>Ga0308407_1000911_pt1 | contig 18276 bp, 18 predicted proteins | sample HotsprSampleMSe2_FD_203476 | JGI IMG/M metagenome (GOLD analysis project Ga0308407, IMG submission 203476) | Hot spring phototrophic mat microbial communities from Mushroom Spring, Yellowstone National Park, Wyoming, United States - 20060911_MSe2 ...
GGGTATTTTTACTCTTAGGAGAGTGCAAATAAATTTTTATATATATTTTTTAGAGATAAGAACTTAAAATATCAGAAGAAATTAAGGTACTTAAATATTTTTGAAGAGGCATTTAATGAATAAAAATCTTTCAAGAGGGATTCTTGACACAATTAACTTGACATTACCTTATTAATTTTTTAACTCTAAAGTTCTAATTATCATATACAGTGGTTTTCTAATTAACAAGATAATTTATTTCCTAAATATAGTATTTATATTAGTAAGATAAAAAATTTTATATTTAAAATTTTTTGTATTAAATTATAAGTTGTTATTAATTTTATTTATATCTAAAAAACTTTGACTATGGAGGATTAAAATGAGTGAAGTATACATTACAGGTGCCTATAACTCTAAGTTTGGGGCATTCACAAAAAGAGACAAAGAGACTAAACAAATAATTGACAGAGGGCCATCTATTTATGACTTGATAATTGAAGCTGGAAAAGGTGCATTGGAAGACTCAGGACTTTCTCCAAAAGATATAGATGCGATATATGTTGCTGCTTATTCTTCTGGCCCATTTGCTAAACAAGAGCATTTGGGACCTATAGGTCTTTATATACACCCTGACTTAAGATTTGTGCCTACAATGAGAACTGAGGCTGCTTGTGCATCAAGTTCTGCAGGAGTTCACGCAGCAGTTCATGCTATAGAATCAGGCAGGTATAAAAATGTTCTTGTTATTGGTGTTGAAAAAATGACTGAGAGAACAACAGCAGAAACTACTGAAATACTTGCATATGCTTCTTATTTTGAAACAGAGGGTTCAAAAGGAATGACTTTCCCTGCTTTATTTGCTGAATATGCAAAAGGATATCAATCTCATTATAATATACCAATGGATGTTTTAAGAAAAATGTTTGCAACTGTATCTGCATTGTGTTATAAAAATGCTATGGATAACCCGCTTGCTCAAATGGGAAAGGGAAGTGTTGCTGACAAATTAGGCCTTGTAACTCCAGAGGCAATTCTAGCTCTTGATGATAAGAGTAATCCAGTAGTAGCTGATCCTTTAAGACTTCATGACTGTTCTTTAATTACAGATGGTTCTGCAGCTGTAGTATTATCAAACAAAAAGGTTGCAAAGTCTGCTAAAAAAGCTGTACAAATAGCAGGTATAGGAATGGCAACAGAAATAATGGAAGAAAAAAAGAGATCTCAAATGTATATGCTTGAAGCAGGTAAGATTGCGGCTAAGAAAGCATATGAAGAGGCTAAGATAAAGGCAAAAGATATAGACCTTGCTGAAGTTCATGACTGTTTTGCTATTAACCAAATATTAACAACAGAGGCTTTGGGTCTTTCTGAAGATGGAAAGGCTGGATATGATTATATGGAAGGTAGGTTTACAAGAGATGACAAAGTTGCTGTTAATATTTCAGGTGGTCTAAAGGCAAAAGGTCACCCTGTTGGAGCAACTGGAGCATCTATGCATGCATTGTTATTCAAACAACTAGTTGGTGAACCTATTGGTGCTACATTAACAAAGAAAAAACCAGAAGTTGGTGTTGTATTCAATGTTGGTGGTTCTGGAGTAAGTAACTTTATTACTGTATTGAAAAGAGTAAAATAAAATTTTAAAATATTTTTTTGAGGGCTTTCTTGCCCTCTTTTTATTTTTCTATAATTTTGAGTCTTTAAAAACTTAAAATTAGTAAGGTTGTAATAAAAAAATCTTTAATGTTGTATTTAAAGCAGCAAAAAAGTAAAGAAGTTTCAAATAATTATAAGACCTACTTTTAAAGATTAACTAATTTTTCAGTTTTAGGTTAAATTTTAATTATTATTTCTTTTTTATCAAGGACAGGTCTTTGAAAAAGATAGGATATTATGGTTTCCCACCACGAGAAATAATTGATTATTATAAGTCAAAAGGTTATGAGTTTGTTGATCTTGATATTGACTTTAGTTATAAAAACACAGAGATCTTACCTAAGACAACATGTCAGATAATAAAAAATATTGTTACAAATGCTATAAACAAAAGAGATGAGATTGAAAAAATAATAGCAACAACCGGTAAAGATAAGTGTGATAATGGTTTTTTTGTTGCAAATATTTTAAAAGAACTTGATTTTGATGTTATTTTTACAGAAAATACAAATAAAAACAGGAAAGATACACCAATCTCAGATTCTGTACTTTCTCTTTCTAAGAAAATTGATCTTATAATGCAAGGTATTGTAAAGAAAATAGATACTTCAGTCTATAAGAAAGCATATAATCCAAAGTTTGGTTTTTGGGGTGTTCCACCTAATGACTTTTCTATTCTTGATATTTTCCCTGATGACACTATTGTGCTTGGTTGGGTAAGGGCTGTTGAGGCTGAAGTTCCTTCTGATATAGAACTAGAAATGTATGTTCCCGATGGTTTAAAAATTGTTTTTTTTGTTCAATCATTTTGTTCTAAGTCAATACTTGCAAAATATCTTGCTGAAAAGTATAATGGACTTTATATAGACCTTGATAGGAATGCAACAATCTCTATAAAGTCTAAAATAGAAGCATTTATAAGGTTAAATCAATGATAGCAGACATAGGGACAACCTGGACAAAAATACTTGATGGGAAGTATTATCATGTTTTGCCAACAAGGCAGATAATAAAAGAAAAATGGTTTTTTAAAAAAGCAACTGGTCACCTTGGGAAAAATTATTCTAGTTTTTATATGAATGAGCTTGAAGCACTTGCGAGAGGCTCAAGAAAGATTATTAAACAGGACAGTTTTGTTGTTGTTGATGTTGGTTCAAGAGATATAAAGTATGTAAGGTTTGATAATGGTTCGTTGACTAAACTTGATTGGAATCAGTCTTGTGGTGCAACCACTGGTTTTACTTTGGAACTCCTTATGAACTATTACTCTTTATCACCAAAAGAGATTGTTATAAAAAGTGATGAACCTTTTTCTCCTTTAACCTGTGCTGTTTTTGGGATAGAAAAGGTGTTTGACTTGATAATCAATAATGTTTCACCTGAAGTAGCCATAGGTAGTTTTATAAACAGTATTGCATTAAATATTTATGAGTTTGTTGGTAAACCAGAAAAAATTTTTCTTTCAGGTGGTATGTGTGAGAATATTGCATTTGTAAAGTCACTTTCTCTATTGACTGAAGTTGTTACTTTGGGAAGATTTGTTTTATTAGAGGGTATAAGATGAGCCTTTATATTGTTTCAACTCCTATCGGTAACCTTGAAGACATAACTGTAAGAGCAATAAATACACTAAAAAATGTAGAGACAATACTTGCTGAAGACACAAGAAAGACAAAAATACTACTTGATAGATATGATATAAGAGAGAAAAAGCTTATTCCTTATTTTAGTGGTAATGAAAAGAGGATTTTAAACAGTGTTATAAATATGCTTAAAGAAGGAAAAGAGATTGCTCTTGTTAGTGAAGCAGGCACACCTCTGATCTCTGATCCTGGCTATCTTCTTGTAAAGAGAGCAATAGAGGAGAATATAAAAATATTCTCGATTCCAGGTGTAACAGCATTTACAACACTGTTACCTGTAAGTGGATTTCCTGTCTCTTCTTTTTATTTTGCAGGTTTTCTTAGTAATAAGAAGATAAAAAAAAGAAATCAATTGGCTGACTTGAAGACTTTAAATACTGTTATAGTATTATATGAATCAGTACATAGGATAGAAGACACTATTAATGCTATAAATGATGTCTTTGGTAGTGAGACTGAGATTGTTATTGGTAGGGAGCTTACAAAAAAATATGAAGAAATTATAAGGGGTAAAGTTGGAAATATTAAAATAAATTTTGAAAAGAAGGGAGAGTTTTGTATTATTATTAACTTTAATAAATAAAAATACTAATAAAACTTGGTTAAAAACCGATAATATTATATGTTTTTATGAAGGAGTAGAAAATGAAGATAAGTAGTATATTTCAGATATTTACTAACAAGGTTGTTAATAAAAAAACAGTCAACTCTACTGCTGAGATAAAAAAAGACAGTGTTGATATATCCAATGAGGCTAAGATCAGAGCAGAGGTTGAAAAGTATAAAAGTATAATCAAGAACACACCTGATGTAAGGAAAGAAAAAATAGATCAGGTTAAAGAGAGACTTCAGTCTGAATATTATAACAGTAAAAAAGTTTATGAAGATATTGCTTCTAAGTTCTCAGACTTTATTAATGAAGAATAAAGGCAATTTATGGGAGACTTTTCATTTCCATTTAGGATAGTTGAAGGTGTCAATTTTATTAATCAGGCAGGAGAAATAATAAAAGATTATGGTAAGAGAGTAGTTCTTATTGGTGATTCTCTTGCTTCTTCAGAGACAGGTTGGTTCCCTAAGTTAAAAGCTATGATAGAGGATTATGCTGTTGGTGTAATTGCTTATGACAAACTTGATAGTAGTTCGACCTCTGAGATTGCTAATAAAATTGCTGAAGAGGCAAGGTTTGCAAGGTGTGACGTTGTTGTTGGCTTTGGCGGTAGAAATGTTTTAAATATTGCAAAGGCTGTTGCTTTTTTAATATCTCACGGGGGTATAATAGAGGACTATTTCTTAGGGAAAAAAGGTAAAGGGAAGACAGTAAAATATATTGAGATTCCCACTACTGTTGGTTATTTGCCAGGTCTTACTCCTGATATCCAGATTATAGATAAGTATGATGGGATAAAAAAATACTTAGAGGCTGAATTGTTTGCTGATCTTGTGATTGTAGATCCTAAAATAACAACAAGTTTACCAGATGACTTTGTAAGAAGTATATCACTTGAGACTATAGCAGTAAGTATTGAAACATTTTTAAGTAAAAAGAACAATTTTATAACTGAGACTAATGGACTTAAGGCAATTGAACTTGTTAACCTTAATCTTGCTAAAGCCATAAAAGACCCAGAGAATACAGTTATAAGAAATAGTTTGTGTGAGGCTGCTATACTTGCTTCTATTGCTTTGTCTTTTAGTTCTCCTGGGCTTTCTTATGCTATTGCTATGGCTATAAAGAGTATATACAATATAAATCAGGCTTTGGCTATGAGTATTATTTTGCCTTATGTAATGGAGTTTAATCTTACAACTGCTGCAAACAAATTGGTTTTTATCACTAAAGCATTTGGAGAGAGTGTCTCTGATATTTCTATAGTTGAGGCTGCTATAAAGGCAATAGAAAACTTTAGAAAAATATCTATAGAAAACAACATTCCTCAGAGATTAAGTGAACTTAACATAGAAAATGATGACCTTGTTAAAATAGCAAGGATAAGCAGAAATTATGAGTTTCTGCATCATTTACCAAGACCTGTTTCAAGAGAGGATATACTTACTATACTTACTTCAGCTTATTAATTTGTTTTTTTTATTATTTTTTTTTAAATTTAAAATTGGCTTTAACAAAGCAGAGTCTATTGAATCAACACCTTTATTGTTTGATATAATAAAATATAAAAAATGGAGAAATCTGATTTTTTATCTATCTTTGCATAAAAAAATTTTTTGAATCCTTATAATTAATATAAAAAGGAGACTTAAATGTCTGAGTTAGAAAACTTGGAGACAAAAGAAAAAAATAATGAGTTCCCAGAAATTGAGAATATGATTAGTGAACTTTTTGAAAAACAGATGAGTGATCTGATTGAGTTTGGGAAAGCTTTACAGATTGAGAACTATCAACACCTTAACAAGCATGACCTTATTGTTAAGATTCTTGAAAAGAAAATGGAGAATATGGGGTATAGCTTTGGTGGTGGTGTACTTGAGATAATGGAAAATGGTTTTGGATTTTTGAGACAATCAGATGCTAATTATGTTAAGAGTAATAAAGATATTTATGTTCACCCTAATACTATTAAGACTTATAAACTTAAAAAGGGAGATACAATATTTGGTTTTGTAAGAGAGCCATCTGATGATAGGTCAGATAAAGGAGATAAGTTTAAGGCACTTACAAAGATAGTTTTGCTTAACTATACACTCCCAGAGAACTTAAAAGGCAGGAAGCCATTTGATAGTCTTACACCTATTTATCCAAACTTTAGGTATAATCTTGAAGACCCAGATAATCCAGAAATGGTATCAACAAGGATACTGAATCTTTTTGCACCTATAGGAAAGGGCCAGAGGTCATTGATAGTTGCTCCACCAAGGACAGGTAAGACAATTCTTTTACAAAATATTGCTAATGCTATAGTCAAGAATCACCCTGATGTCTATCTCATTGTTTTGTTGATAGATGAAAGACCAGAAGAAGTTACTGATATGCAGAGGTCTGTTAGGGGAGAGGTTGTGAGTTCTACTTTTGATGAAGAGCCAGATAAACATTGTCAGGTTGCTGAGATGGTACTTGAAAAAGCAAAAAGACTTGTTGAGTCAAAGGTTGATGTTGTTATACTGCTTGATAGCATAACAAGGCTTGCAAGAGCTTATAATCAGATTGTGCCTGCAAGTGGTAAGGTTTTATCAGGTGGTGTTGATGCAAAGGCGTTAATAGGGCCAAAGAAGTTTTTTGGTGCAGCAAGAAATATAGAGAATGGCGGTAGTCTTACTATAATAGGTACAGCATTGATTGATACTGGTAGTAGGATGGATGAAGTTATATTCGAAGAGTTTAAAGGTACTGGAAATATGGAGGTTTATCTTGATAGGTCTCTTGCTGAAAAGAGAATATTCCCCGCCCTTGATATATTTAAGTCAGGAACAAGAAAGGAAGAGTTGTTGCTTGAGCAGAGTGAACTTGATGCTGTTTGGATTCTTAGAGAAAAGTTGTCATCCAATAAACAGGATAATGCGACTATATTGAAACCATTAATAGATAAGATGAAGTCTTTCAAGACAAATAAAGCATTTTTAGGCAGTATACACTTTAACGGTAAGTCTGGAATTTAGGAAAATGGAGTTTATAACTCATTCAAAGCCCTCTATAGATAAGGATGATATTAAAATAGCTTTAGAGTGTATGGTATCTGACTATATAGGTCCAGGTAAATTAGTTTCTGATTTTGAGGACCTTGTCGCAAAAATATTTAATAGGCCGTTTGCTGTTGCTACGTATTCAGGGAGTATTGCCCTTTTTATTATCTTGAGAGTCTTAGGTTTAAGAAAAGGTGATTCTGTTATAATTTCAGCTTATTCACCACATCAAATAATAAATGCTTTGTATTATCTTGGTGTAGAGCCTGTTTTGGTTGATATTAATCCCGATTATTCTTTAAGTATTGAAGATATAGATAAAAAAATAAATAATAAGGTAAAAGCAATAGTGATTACTCCACTCTTTAGTGCCCCTGTAGGCATTGAGGAATACAAAAAGTATAATCTACCATTAATATATAATGCTACTCAGGTATTGGGATCTTCTTATCAAAATGAGCCGCCGGGAAAAGGGTCTGACTTTATTTTCCTATCTTTTTATGCAACTAAGGTTATAACAACGGGCGGTATGGGTGGTATTATATTAACTAGTAGTAAAGAGTATTATGAATCTATGAGAAAAATCATTTCAAGGGAGCCTGATGGAATTACTTATCCATTATTGATTACTGACTTACAAGCCTCTATTGGTATATCTCAGATAAAAAGGTTATCAGAGTTTATTGCTATAAGAAGTAATATTGCAAAATTTTATACAGAAAATTTTAAAAGTATTAAGACAATATCTCTACCACCATTTTATACAGATAGGACTCAGTCTTTCTTTAGATATGTTATAAAAGTTAAAGATGTTAACAGAGTTGTTAAACTTTCAAATGAGAATAAGGTGGAGGTTAAAAGACCTATTGAAAAGCCATTATACTTTTTTCTTAATAAGGATTTCAAAGAATATCCTAACTCTCATTTGTCTTATGTTGAGAACTTATCAATACCGATTTATCCGACCTTAACTAACACTCAAGCCAAAAAGATTATTAAGGTAGTTTCTAATATAGTGAGTCCTTGAAAAATCAAGAATTTTAGTCTTTAATAAGAAAACTTTATAATAAATTGTTTTAAAAATTTTAAAGTTAAAATTTTATATTTTCAAGTTTCAGGTCTTAACTTTATAAACTCAATTGTTTTAAATAGGCCCTTTACTAAGAACTAATCTTAATAAACTTATATCTTGCTTGTTTAGAATCAAAATTGAAATTTATGACAACTAAAATGATTAAAACTACTTTGTAATTATTTTAACAATTATAACTTTCAACTCGTTTTTATTTTTATTAATTTTTTAATTATCCAGTTTTATATTTAATAGATTAAAATTTTAATACTTTTAGCTCTAAGAAATTAAATAAAGGTTTTTAAATTGAAGAATGAAAATAGAAAAAAAATAATAAAAGCAAGAAATAATAAAGATGAGATAACTGAAATAATCGAACTTTTAAATAGTAATAAACTTGATAAAGCCAAAGAATTATTAGACTATCAGTTAAAGAACGACCCAGGGAATGTTCATCTCTTGTTGCTATTAGGGGTCTATTATGTAAAAAAAGAAAACTATAGATCTGCAATCTCTTCCCTTCTTAAGGTTATTGATTCTCCGGTTGGAAATATCTATATGCCAGCAGCAGTAAAACTTATAGTTTATTCCTATATAAAAACCAATAATTATGAACTTGCTAAGGCACTGATAAATGAAACTATTGAAACTTATTATGAAGATGTCTTTCTTAAAAATATGCTTGCCTATATTTTTTATGCTGAAAAGAACTATTTGGAGGCTTCAAGGGTCTATAAAGAGGTTTTAGAAAAAGACCCTGACAATATAACTGCATTAAATGGACTTGGTTACTGTTTAATAGAGCATTTCTCTAAGCATCACGATGGGCTTAAATTGTGTCTTAAAGCACTTGATAAAAGTCCATCAGACCCTAGTATTTTAGATAGTGTTGGGTGGGGTTATTTTAAGATTGGGAATTATAAAGAGGCTGAAAAATATATAAAAAAAGCTTTTCATATACTACCTACCAATGAAGATATAAAAAAACATATGATGATAGTTGTAGAAAAGTCTTAAGGAGTTTTTGATGAAAAAAAATGAAAAAAAGATGACACTATTTGCTTTGCTTATAATTTTATCAATTGTAATAACTCTTCTTAGGATTGGTTATTATGCTGGCTTTAAGGGTTCATCTCAGAAAGTTGCTGTGATAGATATAACAGGAACTATAAGTTTTGTTAACGAGTCTGAAATAATAAAAAAGATAGATTTTGCTATAAATAATGGTTTTAAAGGTGTTCTCTTAAGGATAAACTCACCTGGAGGTTCTGTTGCCTCAAGTCAATCCATATTCAATTATATAAAAGATGTGAGACTAAAGAACAATATTGTTTTCATATGCTCTATTGGTGATATTGGTGCAAGTGGTGCTTTTTATATCTCTATGGCCTGTAACTATATAGTGGCAAGCCCTGGTAGTATATTAGGAAGTATAGGTGTTATAATCCCTGGTTGGGACTTTACTGAAATTTCTAAAAAATTAGGTATAAAACAGATGAATATAAAGAGTGGGGATATGAAGGATAGCCTATCTCCTTTTAGAGAGTTAACACCTCAAGAGAAAAAGTATTATCAAGAACTTGTCTTAAAGTCTTATGAAATGTTTTTTAATGATGTGTTGTTGTCGAGGGAAGGCAAGATTACAAAAGAGAAATTAAAAGAAATAGCAGATGGCAGAGTATTTTTGGGGTCTCAGGCTAAAGAACTTGGACTTATTGATTATCTTGGCAATATTAATACAGCAAAAGATAAGTTTAAAGAGGTTTTGGGGAGTGTTGAGTTTGTTGAAACAGAGTCGCCTCAACTTGATATTTTGAAAAAACTTATTAGTAATAATAAAGATATTGAGTTTTTTAATTATATGAGGCTACCTATGTACTATTACTTCTATAGGAGTGAGAATTGAATATATTATTGTTTATATCTATGCCTTTTTATTCTCCCTTAGCATTTTTAAGACTTTATTATAATAAACAATACTTTTATGTCTTTTTGTCGCTTTTTCCTTCTTTAACATACTTTTTTATTCTATCTACTTTGTTTAATATTTTGGATATACCTGTTAATTTTTTGTTTCTTATTTTTATTACGCTTATTTTTGTTTTTGTGTTTTTTATTGAAAACTCTATGCTTTTTTCTTTAATTTCATCTAAGGTTAAAGAACTTGAGTTCAAAAAAGTTTGTGCTATAAACTCTGTCTCTTTTTGGCCTTTTTTCCTGTTTTTGCCAGTAGTAAACCTTTTTAAAGACTTTTTGGGACTTGACTTTATCTTTTTTATTATTCCATTTTTTGTTGTAAGTTTTTTAAGGAATAAGTATTTTTTTAGGATTTTTAAATACAAAACAAGAATATTTTTGTACTTTTTTTTGATAAAGGTATTGGTAATTCTATCTCTTATAGCCTTAATATCATTGGTTACTATTAGTGGAATAGGGATTTTTATTAAGACTCTTACAAGTCTTTTTTAGTTTTAAGGGCTTTATTTTTACTGAAGATTAAAGAACTGTAATCTTTGATAGAAAAGTATTTTTAATAAAAACCCTTAGAAACTCAAAACTGGTTTATAAAAAGAAAGGTTAAGCAAAATTTTTCTAAAAATTTTTACAAAAAATTTACTTTTTTCAAAAAATATTGTATTTTTTTGCTGTAGAGATATGGTTTACACTCAAAAATTGTCTAATAACTTATCTATTTAAATTTTATTTTCATTCTTGCATAATAGAGATTAAAAATAATAAGAAATTACTTTTTGAGTATTGGCTATTTTTATAAATTTTAGAAAACAGAATATAATAAAGAGGTTTTTATGGATATAATAATAGTTGGTATAGGGGGACAAGGAACAATACTTGCAGGCAAAATACTTTGTGATGCTTTAGTTGAGTCGGGATATGATGTAAAAAAGAGTGAAGTTCATGGTATGTCTCAAAGGGGAGGAAGTGTTATAACACATGTAAGATTTGATAAAAATAAGGTATATTCACCACTTATAAGAGCAAAGTCTGCAGATATTGTCTTGTCGTTTAATGAAGATGAAACAAAAAGATATTCTTATCTTGCAAAAGATGATGCAAGAGTAATTCAGTTGACTGATAAGGACAAGGAAAAGGTTTTTGTTAAAAGTTTAAATGTATTTGGATTAGGTAAGTTGTCAACAATTGTTGAAATTCCTTATAATGCTTGGGAAAAGTCATTAAAATCTAATGTAAAAAAGTTTTATGAAGATAATTTAAAGGCTTTTGAGACTGGAATGAAAGAGGATATTTAAAAGTAAAGAAAAACCATTATATTTTGTAATTCTTAACATCTTTACTTTTGCAGACTGAAACTTTAAGATTTATTAAACTAAAAAAACTGTTAATCTTTGGGGATGTTTTTACCAGAAATTACGGAATATAACACTTTAAGACAATTAAAACTGTTTAAAGGTTAAAAAATTGCTTTTTAAAGACTTGCCAAGTATTTATTAATTAAATTTTAAAATATCAGTCTTCTTAATTCCTTTATCTCTTTAATATTTATCTGTCTTATTTGACCTCTTTTTAGGTTTCCTATGCTTATATTTGCTATCCTAATCCTTTTAAGAAAAATTACATTAACATTAAAAACATTGAACATTCTTCTTATCTGTCTATACCATCCTTGTCTTATTATTATCCTATAGTAATTATCTTCCCTTAATAGTTTACAGGGGGATGTTATTCCTTCTTCAAGTTTTACACCTTTTTGAAACACTTCTTCTTCCTCTTTAGTTAAAAATCTGTCAGTCTTGACAATGTATTCTTTTTCTATCTGGTATTTGGGGTGTAGTATCCTATGTGTTAAGTTCCCATCATTTGTTAAGATAATAAGTCCTTCAGACTCAAAGTCAAGCCTACCTACTGGGAAAAGTCTCTTATCTATATGATTTATATAGTCTTTTATTGTTTTTCTTCCTTTTGGGTCATAAAGTGTTGAAACAACGAATGGGGGTTTATAGAATATGTAATAATCTTTTTCCTCTGGTCTTAATAACTTATTGTCTATAAATACTTTATCGTTTTCACTTACAACATCTGATAAGACAGCAACCCTGTCATTTATTTTTACTTTTCCCTTTTGAATTAATTCTTCACATTTTCTTCTTGAGCCTAAGCCACATACTGCAAGATACTTGTTTATCCTTATGCCTTTACGAGTAGTCATTCATGAACCTTTTTATACTCTGTTTTTTCCCAAGTAAGTATAATATATCATAATTTTCAAGTATGTCTTCTGGCTCAGGTATCTTTATATCTACTTTTTTGAACTTGTCTTCATCTTTTGTTACTTGAATAGTATTTTTCTCTATTGCTATTATGTTTATATTATATTTTTTTCTTATATTCAATTCTTTTATTGATTTTTTTATAAGTTCTTTAAATACTGGAATCTTAACCATTATAAGTTCTTCTGATAACTCAAAGAAACTTTCAAAGTTTGTTGTGACCTCTAATGCTATTTTTTTCCCCATCTCAATTTCAGGTGTTATTACTCTATCGGCTCCTAGTTTCTCAAGTAGTTTCGAATGAATTTCTGAATTACTCCTTGCAATTATTTTCTGGGCACCAAGATTTTTTAATATCCATGTTGTAACAAGACTTGCCTGCATATTCACACCTATACATACAAATATTATATCAAACTTTTCTATTCCTAACAGTTTAAGATTATCTTCTATTGTTACATCAAGTTTTAGGCCTTCTTTTAGATATGGTGCAATCTCTTGTAGAGCCTTTTCTGAGGTGTCTATTCCAGTTACGCTAATCCCCTCTTTTGCTAAATTTAATGCTATTGACTTTCCAAAAACTCCCAAACCTATAACCAGACACTCCAAGTATGTTCTCCCTTTTTAGATTTTTCTATTTTAAAATCTTAAAAATAAATTTAATTAATAATGGAGTTTTTTATTAGTTGATTGTAAATTCAAATTTAAAATGTTCTTTCTATCTAATAAATTTTAAAGAAATATAGGAGAGGTTATGATATACAAAAAGATTATTAAGCCGATTCTTTTTTTGATGCAACCAGAGACTGCTCATAATTTTACAATATTTACACAGTCTTTATTAAGCAAGACAAGGCTTAAAGGACTTATTGAACCTTTTTTTAACTATAATGATAAAATTTTAGAGACTGAAGAGTTTGGGATAAAGTTTAAAAATCCTATAGGTCTACCTGCAGGTTGTGATAAGGGGGCAAAGGCTATAGATGTGTGGGAGGTTTATGGTTTTGGTTTTGCAACAGCAGGGTCTGTTGTCTTTAATAAACAACCAGGTAACCCTAAGCCAAGACTTTTTAGATTGAAAGAAGACTTATCTTTTCAAGTAAACTTAGGGCTTAACAGTGATGGAGCAGAAAAGTTTTTTTCTGAGTTCAAAAAAAGGAAAAAATTATCAAAAATACCATTAGGGATAAGTATAGCAAGGTCTACTCATATAAAAGAAGAAGAGGTTATAGATGACTATATTAAGTCTTTTAAGCTCTTATATGACTTGCCAGACTACTTTGAGATAAATATAAGTTGTCCTAACATAGAGAATGTTTGTTTTTTTAATATGAAAACCTTACCATTACTTCTTGAGAGAATACAGGAGAATAATAGGCTTAAAAAACCAATATTGATTAAGATTGGTCCTGACCTTGATGAGAATGAACTTGATAATATAATAAAGAATGTTATTGATTATAGGGTTGATGGGGTGGTTGCAACAAACCTTATAAAAGACCTTACTAAGATTAAAGCAAAAAATATTTACAAAGGTGGGATAAGTGGTAAACTACTTGAAAAGTATGCAAATAAGACAATATCATATTTATATAAAAACTCAAATAATAAGTTTAAAATAATAGGCTTAGGTGGTATATTTAATGGTAATGATGCTTATGAAAAAATAAAACTTGGGGCATCGTTGGTTCAGGTGTATACAGGTATGGTTTTTGAAGGTCCTGGACTTATAAGAAAAATACTCAAAGAACTTGCTCTCTTGTTAAAGAGGGATAAACTTGATATTAAGTCAGCATGTGGGGTTTATTATAGATGAAAGAAGCACTTTATTATGAAACATTACCTGATAAAAAAGTTAAGTGTAATCTTTGCCCAAACTTTTGTATTATAGGCGATGGGCATACTGGTGTATGTCTTAACAGAAAAAATATTGATGGCAGGCTTTTTTCGTTAAATTATGGTGTTGTTTCAAGCGTTAATATTGACCCTATCGAAAAAAAGCCATTATATCATTTTTATCCTGGTAAAAGTATTTTTTCTATAGGTACTTTTGGGTGTTCGTTTACATGCCCTTTTTGTCAAAATTATTCTATCTCAAGAGTCAAGGCGTCAAAAGAAAAGTATGGAGAAGTTACACCAGAAAAGATTGTTTCTCTTGCAAAGAACTATTCAGATATGATAGCGTATACTTATAATGAGCCTTATATCTGGTATGAGTTTTTGTTAGAAACATGTGAAATTTCTAAGAAGGAAGGGCTTAAAAATGTTTTAGTTACTAATGGGTACTATAATGATGAACCATGGGAGAATCTCTCAAAGTATATTGATGCTATGAACATTGACCTTAAGGGGGATGAGTCTTTTTACAAAAGACTTTGTAATGGGGCTTTTGAGCCTGTTCTTAAGACTATTGAAACAGCATTCAATAAAGGTATACATGTTGAGGTCACATATCTTGTTGTAACAGGGGAGAATGATGACCCATATACTTTTTCTGAGGTTGTCAGAAGGTTATCAAGTATCTCAAAACTTATTCCATTACATATTTCAAGGTATTTTCCTGCATATAAGTTTCATGCTCCAGCAACTGATCCACGAAAGTTAGAGGAGTTGTATCTTATAGCCAAGAATGAGATGGAATATGTCTATTTAGGCAATGTTTTAGAGCATAATGATACTGTATGTCCTTCATGTGGTAAGTTAAATATAGAAAGACATGGGTATAACATCAGTATTGTAGATGGTTTTAATGGAAGATGTAGTTGTGGTTATAAGTTCTATGGTCGTTTTGTTTAAATTTTTTATAAAATTTTATAATTAACATCTGAGAATAAATGCTTGTATAAAAAATGCAGATTGTTTTAATGAGCATCTAAATCTGTAAGTCTTATTTATTCCAGAATATTTTTTTAAAGGAAAGATAAAATTAGAAAGATATATAAAGTGATTAAAAATATTTTAGGTGTTGTATATTTTGATGTTTCAAACCTTATCAAATTTTTTCCGATTTTTTGTCAAAAAAGTGTGGTAATAATACTACATTTTTTATATTTTTTAAAAAAATTTAACTCTATAGTTTTTATGTATTTTTAGGAAAATATATTAATTATCAATTATTTATATCCAGAAAATAAAATTTTTTAACTTTTTTTGCACATTTTTTGCAAGAAAATTTATAGGCTTTTTAAATAAAATACAAGGGTGTTACAATGAAAAGACTTTTAGTGGTTGCCATTGCTTTAGCAATGGTTGTAGGATGTGCTAAGATGAGTGAACCAACAGGAACTGCTGTCTCAACAAGAGATGGTAAGGCATGCTCTTACACTGATCCTGGTGTTGGTTCTAATGGTGCTGCTGCGTGGGGTAATGACTTTAAAACTTGGCTCAACAACAACGGATATTCAGACATAGCTTCAAGTGAAGGATGGGGTGGAAAAGCATACTCAACAGACTGTTCTGCTGTCTATGATCCTGTTATATTTGTCCATGGTAATGGAGACTATGCACAATCTTGGTCAAGTGTAAGGTCTGAGTTTAGAAATACATATGGATATTACCCTTCTGAACTCTATGCTATAGGATGGGGACTAAAAGGTTTAAGCAATACTGCTTATAACCACCATAAGGCAGACTATATGACTAAGATAAGAAGGCTGATTGCTGCTGTCAAGGCATATACAGGAAAATCTCAAGTTGATGTTATAGCTCACTCAATGGGTGTTACACTTGCAAGAAAGGCAATAGTTGGTGGCTATGCATATAACACATATGATAGGAGTGGAACTGCTGTTAACCTTGGAAGCAGCATAAAAACATCAGTTGATACATTTGTTGGTATAGCAGGTGGTAATAGAGGTCTTAACTCATGTGGATGGTGGGATGGTGGAACTGCTGTTGCTACATATACATGTTGGGCTAATGGACTTTCAATAGATAACCCATTTATTGATGACCTGACATATGGTTCTGCAGGACAAGTTGCTACTTACATATACTCAATAAAGAGCTGGGTTGATGAAGTTGTTTGTTATCCATCATTCCCAACATACTGTTATGTATGGTCTGTTCATACAAGTGATATAAATGGTCAGACAGGAACAAAGAGCTATTCAACTGCTCCTTATGGTCACTTTGGAGTAAGAGACTATACAGCTGGTGTTCAAAAGAGTATGGTATTAAATCATACTATACCATGATGTAATGATCTACTATGATCTATACCATGTGATATAAAAAAGGGGACTATAAAAGAAGAGGGGCTTAAGCCCCTTTTTTTATTTTATTATAGCCTTTTTCTTGGGCTTATAGCTCATTTTTCTTTTTAATCAATATATTTCTTCAAGTGCTAAGTCTATTATTTCCTTTTCTATATTAGTTGAGATCAGTTTTACTTTTATTTTTTTTCCAAGGACTAGTTCTTCTTTCTTGCTTTTAAACCCATATCCTTTTATGTATTTAAATGAAGGAATTAGATTTTTAGGAATAAGCCCCTCTATCCCAAAGTCTTCTAACGAGACAAACACACCTTTTTCTATAAATCCACTTACCACACCTATAAAGGACTTGTTTATTTTATCCTTTAAAAAGTGAATACCTTTTCTCTTTACCATTGCTCTCTCTGCTTCGACAGCAATCCTTTCCATCTTGGATGTGTGTATACCTACGTCATATAGGTATTTGTCTCTTTTTTTTGACTTTTCTATGCCTAATATGTTTTTTATTATTCTATGAACAACCAAGTCGGGGTATCTTCTTATTGGTGATGTAAAATGTGTATAAGTTTCAAAACCTAAACCAAAGTGTCCTAAGTTTTGATGATGATAGTAAGCCTGTTTCATAGACCTTAAAAGTAATGTGTTTAATATATAATTATAATCTGTATCTTTTATTTTTTCTATAAACTCTTGAAAGTTTTTAGGTCTTTTTAATCCCTTGGTCTCAAAACCTAGTGAAGAAGCTATCTGTTTAAAATGTTCAAGTTTTTCTTCGTCAGGGTCTTCATGTACTCTAAATAATCCAGTTTTATTTTTATGCATTTCTTCTGCCACCACCCTGTTTGCAGCAAGCATAAACTCTTCTATTATCGAGTGTGAAAACAGTCTTTTTGCAATTTTTATCTCTATTGGTCTTGACTTTTTATCGCATATTACCTTGGTCTCAGGTATGTCAAAGTCTATTGATCCTTCTGCAAATCTTTTTTCTCTTAATTTCTTTGCTAAGAATTCCATTGACTTTAATATTTCGTAGAACTTATCTTCTTTTTTGGAATTAATTATTGTCTCTACTTCCTCATATGTAAGTCTTTTAGATGACCTTATTATACCAGGGTATATCCTATAGTCTATAACTCTCTCCCTATTGTCAAAGTCTATTTCAACTGATAGTGTCAATCTGTCTTCGTTAGGGTTTAATGAACATATTCCATTTGATATTAACTTGGGTAACATTGGTACTACTCTGTCAGCAAGGTATATGCTTGTTGCCCTTCTATAAGCCTCTTTATCAAGATTTGATCCTTCTTTTACATAGAAAGAAACATCAGCTATATGAACGTACAGTGTGGTGATATCTCCACTCTTTTTTATTGAGACAGCATCATCTAAGTCTTTTGCATCTTCTCCATCTATTGTAAACACTATTTCATCCCTGTAGTCTTTTCTCTTTTTAATCTCTTCTTCAGGGATAAATGCAACTTTTTCTGCTTCTTTTATTACTTCATCAGGGAAAGATGGTTTTATCTTAAAGTTTTTACATATTACGTAGAAGTCTTTTGATGGGCTTTTATAAGATATTTTTTTTGTTTTTTTTGATTCTGAATCAAGCAGAAAAAATATTCCATTTTCTTTTTTTATCTTTTTTTCTTTTAGAAGTTCTTTTATAGACTTTTTTATTGACTTTCTTTCATTTTTATTCTTTGGTTTTAAGTATTCATATATACCGTTTAAGGTAAAAGATGTTAAAGACTTTGTCTTTAGTATATAAATAATATCAAAAGAGTTTAAACTTTCATTCATTTTCAAGTTTTGAAAACTTTATT
>Ga0308407_1000926_pt1 | contig 18175 bp, 15 predicted proteins | sample HotsprSampleMSe2_FD_203476 | JGI IMG/M metagenome (GOLD analysis project Ga0308407, IMG submission 203476) | Hot spring phototrophic mat microbial communities from Mushroom Spring, Yellowstone National Park, Wyoming, United States - 20060911_MSe2 ...
CCTATACCTTACCTCCACTAATATATTATCCTTCTCCATTATCAACCTTACCCTCGACCCACTCTCATCCTTTATCCGATATACTAATCCCTCCAATATACTATGCAACTCCCGTAATAAAGGCACTCCATCCCCACTAACCCTATTCAAAGATACCCTCTCTAACCTCGATAAATCTATTAACTGCCCTATCGTCTTCTTGTAACTATACCACCTCACTACCCTCGCCCTAACATAATCTCCTATCTCCCCCTCAGCTAACTTTAATACCCTATACATCACAGGCGATATATACGCTAAACCAAACTTCTCATCATAAAAATCACTCCACCTTAACCCAAATACTAACTCACTATCCTCTACCCCATCCCATACCATATACCCCAACGCCATTATCCGCGCCCTCATCTCCCATATCAACGCACTATGCCTCACCCTCCCAAATATATACTCATACTTCCTAAACTCATCTACCCCACTACATACCCCACTACCCATCTTCTCCCTTATATCCGCCATTATAAACCTCATCGTTAAACCTAAATCCTCTAATACCTTCCCAGCTACCTCATAGTCTATCTTTGTTTCCCCTATCGATCTTTCCATATGTGGCTCCTACCTACGTAAATGTGGTTAATTTGTGGTAAAACTACTTAATATAAATTTAAAAAAAATATTTTGTAAATACAAAATATTATTTATATTTGTACTATGGAACGTAAATCAGATATGATGAGAAAACCAGTAGAACTGCCAGAAAGAATTAGCCTCGAACAACTTTCTGTCGCAGGCGATATACTTATCTACGAAGGCGTAAAACAACTAAGAGAAATTATTAGCTCCCCCGAAACACAAGAAATCGCAATAAAAGCATTCAATGCCGTCGTAAATATGCAAAAATATATAGTTTACCGCAAAAGAAATGAAGAAGATCCTAATGATAAACTCGTTGATGACCTAGAAGTATAATGCCGAAACTTAGCGAATATATCGACCTGCAACCAACCCAAAAAAAAGCGATGGAATACATCGGTAAAGGCTACCGCATATTCTTCGGCGGTAGCCGTGGCGGCGGTAAATCATACCTAGCACTTGCGTCAGCTATCATAACCGCTATCAGATACCCAAATATCCGCATAATGATAGTAAGACAAACATACCCAGAACTCGAAGAAGTCTTTATCGCACCCATGCTGTCAAAATTCCCAGAACATGTCTTCAAATACAAATATAGAAAACAACAAAAAATCGCAGTCTTCGATAACGGTAGCCGACTCATATTTAAAGCTATCGCATCCTCAAAAGATGCCGAAAAAGCACAAGGCGTAGAATTCCAATACCTTATCATCGATGAAGCCCCTAACTTCGATGACTACATAATCACTAAACTTATGGGATCACTAAGGTCCACTATAGACTCAACCTTCATCCCAACCCTCCTTATGACAGGTAACCCAGGCGGCGTTAGCGATATGTACTTCAAAACAAGATTTATAAGACCTAATTACACAAGATGGACAGAAGGCGAACTGCTGTATAAAGATAAATATATATTCATCGAATCAAAAGTTAAAGATAATAAATACCTGTCAGAAGAATATATAAACACACTTAAATCCCTGCCAGAACACCTCAGAAAAGCATGGCTCGACGGAGACTGGGACGTCTTTGAAGGTACCTTCTTTGAAAACTGGCAGCCAGATAAAAATGTAATACCAGCATTCCCTATACCAGAACACTGGCAAAGAGTTGCCGGCTTCGACTTAGGCTTCTCATCAAAACACCCAAGCGTCTGCCTGTGGACCGCACAAGATCCGGAAACTAATACCGTGTACGTTTACCGTGAATACGCCTCTACACAAGCAGTCGAAACTATAATAAGAGACCTAATAATGCTCTCAGAAGACGAACAATTCGTTATGTTCGTAGATCCGTCAATGTTTACCAATAATAGACGCTATGAATACGATGAGTCATACGGCAATATGTTCCTTAACTCGGGTCTGCCCGTCCTGCCAGCTAATAACGACAGAATAAACGGCTGGCGAATAGTCAAAGCATGGATGGAAAGTAAACTTAAAATATTCGATTGCTGCCCAGGTCTCATCGAAACTATACCAACACTTAGATATACACCATACGGCAGAGGAAAAAAAGAAGACCTCGATACAAATATGTCAGATGACTTCGCCGATGCCCTCCGCTACGCACTAACAAGCGGATACGGATACCCAATCCCACTACAATTACCCCCAGATGAAAAAATAAATAACGATATAGTTATTCAGGCAGTAGAAAGAGGCGAAACACTCGAACATACAACATGGCTCAATAAAGTAACTATAAGAAACGTGTTCTACTAGGAGACGAAAAATGCCAACGTTTGAACCACTCGTTAAAGTCGATAGACTGTCAGCTAAAGACGAACAGGAAATAATTAAATATGTCAGAGAAGATATAGAATCCGTTAGCCATATTTTCCAAGAAAAACACTCAGAAGCAAATAGAAACTATGACTTCTACTTCGGTCGCCAGCTAACACAAGAAGAACTACTCGCCCACGAACAACAACGTCGTATCCCCTACGTATTCAACGAAGTTAAACATAAAGTCGATCACCTCATCGGCGTCCAAATGCAAACTCGCCTCGACGTTAAAGCCGTCGGAAGAGAACCCGGCGATGAAGCCGCCGCCGAACTGCTTACCTTCATCCTTAAATGGGTATCCCAAGTCAACGATCTGGAATCTATCGAAACAGAAGTCTTTAAAGACGGTATAATAGCTAACGTAGGATGGGGCGCAGTTTACTGGGAAGATTCAGACGTTACATACGGATACCCAAAAGTAGAAATAGTGCCGTATAACGAAATATACTACGACGCACAGTCAATAAAAAGAGACCTAAGCGACGCAAGATGGATAGCCAGAAGAGCCTTTATCACTCGCCTCGACGCAAAAGAAAAATATCCCTGGCTCGCAGATGAAATAGATAAAGAAGCTACCTCAGGAAACCTATCCCAAACCATACCGCTATTCAAACAACAAATGGCTTCCCTTAGCGCAGCTAACAGATTCTCCTCGCAAGATAAAGATATCCTCGAAGAAATTACCCACTACGAAAAAGTAAAAATAGCAAAATACATGGTAATTGACGATATAGCAGGCGAAATAAAAACATTTAACGTCAGAAAAGATGCAGAAGAATATTATAAAGGAATCGTAGAAGGATACTCAGAAGAAGGAATACCAATCGTCTATGAAGACGGTAGCATGCGAGTCCTGTTTACAACACAACAAGAAACTAAACTTATGCTTACCGTCGTTGTTGGTAACTTCCTGGCTGTAAGAGAAATGACAATCCTGCCAGATTTCCCATACGTTCCGTATTTCCCATACTTCGCCCACGGTGATTACCAGTCATTCGTAGATCAACTTATATCACCACAAATACTTATCAACCGCTCGTTTAGCCAATGGGATTACCTGCTCGGAGCCTCCCATAAAAACGTCATCACAGTCATGGAAAGCCTCCTTAAAAGAGGATGGACAGCAGAATCAGTCGCAAGAGAAATCTCTAAAACAGCCCCAATTATCCCAGTAATGAACCACGGCGCCCTTAACGCCGTCCCAAATAACCCAGTTAACCCACAAATATTCCAAAATATAGAATTCGGCATAAGCCGCATGAATGACTACGCAGGAGGTCGTAATTCTCTCGGCTTGCAAGAAAATGCCGCAGAGTCAGGACGAGCAGTAATAGCCAGAGCCGAACAAGGCGGCGTCTCTAAATTGCCACTATTCGACGCACTGAGACTTTGGAGATTGCGAATAACACAAATAATAGTGTGGTACATACAAAACTTTATGAGCGAAAGACAAATAATGAGAATTATAGGCGATGATAAAGATGTCCACTACGTTAACCTTACACCACAACTTATGAATACACTCAAAGAACTTAAAGTCGATATCATTGTTGATGAAGCAATCAAATCCGAAACAATGAAAGAACGTAACTTTACACAAATACTGCAATTCTCGCAAATAGCCCAGTTGCCACCAGAAATAACTGTTCCTATCTTCCTTGAATATTCATCCCTGCCGCAGTCTAAAAAAGAAGAAATAAAATCACAACTCGAATTCTATAAAGAATATATGCAACAAAAAGCACAAATGATGCAACAAGAAAAAATAAAACGTGAAGTCGAAGCATCTATCGCTCGTAAACAATTAAAAGCACAATATGAATTAGGAGATGAAATGGCTGCATCAAATGAAGAAATACAAAGACAAGCAAGAGAAGTCGCTACTAAACTTGAAAACCTACAAAAAATGAAACAACAAGCCGAACAAGAAGAAGCAGAACAACAAGCCTTACAGCAAATGCAACAACAACTCGCTCTTATGCAACAAGCACAAGAGATACAACTAAAATAATTTTTAGCTTATGAAAAAAAATATTTGCATATTACATAAATTTTTATATCTTTGTTAGCAAAAGGAGGAAAGTATGGGTTTCTCATACGATAGCGCAGAATATGAAGAAATTGAAGAAGCTGGCGCAGAAGCTGAATTAGAAGATGCTGCCTTAGACGCAGACTCGTCTGAAGTCTTAGATGCCGAAGAAAACGAGGGCGAAGTAGCAGAAGAAACAATGACGCCAGATGCCACCGTAGAAGATGAAAGCGAAGAAAGCGATGAAGATTATGTTAGCACCTTCGTTGATGGCAAGCTCATGCACTTGCCAAGAAGCGAATATAACAGAAGAATTAAAGGCGAAATAAGTGATCCAGATTTAGAAAGCCTGAAAACATATAAGCCTATTATCGATATAGTTCGTGATGACGATGTGCTGAAAGAATACATACGTTATAAATCACTCGGCGAACACCGCCCAGAAGATATTATAGACGGTATGTTTTTAAAACGACATCCAGAACTATATCCCGTAATACAAAACTATTATGCAAATGGCGGACAGTCTCAGCCTCAAGAGCAAGAAGAACCACCTGTGTTTGAGTCTCTGGAAGAAGAAGTGCAATATTACGCACGCAAGGCGGCGCAGGAAGCTATTAAGTCTGTGCTGCCACACGTCCAGCAAGTGCAACAAAAACAACAACAGTATGAACAAATAAAACAATTAGAATACATAGATAATCACAACAATACGGTGATGGAAGCGGCGCTGGTTGAGTACGGATACGACCCAACAGCTATGACGCCGCAAGAGTTGAAATCAATAGCGGAAACGCTGAAAATATTATATCCCGGTGTAGATTTTCGTAGAACAATGATAGGAGAAGCACAGGCTAAGACAATTATTAAAACTGCATTAGGCAAAAAAGAAAAAGCTAAACCTGCTACTAGGGATTACGTTAAACAGTCTTCATTGCCGTCGGTAAAGCCAGTCGGAGCATCTCGTAGAAGCCTTGACAGTAAAAAGGAAAAAATTGACGGTGCTTCTAAGGCAGAAAGATTAGAAAGAATAAGGGAATTTTTTGGATAACTAATTTAGGGTAAACTATGCCACAGTACAATAACATTATCAGACCAGGGGTGCGCTCCTCTACAAGCATTAACCCACGTGCACTTGTTGAGGATATATCGGAACGAATAAGGAAACTACGCCCGGAAGCTACCCCTATAATTACGTTAGGACAGTATTTAAAACGCGGTCCTAAACCTGTAAACCACAAGATACAAACAATTCAATACGACATTTTTGATCACTACGATTATGTTAATCGTGTGGTTTTAGGTAAGGATTTCCAGACACAAATTGGTCAGGGTGCAGCAAGATTTGCTAAGCTGTTTTTAACACAGCCCAGTAGACCTTCTACAAGAGATACTATGCCATACTTCCCGCAGGATAAGTTCTTTATCGCTGCAACTGGTCAAACTGTCGAAGTTGTTATGACACCTACGTCATCAATGACTCGGTCAGTAAACAACGAGAGCCGCTACGAGCTTCCAACAGAATTTACAGGCGCAACACCAAGCACATCTGAGCCAGGCAGTATTATTGTAAGAACTGTCGATCAAGTGCCGTTTGCAGCATTTACAACCTCAGATGTTATCTATATGGGAAGAACAATTTACGAATCGCAACGCATAGAAGCAGAATCGCTACAACGTGATTACTACTACGACTGTAACTACGTAGAACATAAAGAAGCCGTTCTTCATATGACAGAAGATCAACGGTACTGGGTTAAGACAAAAGGAACCGCCCCTGACTGGACATTCCAGCAAGAACAAATGATAGACGAATTTAAAATGAGCGTCGAACATACTCTGCTTTGGGGTGAAAGAGCCTTCGACGGCACTATACCCGGCAGACCAAAAAGACATATGAACGGTTTGTACCATGCAGTACATACGAATGTTGCTGTTTATAATCCTGACAGCGTTGATGACTTTGAATCGCTTATCAATAACTTCTGCTATGATATGGCGTTTAGATATAACCCTAACGGCAAAAAGAAAATCGCACTTTGTGGCGGTCGTGTTCTTATGCGATTTAATGAAGCATTTAAACATTACAGACGTCTTGACGGCGCAGCCCCAAGCGATAAAAAGGTCGGCTTAGATATGGACACTTTTGTAATGCCAGGTGGCTTTGAACTGAAACTCATAAGAAGCGAGTTGCTGCGTCAAGGTACTGCTCTTGAAAACTGGATGTTCGTAATTGACCCAGCTGAAATGGAGCAGCGTATCGTGAAAGATTTCACAACACGTATGTATCAGGGCAATGACGAAAGAGACGTCAAACTTGTAGTTGAATGGCAAGGCTCAATAGCCTGGCACTTAGAACAAACACATGCAATATTGCGTACATAGGAGGTAACAATGAGATACTTGTGTAAATGGGCAAATACAGTTCTATTCTCCAAGACTGGTAAAAAATTGTACCAGTTTAGAAATAACGAACTGGTTGTTGGTAACCCGTCAACAGCAACCGGTAGTGGCAATGAGATAGATTTTGGTGAGTATGCAAATGCTCCTGATAAAGAGCTAGCCGTTATCTATCCAGACGGCGCAAACCGTAAAGAAAAATGTGGACTTGGGGTAATTGATCCAACAGATCCTTCAAAAGCAAGACTGTTTGTAGAATCGCCGTTGCTTAAAAGCAATGCAACGCTTTCCAACAAAGCAGGAACTTTTTATGAAGTTATATATGGACCTGTAACATATAAGGGAGTGTTGTATCGTGCTGGCGAGAAGTTTGCAGTTGACGGCACTGTAACTACGTTTACGGGTAGCGGAACGGTCGCTATTACGTTCCCGCCGGATGAATGTAGCGACTCCCGTAAAGAAGCCTTCAAGATAGCTCACTTACAGTACGGTGATGAGGTTACTGGTTATCATCGATGGGATAACGGTGGATATACTCCACGTAATGGTATAACGCAGACAGAAATCGGAGAAGGCGTTGGTTATATGCGTGGCAAGCCTTCCTCGTCACAACAGTCTGGTGGATAATGTTTAGTATGGGGGCTTTCTGCCCCCCTTGAATTATATTTATAAACTATCAAGAGGAACATATGAGTAAAGGCTTAACTGTTGAAAAGGCTGTTTTAGATAAAAATGGTAGCCAGTTAGAAGTTATTGTGTCATCGTCAGATAAAAACGTTAGGGGCAAGACAAACAGACATATCGCAGAATGGATGGATGGCAGCGGTAAACCTGTTGTGTTTTTGGCTATGCGTAAAGGTTTTTCTGTTTTTATGGATGAATACAATATATTGCAGTTTAGAATGTACACGTTTACAACTAACGTTCCGAAAGCAATAGAGTATCTAAGATCGCATCCTTTGTTTAATATAGAATTTTTCGAGGGGGATTATCCTGAGGTTGCTCGTAAAAAACTTGAAGAATATAGAAGCAAATTTACAAAAGATCCAGAAGAACACGAACCAAGTTACGGTAAAGCGTTATGATAAGAAAGTCTTTTGACTTAGCATATTCCAGAGACGATAGAATTAATCGTCGAGGAGAAGAATATAACAGAGCTATAGTAACTGTTAAGCAGCGTCAGAAAGAACAGGAACTGATGCAGGCTACGCTTGCTAATATTATGCAACTGCAAATGTTGCAGCAAAAGGAAATGGCTCTGATGGATTTAGTTTCTAAGATAGACTTACAGCAGAAGTTGCTTGATAATAAGTTAAGAGCAATGGAGGATGCGTTTCGTCAACGAGATATATTGGGCGGTCCGCCACCAGAACCGTTGCCTGTATTAAATGCGCCGCCACCACCTGATGCTGCGCCTGCGCCACCTGTAATGATGGGTAGCGAGCCGCCTGTAATGATGGGTAGCGAGCCACCTGTGCCGCCTGGCATTGTGTACGGAGGTGGTGCTGGTGATGATGCGGATATGTATATGCAAAGCGGTGGTGCTGTGCCTGGAATGCCTTCGGGAGATGCAAAATTGCCGCCGTTGTATTAAAACCGTAGAGGAATGAATGAATGGCGATAGACTTCTTATACGTGTGCGGGAGATACTTAGAGATGTAGAAACAGTCTCGCATCAGGGTAGATTCTGGGATGATGTAGAGATAGCTATCGCTCTTAATCAATCGCAAGAAATATTTATTAACACTGTATTAAGATTAAAGTTATACCATTTACTAGCAGGACTTCATACTACAACAGGTTTTCAGTCTCCTAATCCAGATGTTAACGACGGATGGATGACTCTGCCTGAGGGTTATCTGCATTACGTATCGGCGCGAGTAAATAAAGATATGCCTGTTATTGCAAGGGTGTATCTTGGTGCTTCTGCTGATATGTATAAGAACGCTGTCCATGCTGGTGTTTTTATAATAAAGGATTTATACAGGGGAATATTTGAGTATAATACCGAGACAGAAGTAGAGCTTAATTATTACAGGCGTCCGTCTTATATTGGACTTACGAGCTTGGGCGATGACACGAGGAGTGATTTTACGCAGGTAGATTTTCCTGATTATGTGTATGACAGTATAATATGCGGGCATGCTGCGGTTCTTTTGGGAATGAAGGAAACGCAGACACAACGTGAATACAAGATAAAAAAGCATATATTTACACACTACAATATATTTCCTAAGGCTCTTATAGAGTTGTTTTACGATGTCGAGAAACTGAAAGAACTTATTGAAGTATTGATGGGTAACCAAAGACGTGGGGGTGGGTGATGACGGCAGCTGAAACGGTAGCGTTGGTGCGTATGTTGCTTGATGACGGTGTCTTGTGGTATTTAGGTATAAACGAGATAAATCGTTGTATAAATCAAGCGCAGTTGTTTATGATAGATAAGTATCACAGAATGGATGACGAACGTGCTTTGCGGACTTTGTATCAACAGGATTTCGGGCTTACGAACAATTCTGAGCTGTCAAGGATACTTTTATATCCAAGAGCGGCACGTATTTACAGTTTACCAGACGATGATATGTATGATAGCTGGGCGGCAGAGTATTTGTCTTATGAAGTGTTTATAAACTATGAGGCACCGGGCATAGTATATAACACTCCTATGCCGCGTTCGGCATACTGGACTTATTATCATAAGATGGATAACGGCACGCCTCCAACTATGAAGACTTACGTAAGATTCTCAAAAGGAACTTCTGATGACAGTGTGTGTGATGTGCTTTACATTGCATATCCTGTTCCTTTTGAGTATAGTTTAGATGGGAGCGTTGATGTTCCTCTGTCTTTGCCTGCGGAGTATCATCCAGAGGTTGCAATGTTAGCAGCCGAGCTGGCTAACAATATTGATGTTGGAGAGCTAGAAAGAGGAGATATAGCTATTCCGCAAGTCGGACAGAGATTGACTTTGGAAACAGCTGGGACGTAATTTATGATACCTTATGGAAGATATACGTTACAACAGGTAATAGACGAAGTTATTGTTCGTGCAGGTCGTCATAGGACGCCAGAGAATGTTGATTGGTACACACTGGCGTCGTATGTGTACCAGGGACTAGAATATGCGATGATGATTGCTTTACCTTTGAAGGAGTGGGCTTTTACAACGACTTTACAGGTAACTCACCAGATGTTACTCGATGTTAATTTCATATCACCGATACGGGTAATGTTGTCTTCTAACGGAGGTCCTCCGTATCGTGAGGCAAGGCGAATTGATGTAAAAGAGTGGTTTACGATACAGGATCCTGAAAGAAAACAGATATGGAATCAGTCAACTTATGACAATCCGACTTATATGATCTGGGGAAGGGTCTTGTATTTACACCCTTCTAATACATGGGATTATAACGTGGTGGGCGCAGTATCGGGCTTTATGGATTGTTATATGATACCTCCGAGAATTTATTCGCCGAATGCCCAGCTGCGCTTGCCGTATGAATATGAAGAGCTTGTTATATTGCTAGCTTTGGAGAAAGTATTATACAGGACGGTGGATAACGCTATTATGCAGGAGATAGCTTCTGCTATACAAAAAGAAAGGATGTTTGTTATCGAACAGTATATAAATAGAAGGCAATCTCAGCAGAGGGCTCTCGAATCCTTTGTGTTGCCGGAGGTTCCACTTGTACCGCCGGCGCCTGTGCCAGGTGAGTTGCCACAAAGATTGATATAGGAGAATATGACCGCAAGAGAGTATATAGACGAGATAAAATTACGATTGAACAGGCTTGGCGTAACGTCAACGCTTAATGACCCGCTTATATTGAATTATGTAAATAAAGCAAGGCGTGATGTTCAGATGGCAACTTTGTCTGTAATGCCTGAGCGTTACGGACGTAGGGATGTGTATTTGCTTAATGCGGCAAGTGCCCCTGTTGATGTTGATAGTATGGTTCATATTTACTATAATGTGCCAATTGAGGTTAGAACGTTTCAGTTGCCGCCCGATTATATAGATGTGGAAACGTTATGGATAGGCAGGATGAAAAACGGAAGGTGGATATACAGAGAAGCTCGTAGATTGCATAAAAAGGAATTCCATAACGTAAAAACACATTGTTTCAATATACCTCATGTGGATAGACCAGTGTTTGTGATAGACAGCAAGCAATATAACGACTTTGGTGGTGTAGACAATATATGCTATATTGCAGGATTAGAAGAGAATGGCGTGAGTATATTCAATGCTGGGCTGGTTCAAGTAGAGATATGGGCTATTGTTGCATTATCAGATTTTGACAGGCTAGATGAAAACGAGAATGTGTTAAGTATAGACTTACAGGAATATGCGGTGAAGCAGGCGATGGTGTACTGTTTGAACGATATAGACTATATAGGCTTAAAACAGAGTATGGTTTCGCAGGTCGAAACTTACAAGCGTATGGTGATAGATAATTATCGCATGTTAAAGCAGCAGTCTATACACCAGCTGCCGAGTCAAGAAGGAGTGTAGATATGGCTTCGACATTTGCAGAGTTATATAGCGATTTCCAAGATAGAGTTAAGGCTTATGTAGAAAAGCTTGATATAACAGAGTATTCCTTTATGCGTATGCTTACGCAGGGGATACAAAAATTCCAGCGTGAGACGGAGTATGCCGAAAAAGTTGTAAAAATACAGAAGGAGGTAAACGGTAACAGGGAGGTTTTTATTGTTCCTAATGATATGATTAGACCGATAGATGTAAGGGCAATGCATGAGACGCCGTATGGTGTAGAAGAGGAAATATTCCTGTTGCAGTCTTATGAGCAATTTATAAGGAACAAGGATAAGTGGGAGATGGGGTATTTGGAAACGCCAACAGATTACGAGTTAAGAATTCCGCATAAGCGAACTGCACCAGCGGTGAGAGCAAGGGGGCATGTTAGACTTGCCACTATTTACAGTCGTGAATTGTTGACGTTTCCAGAGTACAAGGGGAATGAGCTTGTTGTGTGGTATATTCCTGATCTTTATCCTATATCGGCAGGTACAGAGCATTGGGAGCCGTGGTATCCTTTGGATGTGAATTTTATGCGGATGTTTACTACTACAAGAATTACGCCTTCGCTTGCGCCGTTTGAGACTAGTTTTGTAGATTATGTATTAAGTGTATATATACAGTCAAAAGGTTCGGCTAATTATCGTGTGTATGAAGAACAGTTTATGGCTGCGATTCAAAGAGCGATAGAAACTAAGCCGACATTGTTTAGAGAAGCAGTTGCAGATTATATGTTTGCACCTTTTAGTTAAATTATTAGCAATAGGAGGATTTATGCCAGACAATAACACACCGCAGTATTATCGCTATAAACGCAATCCAGAAGCGGAAAGGTGGTATTTAAGTAATGTGATAGGATCGTTGCCTGCTGGTTTTAGAGACGCGTTTCGCTATGAAGCTGAGTCAGGGAATTCGCCGCGCCGAGCTGTGGAAAACCTAGTAAACAGATACCAAGGGAATTTACCTGTTGATATGAAGCCGGATGAATTAGAGAAGATTATTATGGATTACAACCATATAAGAGAATTACAGCAAAGGGATAGAGAAGCCGAAATGGAGTACAGGAAAGCGAGGAAGGAATTGATGTCGCAATGGGGAGAAAGACGCCCGATAGAAGAAATCCCTGACGAGCAGACAAATCGCATTATATTACGGGTTAAGGGTACAAACTACGAAAGAGGGGTTCCTTTGCCTCCCAAAGAGGTAACATACTCTTATGAAGAAATGCCTTATTACCTGCAAAAATACAATCAGTATCGCTCAGAAGAAGAAGCGAAAAATGCTGCTAAAAATCCTGTTACTATGTTAGACGAAAGATCCATACAGGAGATTCGCAAGCGACAGCAGAACACAATTACGCCGAGTATTATGGGTAATATTATGGGATATATGAATAGAGGATAGCAATGTCTTATGAAAGACAGGAAATAAATCAATTTAAAGGATTGAATTCAGCGGCAGACCCGTCTTTGATAGAAGACGGGTTTGCCCGTGATATACTGAATTTTAGGATGGAGAAGGTTGGGAAGCTTGTATCACGTGATGGGTATATATACGGACTTTTTATAAAACTTGATCCTGATATGATGCAAATAAGAGATACTATTTCGCCTATACGTAAAATGCTAGAGAATAATGGGATTATTGGCATAGGGGAGATGGTGTTTTCGTCTAAGTGGGAAGAAATAGATACCGACAGGGTTATGGTTTATATGATAAGGGCTGTGCCGGTAAAAGCAGAGGATAATATTGATTGGAATTCGGACGCAATAAAATACAATGTAATGGGCAACGAGAAAAATCACTATGCGTCGTTTTTGTTTTCTCCTCTTACCGGCAGGTATAAAAATTTATTGCTTGCTAATTACCAGTTGCTTGGCGTGAATTTCAATGATGCTGATTACCAGGATTTGATAAACAGGTTTGACAGTAGTGTTGAAACGTCTCCACAATCAACATATAAGTATTATAGAAATTATAAAACTTCTGCACGACCTCTTTTTGCACCTAATAAATTAATGCCTGAATATACAATAGAAACCGAGTCGCTTATACCTCCCAGTCGTATATGGGGGCATGAGGATGATGACTACATCAAGCAGTATGTTGATATGAATCAGTATCGGCATATGCTTGTTGTTTCTGACAAAATAAACGGGGATAAGATAATAGAAGATGAAGCAAACAGAACTGACATTAGTGCTTGTGAAAAGCCGAAGCATAGTTTAAGGATAAGACCAAATTGTTTAGAGACATTTGATGTTGACGTTGTAAAGTTAGATTTTCAGGAAAAAGCTGGGGAGAAGAATTATGAGGTAAGGCAAGGAATGGCTTTGTATAAATTCAAGCTGCCAAAGATGACGCAAATAACAAGCAATAATTTATGTGATGGTTATTTTAGCAATATTGAAAATTATCCTTACAGTCTGTGTCAATCGCAGGCAGAGATGAACTACAATAAGTCTAAGGCACTAATAAAAAGTTTGCAGAAGTTATATGTTGGTAGGGAAACTGATTTTGGAGATGTGCTTCATACAGAGATAGGTTTTAGCACGGAAGAAACGCAGATATTTACAAATGCTAACAACAACAGTGAGGTTGATAACTTGTTTGGTAAGTTAGAGTTTGAAGAGCAAGAATATACAGATGAGGATGGAGAATATAAGAAAGAGAGGATAGCAGATGTATATGTATGGGAAGAGTATGAAATTCCTTATTATATTTGTTCTGGCAAGACGTATGGTTATAAATTATATCGTGATTTAGACAGAATATTCCAGAAAACTACTCGTGCCCCACGGATAAAGGAGCTATCTGTAAAAGACAAGTATGGGAAGATGGTTCCCTTAGGCGTGTGGAGATACAGGTTTGTCTGGGATTTTGGTGATGACGTGTACTCTGCGCCTTCTGCGGAGTTGGTAGTTCCCGATATGTTGTGGTCAGCTGTTAGGGATGAAGATATACATGGGGCGTTTGGGTATCCTTATAAGCGCCCTTTTGATTATGAGAAAGACGATGTGATGAAGACGCTGGTTAATGCCCCGCAGTATTATTATGACATATACGGTTCGTTTGTTCAGAAGTTAGTGCCCCCGCTTGTTATTGTTAGTGGTAACGGGCAGCCGAGATTGACGTCTTTGGGTAAGATTGTTTTTGATTTAAAGAAAAAGCTTTATGATGGTCAGCAACATAGGTTTGGGATAAAAACCGCAACTGGGTATAATGATTATGGCGAGGTTATTGATGCTGTTAATTCGTGGGAAGTATTAGATTACGCTGATTTTGCAACATTGATAGTGTTGAATTCTCCAGAGACCGTTCAACTTAAAGGCATAGCTGCCGAGTTGGTAGTTGTTGCTGCATCGGGCGAAATGCGGGTTAGTACCAGTAGTATTTTTTATGAAGGCGATTTGCATCTTGATACTAACAACAGATGTATGGTGTGGTATAAGAAACCCCAGAGTGAAGGTCGTGTAAAGCTTAACAAGATGCTTGATGCTAAAAATAAGTATTATATATCGAATGCTTTGTATATACAAGTTCCAATGTTTCCTGGCAGAAAGCGTTATCAAAAATATTCTGTGTTTGATCCTGAGGGTAGATGTCGGCTGGCGTATCAGAATGTGTGGAGGGAAGGTCCTTATAAGGATATTTATATAGAGAGACAGATAGTTTTTCCGGGGCTGTTTAACAATCACAAGTATTTGTATCCATCATATCAAAGAAGTCAATTTTTGCATGAATTGCTATACGCTAAGGCTAATGTATATTCGGATGACGTGTTCAATGCTGACGATGCTATTTATTTTAATGTAGTAACATATCAAGATATATCGTTGAGACCTGACGCTCCGTATCCTGTAAAGGACACGGTTGAGTATGTGTACCAGCAGGGCAGCGATATAGCTCTTCTTGACTGGGATGCTGCGAAGCAGTTTAGACCTTTTACATTATTTAGGGCATCGAAAGACAGTAGAGATAGTTTATTAAGGACTGCGCCGGTTGATCAGCAGGCGTTAGACCGCCTTATTTTGTCTGGTGTAGCCGAGTTAGTTTTGTGTTCGCCTAATAATGTGTGGAGTATAGCTTCTGAATACGTGATTAGGTACTTATATTGGGGGACTTATTCAATAGTGTATTCCTCAGAGCATAGAGCAGAAATAGCGGGTAAAGACATTTTAAATATTTCTAATAGGTATGGGAGTGAGGTAACTAACCCGTCATTTACAAGAAGAGCGTTTGTAATTATGGAACCGGAGACAGTAGGTTATCCCTGTAACGTGCCTCGTCCGCAATACCTTAACAATCTCGATGTGAGGGTGTATTTGCCTGGTACTAGGTTTGTGGGGGTAGAACAGCTGACGTCATATTTCCCGAGCTCGCTTATTCACAAGTGTCCTCGTATTGCTTTGCGAATAAGAGATGAGGATATACCTAGACGGGCAAAGGGAGTGAAGATATTTAGAACGCTTGCTACTCATAACAATGATTGGGATCCGATGTCGTTTGGGTTAGTAAAGCATGTTAAGATAGAAAGGGATGCTGATGGTAAAGCAAAAACTGTTATAAAGAAGGATGGGCAGGAGGAGACTTATGATGGGTTTTTCTTCTTTGACGACGTGATGGATAGCAATTTGGATTTCAGCGATAATCCAACGAGTTACGACGGGCTTCGTAAAGAGATATTTTCTCGTTTTAACATAGCTTTGAATGAGAGAGTGTATTATGCGAATTTTACGGAGATATACCAGTCGCTTGCTCCTAGAAAGAGTATGGGGTTGTTAAACGTTGACAACGGGCATGTATCAACAAATTACATTGTGATAACAGGAGAAAAAAAAGACAAGGGGTTTGTGCAGCCTGGCATGTTTAGGTATGCTTATGTGTATAGAGACGAGGCTGACAATTTGTCTCCTGAGAAGTATGTGCCTGGGACTGTTACGGTTTCTGCTTCTCCTGAAACGCCACAGGCGGTAGTTTTGTTTATGTTGCCGTCAAAATATGATGATACGATTAGGGAGTTGGAAATTTACAGGGCGAGTGTTGTTGATGGTGTTGAGCCACAGAAGTCTGACTATAAGTATATAGGTAGTGTGTCTCCAGAAGACGAGGGTATATTTGTTGATGACGGGAAGGAAGGTGGCAAGTCGTTAGGGTGTACGAAACCTGACATTCAGCACTATGAGGATGGTTTGAGGTGGTCTGAGCCTTATAGACCAGACTGGATAAAGTTAAACAATTTTGCTGAGTATAGAAGTGGGGATAACAGGGGTGTCCGTATTACTGGGCTTGCGTCGTTAGAAGGCAACTTGGTTATATTTAAGGAGAACTCTATACACAGGGTTGCCGTGCAAGCAGAGGATCCGCCTTTGTCAAGGACAGACGAAATAAGTTCGGTTGTTGGATGTATAGCGCCGAATACTTTAATAAGAGTTGACAATGTATTGTACTTTTTATCATCTCAGGGCTTTACAAGTTTTGACAATCAGACTATACGCAATGTTGATGGTTTGTTTGGGGAAGAGCTGAAGTTTATTCTACAAAATAATCCGATAGAGTATATCAGGGAGGCATCATGTGGATATAATCCTTACTATAAGGAGCTGTATTTGAACATACCTATGATGCCGTCTCAGATGACGGAAGCTATCAAGACAAGAGATTATCCTGTTGGCACAAATAGTCAAAGAATAATATACACTGATACTCAAGAGCAAGGTGGATATGAAGATGTAAGGATAGAGACGGAAGGCGATTCGTCAAGGAACTGGGAAAGACATACAAGGGAGATACTGGGTCATTTGTACGTAATAAGTTTAGATAAGCAGTATGTAACGAAATTTGCTTATCAGACGACTGGCATAAAGGGTGTTCCTAATGGCGTATGGGATGTTAGAACAATAGACCCACGACAGGTTATTAGGAAGTATTATACGAATTCTTTTGGTGAGTTGCGAAGTGCAGACATACTTCCAAGGGCGTATGGTGTGCCGTATGCTGGCGGCATAGAGGGGGAGAAGTTTGTATGGGCTGGTTTTTACATAGAAACGCCTTATTTGTCTCCGAAGCAGGAGATATACACAAATTATGATACTGTATCACAGACGATAATAGGTGGGATAATACAGCCTTATCCTGAAAGGGTTTATTCGGATAAAGATGTTGTGCTGGATGCTCGGATGGCAAGGCAGTTTGCCTTGATGTATGGGGAGCCTCGACCTGAATTCCCGCCTTTTGATTGGATGCCTGTGGAGTGTGAATTTCGTAGCAAGTATTTTGCAGGAAGTGAAACATTATTGAAGAGAATAAGGAAGGGGTTGTTGAATATATTTTCAAAAGGAGAGATAAAGGTATCGCTGATAACTTATCATGAAGATGTATTTGACGATAGAACTTCAAGATATTCAGAATTGTTGCGTAAGCATTTGCAAGAATTTTTGTATCCGCCGACTGTTGATAATTACGATCCTTATAAAAATCTTGTTGTATTAGGTACTAACACTAACATACTCACATTTGTGCCACGTTCAGAGAGGCAGCAGCTATTAGATGTGATTGAAGACAGATATGGTAAGGCTGTGCGTTTTGCCATAGATATACGTGCGTCTCGCAGGACGCAGTTAAATTCAATAACGTTTTATTGGCGACCTATACACACGTATTTGCATTAAATTGAAAATATTATTATATTACGTTACGCAGTATCGAAGGATTTTAAAATGACAACAGAGGTTATGATAGTGTTGATAGGAACAATGGCTAGCGTGGCGGCGGTTA
>Ga0308407_1000927_pt1 | contig 18170 bp, 26 predicted proteins | sample HotsprSampleMSe2_FD_203476 | JGI IMG/M metagenome (GOLD analysis project Ga0308407, IMG submission 203476) | Hot spring phototrophic mat microbial communities from Mushroom Spring, Yellowstone National Park, Wyoming, United States - 20060911_MSe2 ...
GGAATTACCAGAAGCAGGCCTGGGTCCGCCTCACAAAGAGGTGCCCGTATCTAGGCTAATACATATATAAGGAGTGCCTGATGAAGGCACTCCTTATATTTTTAGAGCAGGTTTTGTTGTTTGCCTGTCTAGTTGGAGGATGTGGCTGACCGCTCGGCAAAGGATTTATTCAAACAGCATTCCAAATACCACGCTACCCATCCAACTGCAACAAAGCAACTCTATTCACCTCTGATGATTTATCCAATAGCGCGGGTACCTGTTATGTACAAACTGGATGGTCCGAGTAACCTCATCCAGAACTTGATACTGCGGAGGTATATTGTTGAGAAACTTAGCCTTAGAAAACACTCGGGAGAATAACTAGAGTTTGTGATCTAGTTATTCTCCTTTTATTTTTAGACTAGACAGAGACAACTCTACATTCTGTCTAGGGTATGGATTCGTTACTCAGTAAATTGGAGGAGTACTATGGCTACCATCAAATTGAACCTGTCCGGTCACGTTAACGCTGAACTTGAAGCAATGGGATTTACGTTCCCAGGGGTCCTACACGTCGACCTGAGTGACCCCGAATTGGTTACAAAGCTTACGGCTTTTCTGTCCCCATTCATGACATCTGGGGATAAGGTGATTGTAGCTTTACCAGGGCTGTCACCGCTGGCAGCATTGGTGCTTACAATCATCCACGGGTTAACCGGCACTTTTCCGACTGTCCAACCCCTGGTACGAGGTGAATCAGGATTTGTGCCCGGACCTCAGATGGACCTGCAAGATTTACGTAACAACATTGCGCGCATTGCGCGTAAAGACGTCATCATTCTGTAGGTCTCAATGGGGTTAAGTCCATTGGAGTAAGTCTCACACAAGTATGTGGGGCTTACTCCTTTTTATTTTAGGCAGACTTATATTCACTGCCTGAGGAGGTAAACATGGTTGAGAAACCTATCACAAGGAAAATGAAGGAAGCGGCTGAAGCCGAGCGTAAAGCTCGGTTAGACGCAGAGTATCGAGCCGCCCTTGAGCGGCAGCGGGCTGAATGGCAAGCTCGTGTAGAACAGGCTAAGGCCGAGTGGGAGGACCTATTAAGGAGTCTCCCTAGCGAGCTTGATAAGCTTGAGAAGGTAATCCTCGAGCTTATTTCCGAGTGGGAGCAGAAGGCCTCTGCTCCTATCAACTGGGATCAGATTGAAGATCCCGCCTGCTCAACTGAGTGGGAGTTGAGGTTCAATGGTTACGAGCGGGTTGAGGACTACATTTCATACTACTATGAGAGTAGTGATACCCGCAGAGCGGGTGTTGATAAAGAGCGGGTTGTCCGGGAGAAAATGCCCGGATCCTACTGGGTTAACCCGCACTCCAATAAAGAGTGGTTCATTTCCCGGGCATCTAGCCCGGATGGACCGGTTCCTCCAATAAAGTACCCTCACTGCACTATTGCGGGTAATGGCGAGCAAAGTCTGTGGGGTATGTTTGACTACCCACATGACAAAGCTCGTGTGGATGCAATCATCCAAAAGCTGATGGAAAACCGTGATTACTATAAGTCCCGAATTCAGGAGGCAAAGGCTGCTTTGGCGGGTACAACTCAAGAGAAAGTCCGTTATCTGTTAAGCAGACCAGAAGCCGACAAGCTAAGGAATTCTTTACAGAGAACTTGGGCTACACTAAACCCAAATAAGTCTCAAAACTTGTTCTGGGAAGATTTACTCAAGTCTCTGTGTAACTAACCCATAAACAGGGTAGGCTTCAAACAAGCTACTTTCTATGTTTGTGCGAGGTTTGCCCTTTTTATTTTTGACTAGGTAGGATAGTTGTTCACCTACCGAAGGAGGTATTTATGACTAGTAAAGTACCGAAGATCAATGCTAACACTAATCTAGTTCAATACTTCTTGAATATCGAATCACCAAGATTCGAAGATTGGTGCTATGATTATTCGAATAGCTATCCTCTGACGAAGAGCCTTCGAGAGAAGGCTCAAGCGGCGTGGAACGAAGCTAATAACATACTAGAACTCCAGCGTCAGGAGAGAGCAAATCGTCGTAAGGCCGCTTCAGTTGAGCGAGCCAAAGCGGAGTTGGAGGCCGCTTTAGAAGAGGTGCAGAAGACTCTACCTGAGATGCTGGAGCAGATTCGGGAGAAAATTGAACACGAATTGGAGTTGGCTACTCAGCCCTTTAACTGGGATGAAGTCGAGCACCCACTCGTAAACGGCGAGTGGTCACTGCATTACAATAATTACGAATGTTGGAAAGAACTCTCGACTGAAGTATACAACGAATCACCTGACGGTATGCGGTCAGGTGGTTTATACAGTGTGTGGAAGGTAGTAGAGAAAGGAGCAGGTTCGTATTGGACAAATTCAATCTCAGGAAGCAAAGAATTCTTTGTTTCCAGGGCAAAGTCTCAGGATGAACCTGTTCCTGAGGTAATTTATCCACACTGCACGCTTGAACATGACTTCAAAGATGTTATGTGGCACAAAGAACAGGCGCTTAAGAAGCGCCAACGCGCTCAAGAATGGATCTGCGAAGCTGAAAAAGCTTTGGCAGATATTAACTCTAATCTGAAGTGGATACTCACTACAGTGAACTATCCACTCTATCTCCGTATCTGCCGCGCAGTGCGCGTGATAGATCAGCTTAACACAGCAAATGAGATTAATTCTGCCGTTAAGAGAGTACTTGCTAGTATTGTGTGAGCGAACAAACGGCGCTGACTATACGGATGCGGTAATTAATCGCATCAAAGGCTGCTAATACAGCAGCCTTTTTATTTTTGAGAACCTAACCTAGGAGGGTATATGTTGACAAAGAGCAAATCTCGGTGTGCTAATACCCTAATTCATCAGATTAGGGCAGTTGGTATCTGGGACCAATACGGATACGTAGGCACACCGAGGGACAAGGTGCTTCGCATCATAACAAAGCACTTAGAAGAAGGGCTTGATGCAGAAACACTCCTGTTTGTGTATAAGCACGTCAACATCATTTAACTCCTGACTTCAAGGCTATCGATTGGTAGCCTTTTTATTTTAGAGGCAGGTTTGTCGTTCACCTGCTTTAGGAGGAGACCGTGTTTAATAACGATGTTATTGACCTATTAACTTCACTAGGTCGAGCTTACATTGTGGGCGGCAGTGTAAGAGACGCACTGCTGGGGTTTCCTGCCAAAGACCTCGATATCGAGGTCTTTAATACGTCCTATGAGAAATTGGTTGAAATTGCATCCAAATTTGGTAAAGTAAAGACCGTGGGTAAGATGTTTGGAGTTGTTAAACTCCAACACCCAACTCTAGGTGAAATCGACCTCTCCTTGCCCAGGAGAGAAAATCGAATCGGGGTTGGACACAAAGGTTTTCATGTTATACCCGACAGCAGCCTTACCTTGACCGAAGCTGCGTTTCGGAGGGACTTTACCATTAATTCCATAATGTGGGGCCTTGATGGCCTGAGTGACCCATTCTCCGGAAAATCCGATTTAGAGACTCGTATACTTCGTCACGTTTCCGACAAGTTTGTGGAGGATCCACTCCGCGTTTTGAGGGGTATGCAATTCTGCTCCAGGTTCGGTTTGACTGCTGCTCCTGAGACTATTGAGTTATGTAGGAGTATTGCAAATCGATTTTGCGAGTTAAGCAAAGACAGGATCTTTACTGAGTGGCAGAAGTGGGCTAAAGGCTCACACCCCAGTAAAGGATTGTTCTTCCTAGTTCAAACGGGTTGGATACACCACTTCCCTGAAATTACAATTACAAATCACACACTTCGTTCAGTTGATATTGCTGCGGAGGTTTGTAGCCGTAACAATATAACAGGTGATGCACGTACAGCCCAATTGTTAGCTATCCTCTGTTGCAGTAAAAGCGATGCTTGTTCGTTCCTAGCCAGGATTAACTGCCCCAAGTCTATCGCTGAAAAGGTAGTAGGCTTAGTGGCTAATCGTCTGGTTCACTGTAGCGGTTCAATAACAACTGCAGCTGTAACTAGACTAGCTCACAAGTTGGCTCCAGCTACAGTCCAGGAGCTCGCATGGCATGTAGAAGCCATGAATAATGATCTACCAAAGGCTATGCAAGACATTTTGGATATAGCTAGGAGTTTAGGTATACTCACTAGTAAACCTGAGCCGATCTTGTTGGGCAGACATCTTGTACAAAGGGGTTTAAAGCCTGGTAAGGACTTTACGCGCATTCTAGATGCTGCGTTCCAAGCGCAGCTAGATTGTGCCTTTATGGACCTTACAGGGGCCTTAGATTGGCTTACAAAGTTCTTGCAGAGTTAACCTATACTAAGGCTACCAATTTGGTAGCCTTTTTTATTTTAGGCAGACTAGTCATTCACTGCCTTATCAAGGAGTCTATTATGTTTACACTCGACCAACTCTTGCAAAATAAAGAGTGCGAATCAATTCGTTGCCACATTCGTGAACTAGTTCGCGAAAGTCGGCTAGAAGCACTTCGCTTTGCACGTGTGTGTCTGCAATCAAACAGTTTGTACCAGGCTAATTTAGCTGTCAACGTCATCTGCGAAGATTTGATTCCGCAGGCTTATCGATAATTCAACTCTCTCTAACTGTAGGTAAAAGAGGTGGCTAGGGAACTAGCCACCTCTTTTTATTTTTTAGAGTAGAAGCGTTCTACTTGTACAGTCAACTAGTTCAGGAGGCAAATATGACTGTCTTCTTCGGCTTTACTTTGATTGATTCACTAATCCCCGAAGGTGTTATCATGTACAAACAGATAGTCACTCAGGAGCAGGCTGCAGAGCTACTAAAGGAGGGTGTTAAACCCTGTTTAGAACAGTCCCGACAAGCTCTTATGAACATCGCATCCCGTCTTGGTATTGAGATTCCCAGTCCGGTTATTACCTCCAATGTGGAAGAACTCTCCATTGGAGATAGCATTCTTGTACTTAACAACCAGTCTGGATACACCGAAGATGTTACCAATGCTAAGTTCAAGTTCACTCTGTGGACTCGGTTAGCATAGTTTGCAGACTGCAAACCCAGTAAAAGGGGAGTGATTAATAAATCTTAATCACTCCCCTTTTTATTAGAGTTAGTTTACTATTACAAATACTCTAGAATTTACTAGACCTTATTTATCGACCAGAATCTGTAAAAGCAAATACTATACTTTATTATTCCTTTGTCACTAATTTAAGCGGGAAGCACTATGATTGCAAATATTCTAAAGCCAGAGACTGCTTATGTATTTGAGTACCCACAGTTTAATGAACTCGCAGACGAACAGTTAAAGATATTTTGGCCTTGGAATGAAATCAAGGTTGAGAAAGACAAGCAGGACTTATTAACTAACCTTACTGAAGCTGAGTACCATGCAGTAGTTACTACACTTAAGTTGTTTACTAAATATGAATTGTATGTAGGTAACGAGTATTGGACTAATCGTATCTGTAAGGCCTTTCAACGTCCTGAGATTCAACGCATGGCTACGTGCTTCGCTAATGTAGAGCTAAATTCTCATGCGCCATTTTATGCGAAGATAAACATTGAATTAGGGTTATCTAATAAAGAGTTTTACGAGTCTTACGTAAACGATCCTGTATTAGTAGATCGGATGAATTTTATTCAATCTCTAGTAGATGATCCAGATCTACTTATTAGCATTGCTGGATTCTCAATGGTAGAAGGTTCAGTACTATATTCCAGCTTTGCTTTTCTAAAACACTTCCAATCTAATGGTAAGAACTTAATACCTAATATTGTGCGTGGTATTAATATGTCAGCACGGGATGAGAACTTACACGCACTGGCTAGTGCTCAGCTATTTAGAACTCTGTTAGTAGAAACGTATCCTAAAAATCCACCTCAATATATCGAGGATAAAGTTATGCAACTAGCTCAAGTGGTGTACGAACATGAATCACGAATTATTGACATGTTATTCGAAAAAGGTCCTATTAAAGGTTGTAATAAAGAAGATCTACAGGAATTTGTAAAAAGTCGTATTAATCTATGTCTTAGTAACTTAGGTTACAAACCGTTATTTGAGATTATTAGCAATCCTATAGCCGAATGGTTTTATATAGGAATTAATAACTACATGATGAATGATTTCTTCCAAGGTGTAGGAAGAGAGTATCGTCGTGGTTGGGATGCTTTAGGATTTGTATGGTGAGGTCTATGTACGAAGAGTTAAGTAGAGAGCGTAAAGAACTGCAAAAAGCTGGTGAGTGTCCACAGTTTTTCACCACTGCTGGTTGGCAATTATTCAAAGAAAAGTATTTATATCAAGCAGATACGCCTCGACAGCAGTACCAGCGTATTGCGCGTACTCTAGCTAAGCATGCACGCAGTACACCGCCTAACTTTCCTTATAACAGTTGGGAAGAAGCGTTTCTAGACTTATTAATGAGAGGTTGGTTATCAGCTTCTACACCTGTACTTGCTAACACAGGTACAAGTCGTGGAATGCCAGTGTCATGCTCTGGCAACGTAGTTTTGGATAATATTCAAGAAATTTATAAAGCAAAGCTAGAAGTAGCTACACTCACTAAATATGGATTTGGTACAGCTAGTGATTTATCTCTAATATCTCCGAGAGGAACTATTAGTGCTAAAGGTGTTAAGTGTAGTGGTGTAGTTCCAATTGTACAAGGTTTTGTACATGATATGAACTACATCTCACAAGGTTCTAATCGTCGTGGTTCATGGGCAGCCTATCTACCTATCACACATGGCGATTTCTATGAGTTAGCTAGCTACTTAGAGTCTGCACCTGACTCATTAAACGTTGGTTGGATAATCACCAATGAGTTTATCAATAGACTAGATAATCGTGATCCAGAAGCTATTCGACGGTATCAAGAAGCTCTAAAAGTTAAAATGACTGTCGGTAAAGGCTACTTCTTCTTTATCGACAAAGCTAATGCTAAACGTCCTGAATGGTATGTAAAACATAACTTAGACATCAAAGCTAGTCAGTTATGTACTGAAATCATGTTATTTTCAGACAAAGACCACACGTATTCGTGTGTGCTGTCTAGCATGAATGTCAGTCTATACGATGAATGGAAAGACACTCAAGCACCATTTATTGCTACTGTATTTTTAGATTGTGTTGTATCTGAGTTTCTAGAGCAAGCTCAAGGTATACCGGAGTTAGATAAAATTATAAGATTTACTGAGAAAAGCAGAGCTTTAGGTTTGGGTATCTGTGGTCTGCATACATTGTTTCAGAAGCGGTGTTTAGCTTTTGAGAGTATGGAGGCTCATTTACTAAATCAAGCGATTGTCAAACAAATCCGTCAACAAGCGGAACAAGCAACTCAGTGGATGGCTAGTGAGTGGGGTGAACCAGAGTGGTGCAAAGGCTTTAATCGCCGTAATACACACCTGTTAGCAATTGCCCCTACTAAATCTACTGCATTAATCATGGGGGGCATTAGTGAGGGAATTAACCCCGATCCAGCGATGGTTTACACACAGCAGACACCAGCAGGAGAAGTACAACGTATTAATCCCATATTGTTGGGAATAATGAAAGAGAGAGGTAGATACAATCAAAAAACTATTAATCGAATTCTAGAAAACTTTGGTAGTGTACAGCAGGAGGAGTGGCTATCTGACAAAGAAAAAACAGCATTTAAAAATGCTTTTGAGATTGATCAAAAAGCTATTATCCGAATGGCTTCAGCAAGACAGACTTATGTTGACCAAGGTCAGTCTTTAAACTTATTCTTCAGTGCTGAGGAATCAGAAGAATATATTTCTCAGGTACACAAGTTAGCTTTTAAAGATCCGAATATACTAAGTCTCTACTATTGTTATTCAAGAGCTGGTGTACTTGCTTCTAAAGGTGAGTGTAGCGTGTGTCAATAGATAGTAAATAGAGTTTAAAAGAAAGAGGGAGCATGTATACTCCCTCTTTTATTTTTAGACAGGTTAGTTAGCTCGCCGGGAAGCTCTGCACTCTCTGCAGCAAGGTTGAGATGAAAGGCGCATATATCCTGTGCTATAATCAACATAGTTGCACAAAACGGCTTTTGCCGGAATCTGGTGCAACTACGCGGTAGGGCATTCCGTGTCTGCTCGTGGAGGGTTCTTGTGTAAGCTCCCTGATGAAGCGAGAAGCCCAAGCTTTACCCGTAGGGTAAGCGATGGGAGTATGTCACTTATTCCCTGTCTTAGGAGGAAATTATGTCTAGCATTACGCTAGTAGGCCCCATCACCGAATTCTATGAAGGTGCTGAGCAGCGCTATGTTGTGGTTAAGCCGTATAAAGGGCAGTGGGTTATAGCCGAGTACGGATGTAAGCGGTGGGGTCCAGGGATGGATCTCAAATATGAGTTTGAGTTCGATCCTGAATTTGCACCCGCAGAGGGTGAAGACAAATGGGGCTGGAGCCTCATCTGTGGTTATCACCGCGTTTACAACAACGAAGCTGAGTACCTAGCGGAGTGCTCCATTCCCAGTGAGGAACTTGTCGATGGGTTTCCTAATCGAAGCTGGACGGTCGCCTGCTTGCTCAACTAAATAGTTGACTAGAGGATAGATTCTACAAGTGCTTTATACTTGTGGAGTCTATCCTTTTTAAGTTTGTAAACCTCAAAAAGAAAAGAAGAGTTGTGAGGTTAGCTATGTACGTAGGTATGGAGTATAAAGGTTTCAAAGTAACTAGTCTCAACCATTCTCCTGAAGACTCTAGCTACTCTGGAGAAGCAGAATACCAACCAACAGGAGAAATTATTAAGTTCTTCTCCAAAAGATTTGATGATCTGGAACTAGCTTTCAAAGACGCCTGTGAAGAATACTTAGACTACGCTGCATACTTGGCTTACACGAGTGGAATGGCAGAGTATCTAGGTAGAAGATATCACATTGAAAATTTTGACAATGTATTACCAATGTAGAATTATTTATTTTTATTTTTAGGCAGACCTTGTTGTTCACTGCCTACAGGAGAATGATATGACCATCAAAGTCTACTCCACTGTTCAGATCAATGAGTGGGCCAACCCGGGTATGCTAGTAGCCGTTGATGAGAACGGCTACATACACTGGGTTCAAACTAACCCCAACTACGACACTACTAGAATTTACTTCGACGAAGATCGTGACAAAATTAATGTCACGCACTTCAAGTCGATTACGCTGGTAGATGAGTACGAAGAATAATTAATCAATAATAAAGGCTACCACCGAAGTGGTAGCCTTTTTATTTTTAGAAGGTAGACTTGTTATTCCCTGCCAAATTCGGAGGTAGACTATGTACTTCAAATGCGTGGAAGTAATCTGGCAAGGTCAATTCCTGCAGTATCGCTACGGATATTTGCCGGACGGTGCCAAGGGGCACCAGTCGTCCTGCAACTGTAAAATCTATATGTCTGAAGAATTCTTTCCGTATGGACTAGCCCTGTCTAAGGCAAGTTCAATCCACGTTTCGCACGTACCCTACCAACAAGAGTTGTTGGTAGCAGAGGGGTACTCACCCCTATGGGTATTTGCAGGAGAAAAATAAAATTTAGGTTTCCCCAACAACAAAGGCTACAGATATTGCAGCCTTTTTATTTTTGAATAGGCAGGTTACTGTCATTCCCTGTCTGTTGGAGGAAAACATGTCTAGTCGCACTGTGTTCTACGGAGTTCCAGGAAAAGTTATTGTCGAAAAGCCTCTGGTTATTCGAAATATTGGAGGAAGGAACTACTACTGGAACTTTACCCAGCAAAAGTGGACGCTTCTAACTAAACGTTGTCCATTGTTGTAATGGTAACACCTGGTTCTATATAAGTGGGAGTAGTTAGATTTGACTAGCTACTCCCCTTTTTATTGTTTACTCTTTATTTAGATTAATTGTTTACTATATAAAACCTATGAACAAGTACACTGCCCAACAAATTTTAGAAGATCCTGAATGTGCAGAAATTCGTAACACCGTAAAAGAGTTGATTAGGAATTGTGGCTATGTGCATGCAATTCTATATATCCAAGAACACTTATCACTAAGTAGCTTACACCAAGCAAAAATTTGTGTTTACACGCTTATGAATGAGATGAATAAACAAGTGAAGCCAAAGAATACTACTTGATCAGAAAGAAATTATGCTTCGAAGAAAATGTGACATACTCCCGCAATTAGATTACGAGAGTATGTCACAAACGAGATTTGCACCGCTCACGCAAGGTTGGCTTCTTTCTCGCCCTGCAGTAGCGAGAATTTCCAGTCCGACTGCGTTTAACAGCCTTCTGGCGAGTAGGCAGGCGAGCAGTTGCCCCTAAACGGGGTCTTACACCGCTTCTCGGCTGCCCATTAAGGTCGGCAAGCCCTGCCGCCAATATGTTTAATGCAGCATTTACATCTCTATCGTGTTCAGTGCCACATTTAGGACACACGACAGTTCGCACCCAGAGTTTTAGTTTACCCCATTTATAGCCGCAATATGAGCAAATCTGAGAAGTAGGTTTATACCGAGGTATAACTCTAACTTCCCGATCTGCAATCATAGCAGCTTTGGCTTCGCACATTTCTCTAATTTGTCGCCAGCCAACTCTACTGATTGCTCTGGCGAGAGTGCGGGTTTTTACCATCTTAGAGACCTGCAGGTCTTCAAGCACAACTATTTTATTCTCCCGTACTAGACGGGTAGCTAGCTTTTGATTAAAATCTCGACGAATGTTAGAACGTCTAGCTTCCATTCGAGCAATGGCTAGTCTTATACGTTCACGCCGTTTTGAATCCGGCATCGTTCTAGAGAGTTTACGCATTCCTCTACGGATTTTTCGTTCTATTAAATCCAGATTAGGACCTTTTATTTTCTCACCAGTACTGAGTGTAGCTAAAGTCTTTAATCCAAGATCAACACCAACACTGTAGTTCTTAGGTGGAATATTGACTGGTTTAACTTCTACTACAAAGCTTAAGAAATAATGCCCAGAACGTTCCTTGATAACAGTGACCGAACTAGGTTCAGAGGGGAGAGGTCTAGACCAAACAATTTTGATTTTACCTATTTTTGAAATATAAACTTTGTTTCCTTGGATCTTAAATCCATTTTTAGTAAACCGGACTGATTGCCTGTGCAACTTCTTTTTGAAGTGAGGAAAGCCTACAGGATCACCTTTCCTCTTACCCAGCTTTGAATCAAAGTAATTCTTAAAAGCTACTCCAAGATCGCGGAGTGTTTGCTGCAATGGGATATTACTCACTTCGGCTAGCCATTTTCGATCTTCTCTCTTCTTAGCTTCTGTAATACAGATTTTTAGTAAATCATAAGAACTTGGCCACTTTTGGCCTCTAGGAATAGCCTTAATTAAGGCTAGAGCATCGTTCCAAACTACACGACAACAACCAAAGACTTTTTCTAATTCTCTGCGTTGTTGGTAAGTTGGGTAGATTCTGTACCTATAACGTACTTTCATGGATAGTATTATAGATTAGTTGTATTGTTAGCTGCAACAAATTACATACTTGAGATAAAAATATTCCACACTCAAAAATCTGGTACAAATTGGGCATCAAAGAGGCAGTTTAATAAGCTGTCTCTTTTATTTTTGAACTATTTACAACAATTGGAGGTTGCTATGTCTACTACAACTGTAAAGGCACCTGCTTTCCTCGTACGGTACAGGGACAAACGTCCTGTCCTGGCTATACTGCATACACCGGACCGAGCATTGCATGTTGTTGAGGTCTCTGTCAAAGGCGGGTATAAATACGCCTTGGGGCTCAAACAGAACGTAAGCTACCGTTGGGTTATTGAACCAACGGATAAGACCACGTTATGGAAGAATATGCAAGAGCGTTGGGATATAACTGTGGCTGGGTTCTACTTAGATAGTAACCGCTAGTTACAAAAGACGGGTATAGGGTAATCTATACCCGTCTTTTTATTTTTATACAACCTAATCTAACCCTCAGTAGTATTGAGGAACATCTAAGCTTTATCTATGGAGCAAAAACATGGACGATAGAGAACAGAATCGAGCAATACTGAAGGCTCAACTCAAAATACTGGTAGAGCTGAGTGATTTGGTTGAGGAAGAAGGAGAAGATTGCCTACTGGCACTAATGGACCTAAAATCTAGGATTATACGAGAAATGCGAAAACTTGAGCAGAACTCTGGTTAATAATACTCCATCAAACTAGAAGGTAGGTATAGACTATTAATCTATACCTACCTTTCAAATTCTTCATGGGAAGAATATGTACACAATTTCTAATGAAATAAAGCAGTTCATAACTGAGGAGCCAACATTTCCTAATAGTAGGTGGTTTGTACTAAACAAAAATATCGGATCTGTCTACCTAAGAAGAGGAACAAGACGAGTAGATGGATCAAAAAGGAATTTCATTACAATCGCTAACATCCAAATCAAAGAAAAGTATAGAGGAAAAAGATTGTTTAGTTCCTTTGTACAGGAGTTACAAGAGCTGATAAAAAATACAAACTATGTTGGACTGTACGCTGAATGTGTACACAATAACGTTTTACAGAGCTATTTCACAAGACATGGTTGGAATACCGATCATAACTATCTGAATGATGTGGATGTTGTAGAGCACAACTACTGGATGATTATGTGACATCCTCCCGACGCTGACTTTATGAGTACAGCGTGGGCTTCCTAACCTCACGGTTAGGCATTCCTGCCCCACGCCACTTATCTAGGTCGTAGACCCCCGACAGATCGACTTGACAGGCTGTTTCTGTTCCCCAGAGTCCCTGGGTACTATAATGTAGTTTATCATAAACTTTGGTTACTTGTAAATACCTTTTCAATCCTATCCTAGCTTACTTTTACACAGAGATGGGAAATTGACATGTACGGGGAGTCCATGTATCCCGACGCTGTAGCTAGCTTCCCGCAGGGTTGCTTTGCATACAGCGCGGGACTTATAGCTCCCCGCGCCCCTCCTTTGTTAACTGTTTGGATTGGAAAAAGAAAAAGAGTTTGGAGTCTCTTCATGCAAACACAAAATCTTACTGGCAGTAAGTCTACTAGACAACCAGTTTATATGGTTGTAGGTAGACCAATTGATAATACATATACAGAGCAAGCTAATATCCTGTTATTTGCTACAACTGACCGAGAGGTAGCAGAAGCTAGAGCTAATGAGGAAAATAGGAATCAAAATAGATATCTATTTGAGGTAGTAGACACGGAATTAGTTACTAGGCAAACAATTATTGAAGATAAGTTTATTGCTCCTATCATTAAACACTTAGAAGAGTTTACGCAGAAGTATAAATTTATCACAAGTGAAGATCTAACCAATGCTATTGATCAACTATTCTTTTCTGAAGAGATAACTAAACTACTAAACACTGATAACAATGAAGAAGATTCCACACCTATGGAACTGAGTTAGATTTAAAAAGGGCAAGGTTATTCACCTTGCCCTTTTATTTTTGAACACTACTCCAACATGGAGGATTAGCTATGTACAACTTCCAGATTCTATGTCTGGGTAAACCTCGCACTGCACGCCTCGAGGCCACCACAGACCTAATGAATCCCTTAGTTTACGAAGGTGTAACCATCGAGAAGAAGTTTGGCACAGATTGCATTCGTATAAACGGAGTACTACATCAAACACCCGTTAACGAGATGCACTGTGTGCAGCTCGATAACAATACCTTCGTGAGCTTTGGCTACTTTCTACCAGAAGAATACTGCATCTAGTTAGATTTAAAAAGGGTAGAGTCATTCACTCTGCCCTTTTATTTTTAAACAATACTCCAATAAGGAGAGCTATGTACGACTTCCTCGTTATCCGTTTGTGTCAAGATCAAGCCACACTACTAGAAGCTATTACGAATCTTGTGAGTCCTCTGGTATACGAGGGCTTAGAGATTAAGAGGGAGTTAGACACTAATTGTGTTTTAATCAACGGTACTAAATACTTGGTACCAGCAAATGGAAAGAACACTATAGAAGTCAATGGCACCTCTATTAGCTTTAGCTACTTCACAGCAGATGCTGACACACTTGATTGGTAGATAAATCAGAAGGTGAGGTTGTTTGCCTCACCTTTTTATTTTTGAAAGTTATCCCAATAAGGAGAATAGTATTATGTACAGCCTCCAGATTACCCACTTGGATAACGGACACGTCATTCAAATGCTGGTGAACACTAGTTTGGTAAATCCCTTTACGTATGGAGGAGTGACCATTGAGAAGGTGCTAGGCACAGACTGTGTTCTCATTAATGGTGAGAAGTACCGTGTGCCAGTAAACCGGATGAATCACATAGAGATCAACGAAAATGTCTTTGTGGGATTTGGTTACTTCCTGACAGAGTAAAGCATCTAGCTAGCATCTAAAAAACAGGTGGAGTTAATACTCCACCTTTTATTTTTTGAACAAACTTACCCCAATACGGGGAGGAGCTCAACATGTTGTCTAATATCGTCTACGCTGCTATGAAGTTAAACCCACAGGCTGCAGCAATTGTGTCTCACCCAAATGGGTTCACTCAAGCAGTTGTTATTCCCAATCAGGAGATATTATTCCTCCGGCCAGCATTAGAGCCTGGATACGTTTATACGTTCTCCAGGAAGCTGAGTGAGATTAATGGCTTTACGAAGCTAGATGATGGCTCAATTGTGTACAACAGACCAATCGAATTTCGCATACCGGTCTATGATGACCTGTATGAGATCGTTCTAGAGCTGCGTAGTCGCTGGCTTACCACTTACGCAGAATTGATGGAGGAAAAAGTTAGAGCTGAATCTGGAGCTGAAGTTAGCACTGAAACTCAAGCTGAAGCTCAGTCTAAGGCTGAAACTGAATAATTAACAAACAGTGGTTGGGATAATGTCCCAACCACTGTTTTTAGAATCTTATTATTATTATTATTGTCTCAAGCAAGGCAAATTCCATTTCCAGTACACACTTCTATTTTTGACTTTTCGAATAGGTTTGGCTATGTCTTCCAAACGAGATACCAAGTCAAAGTGGTTTCTTGTCAGGGTTTTTAGATATGATAAATCATAATTCTCTATCAACATAGACATGTCTCGCATATCAGACGGAGGGAAAGCCCTCTACGGTGAACTTAGGAAGAATACACTGCAGTTCACCAGGCTATTGATAGCCTACCATAAAAGATTAGAAGAGGTTGAGAAGAAGATTATTGTACTTGCTGGAATTATCAACTGTTTAGACAAAGACACTATTACAGCTGATCAGTGGTACGATCTGTGTAAAGTTGCAGGAATACAGCAAGATGATCTCTTTGATTGGCTAGAAAGACCACCAAAGACTGTACAAATTGAATTAAACGATGAAGTAGCAGAAAATTACATAGTAGGAAAAGACGAAGTTATTACCCTCAAAAACAAAGTGAACGCGCTTAATCAACGTATAAGTAAATTGGAAAAAGCGTTATTAGAAAAACAAAGTACCAAGACTGATCAAAGTGAAAATAAACCTAAAAAGGAGGTTGACAAACAAAATTGAGTTAGGTTATTGTATTAGAGTATAGATCGTTAACACAATACATCTGGAGTGTAGCCGCTGGCGGGAGACTGTCTGGCCCCTTAAGACACTATAGTCGTTTTCACCGCTTCGTGTGTGCCGGGGGGTAGGGGAAGCCTCCACTCGATACAAGCATAAGTACCGCTGTATCTTGACCGCGTTCGTGTATTGTGTTGATCTATATACCATATACCTGTAGAGTTTAGTATCCGGTTCAGAGTGGAACTCGGTGCTAGGTACTATACTTCTACAGGTATGTGGACTAAGAACGCAAACAAGGGACACGTATGTCCAAAAGGGGGTACTTATGGATAATTGTAGTAGTGACCTGGCTCAAAAACGAGTCAGGTTATTAAGTTTGTTGGGTCAAGCAAAAGTAATTACAGGAAAAGACAAATATCAGAGATTATACAGATCTGATAATAGAGAGTTATTTGAAGAATTAACTAATCAGGGATTCTTCGATTTGTTTGTTACAAACAGAGGTGTAGTAGTTGCTGTACACCAGGTCGTATGGTTTGCTGAATACGGTCACTGTTGGCTTAGTAAAGGCCTGGTTATACGAGATGGCGAACGTAGTATCCACCATAAAAACAGTGACCCTACAGACAATTCTTTAACCAATCTAGTGATTGTTACCAACTGGGAACACCAGGTTATTGAAACTAGTAAAAACCAGTATTTAGATGACCGTGGAAGAAAATTCCAATTTCTAGGTAACAACATCGATACTACGGTTGAACCTAGAAAAAACGACGGGAGTCTAGTCAAAAATGTAGAACACAGATTAGCTGAACTAATCCACATCACTCGGATTGAAACTATAAACAACGTTCTGGATGACGTAAAACAAACTCAATTTAAGTTGACTGGTGGTTGGATTACTATACCGAAAGAAATTGTTAAATGGTTCTTCAAAATAGGAATCCAGAAAGTTAGAGAAGCTTGTAGAAGAATATGTTGGCAAAGCTTTAGTTGGGAACCAGTCATTAGTTTTACTTAACCCACTGAACTACTCCAACAAAATGAGAGGGATTAAACTCCCTCTCATTTATTTTTTGAAGTAGACCATGAGGTCTGTTATGTTCGATTTCCTCAATGACTGCTTGTCAACAATTCCAGATAGCTTTGAGCTAGAAGGTAAAACTATCTCGAAGGAGATGGTAAAAGACAAAGGACTAATTCTCTGCCGTTCAGGTAAACTGTCAAACAATCCAGTTGTAATTAGCTCTAACCTAGTAGGTTGGAGTGACAACAAGACTCACACTACGACCATTAACAATAGAGTGTTGAGTTTGGTCAAATTCGTCAATACAAACGAAGAAGTTGTCAAAGTCACTGCTACCTTCCACGCAGAGGTAGACGGTGAAACTTATCTAGCCAGCTTACTGTTACCTACTCCATTAGCATCTAGTCCACTGTGGGACGAAGACACATTCGGTGTATTAGCACAGTGGGGGTTACAGTTACAACTGATTGCAGATATTACTGCATCAGAGGTGGATGGAAAACTGGAGCTGTTCACTCGCTCCAACAGCCTCAACGAATATCTGCGAGTATATGCAGTTAGTTACGTGTTGTGGATACCTTCTGAAGCACACGTTGAGAAGGTGAATGTCACTCCGATTAGGCTTGCTAAAGGGCCTAAAATTAGGCCTAACAAGCCAATCCAAACTAAGCCAGTACAACAGGCCAGCACAAACAACAGTGCGGTTCTAATCGAAATCTAAGGCCATTACAGACAAAAAGGTGGATAGATGTCTATCCACCTTTTATTTTTAGGTCTCTAAACATTTAGGAGGTTGGCTATGCTCGATATGGTCATACTCAAGACCACAGCAACTGGCTTGTTTGTACCTAGCTTGTTTCTCACGGAACTGGGTTACGTAGACAACGTAATCACATTAGACTTCAGGATGCCTAGACAAGTTGTCTCTGCTATCAATAAGCGGATTGGCAAAAAGCTCAAGTTCAAAGTGAAGCTGAGTAACACTGAGCTGTTCGACATTCGTAGGGAGATTAAGGCTGCTAACCCTGATATCTCCAACGAAGAACTCAACGCTGTTAGTATGACTGTACTGAAGAATCGACTCAGTGAGCCTGGTACAACTGTCTTGTATTGGGGTAACTCTAGTACAGAATTAGACGACCACCATAACCTCAATGCTTGGTTGTATTGGGGAAGTCTTACCTTCAACAAGATGTTGGAGGACGATCCAAAGAGTATTAGAAAACTCTTCCCTGGCATTGTCTGTAGCTTCAAAGGACAACAGTGTAAAAGCTTACGTCTGTTTGGCGTACCAATTATCACTGATGAGGTTAATTACTTAGACAGGCTTGTGTATGCCTGTTATGTGAATCGAATTAAGTATACCAAGCAACAACTCGTATACCTTGTCTTGTTGACCGTTCTATGGAACGCTACAACGTCCGCAACAGGACGTAGTGTGAATCCCGCTGGTCAGGTTCGTAAACTTCTCCAAGGGGCTGTAGATAGACCTCTACAGGAGAATGCAGAAGGACAAGTAGAGGAGCTAGATACTGAAAGCTCCGTTGAGTGGTGGATTCCTACGGACTACTACAAACGGTCACCAATTGCTATGTACGGTCAACAATATCGAGTGACCCACTGTAATGTCAAGTTTAATAACAACAGAGTCATCTGGAACAAAGACAGGAACGGCTACACTGTCAACAACAGTGAGTTTCCTGGACACGCTA
>Ga0308407_1000931_pt1 | contig 18125 bp, 13 predicted proteins | sample HotsprSampleMSe2_FD_203476 | JGI IMG/M metagenome (GOLD analysis project Ga0308407, IMG submission 203476) | Hot spring phototrophic mat microbial communities from Mushroom Spring, Yellowstone National Park, Wyoming, United States - 20060911_MSe2 ...
ATTTTGAAGTCGGAAGAGGTGAATACATAGCAAGCAATATACCTGGAAGTAATGCATTCTGGGCAAGTAACCAGGTAATAACATCAAACACACCAGGGACAGGCTATATTGCAACTAAAGACCAGACAATAAGGATAGATGGGGTTGAGATTCAGATAAAACAAGGTGACAACATAAACTCTATAGTACAAAAGATAAACTCTGCAAACCTTAACGTAAGGGCTGAGGTTGACAACACCACAGGACAAAACCTATTGATACTAAGAACAACAGTTCCTCATCAGATGTATCTTGAAGACCTTGGAGGTGGCACAGTATTACAAGACCTTGGGGTATTGTCAAGCAGTGTATCAAAACCACCTTATAACTATGCACCATCTGCAAGTGTATATGGTGAGACAGTCTTTGACGTATTGATAGGGCTTAGGAACTCACTATACAAAAATGATATAGAAGGCATAAACAGGAGTATTGGTGGCATTGATCAGTCAATAAGTTCAGTACTAGACAATCTCGCATACGCAGGTTCAATACAGAGAAGAATAGAAGATACACAAAACAGGTTATCAGCTCAAGAAATGTATGCAAAAGACATTATAAACAGGATAAATGGTTTAGACATGGCTAAGGCTGTGACTGACTTAAAGAATATAGAGACTGAATACAATGCAGCACTACAGATAGGAGCAAGGATAATACCAAAAACACTTTTGGATTACCTAAGGTAAAAGTGTACAAAAATTTATTAATATAAAAATTTTTTATTAAATTATTATAAGGAGTGGTTTATGGAAAAATATATTGATACCCCTGATGGTAAAATATTAGTGGAAGAAAATGAAAGAATATTCTTCCCAGAGGGTATTTACGCTTTTGAAGCACTGAAAAATTTTTATATACTTAGAATGGATGATGACAATGTTTTTCATTTATTACAGTCAGAAGAAAGACCAGAAATAGCTTTTATAATAATAAACCCTTACCTATTTAAAAAGAATTATATCTTGAATGTAAGAGAAGAAGACCTTAAGGCTATAAAGATAAACAATGAAAAAGATGCTGAAAAAGATTTGGCTGTTTTTACAATAGTTACAATAAATGAAAACTCAATGACTGCAAACCTACTTGGGCCAATTATAATAAACCTAAAAGAAAAAATAGGAAAACAAGCACTAGCATTAAATGAAGACTATTCAACAAAACATGACATATTATCAGAAATAGAGAATAATAAAGAAATAAGAGAGGCTTTGGGTGTTAGTACTGGCTAGAAAACCTAATCAGAGTATAATGATCGGTGATGATATAGAGATAAAGATAATAGAGGTTAAAGGGGACCAGATCAAAATAGGGATCCAGGCCCCCAAAAATATTGCTGTTCATAGGAAAGAAGTATATGAAGAAATAAAAAAAGCTAATATAGAAGCAACAAAGTCAAACAAGACACCCTCAACATTTAGAAAAATTGCTGGAATACTTAAAAAAAATAAAGTTGAAGATAAAGAATGAAGTCCATTCAAAAACAAAAGATAGTACCATTAGTATTTTTAAACATAGTCTTAGTAGTCATACTCCTTTTTGTGCTAAATCACTATAATATAATATCTTTCTCAAAATTAATGCCTTCTAAGCAAAAAACAGAAGACGTGATAGAAGACCCTTTCTTATTAGAAAAAGAGATGCTAAAAAAACAATGGGAAGTTTTATCAGCAAAAGAACAGGCATATATTGAAAAAATGGAAGAACTTAAGAAAAAAGAAGAATTACTTACTGAAAAATTAAAAGAGGCTGAAAAAGAAATAGAAATAGCCAAGAGTATGCAGAAAAAACAAGAAGAGATAAAAAAGAGTTATGAAGACAGACAAAAGAATGTAAGGGACTTGGCTCAAAAAATAGGAAATATGCCACCAAAAGACGGTGTTGCACTGCTTGAAAAGATAGATCCAGTACTTGCTGTTGATGTAATAAAAGAAATGGATAATATAGCAAGAGAGAGGGGAAAAAAGTCTATAACAGATTACTTATTATCAATAATGGATAAAGAAAAGGCTTCAACAATAATAAGACTTATATCAAGATATCCAACAGAACCAGAAAACAATCCTGAGCCTAAGACTAATAATCAGTAAAAATTATAAAACCAAAAAATTTAAATTAAAGTCTAAAAATTAAAACTTGTTATCTTAAAGATTATTCAGTCTTAACAGATTTAAAAAACATATCCTTAAAAAAACAACAAAATATTCTTAAATTTTAGATTTACCATGCTAAAATTTTATAATAAAATTTTAAAAAGGATTATTATTTGAACACTCAGACAAAAGAAGAAAAACTTGAATTATTAAAGCAACTTGTAAGCCAGTTTAAAGCGAACATAAAGCAATACAAGAGTCAAAACTACGATGAGGCAAACACAAGGGTTGACTTTATAGATAAGTTTTTTGAACTACTTGACTGGGATGTAAGAAATATTCAAGGATTTGCAGAGCAGTATCGTGAAGTTGTAAGAGAAGATAGAGTTCAGATTGAAGGAAAAGCTAAAGCACCCGATTATTCATTTAGAATAGGTGGTATAAGAAAGTTCTTTGTTGAAGCAAAAAAGCCATTAGTCTATATAAAAGAAGAGATTGACCCAGCATACCAGGTTCGTAGGTATGGATATACTGCAAAATTACCATTATCAATCTTAACAGACTTTGAAGAGTTTGCAATCTATGACACAAGGATAAAACCAAATAAGAATGACAAGGCTGATGTTGCAAGAATATTTTATTGTACTTATGAAAAATATGAAAAATACTTTGACTTCATATACGGGACATTCTCAAAGACTGCTATACTAAAAGGTAGTTTTGATAGATATGTTGAGGAAAACAAAAACAAAAAAGGGAGTAGTGAAGTTGATTCTGAAATTCTAAAAACTATAGAGGAATGGAGAACAGAACTTGCCAAAAATATTGCATTAAGAAACTCAGATATTGACATATACAACCTTAATACTGCTGTTCAGAGAATAATTGACAGGATCATGTTTTTGCGTATTGCAGAGGATAAAGACATTGAAAAATATGAAAACTTATTAAAAGCAACAGAGACAAAAGATGTTTATAAAAACCTCAATAAGTTGTTCATCAAGGCAAATGATAAGTATAACTCAAGTCTTTTTAAAGAAGAAAAATGGCTCTCAGATCTTATTATAGATGATAAAGTACTTGTTTCAATCGTCAAAGGTCTTTACTATCCTGATTGTCCTTATGAGTTTTCAATTCTACCAGTAGAAATATTGGGAAACATATATGAACAGTTCTTGGGAAAGACTATAAAATTTAGGAATGTAAAGGGTGGACATACTGCAATTGTTGAGGAGAAACCAGAGGTAAGAAAGTCAGGTGGTGTATACTACACACCAAGGTTTATAGTAAACTATATAGTTGAAAACACTGTTGGAGAGAAGATAAGAGGCAAAAACCCTGAAGAGATATCAAAGATAAAAATATGTGACCCTGCTTGTGGCTCTGGCTCATTCTTAGTTGATGCATACCAGTATCTGCTTAACTATCATCTTGCATATTATACAGATGAAAAGAATATAAAAAAGGCATTAAAAGAGGGCAAAATATACCAGATAGGTGAAAATAGTTACAAACTTACAATTGAAGAGAAACAGAGAATACTTGTTAATAACATATATGGTGTAGACATTGACCCTCAGGCAGTTGAGGTTGCAAAGTTTTCACTCTATTTAAAATTGCTTGAAAATGAAAACAAAGAAGCAGAAGGTTATTTGTTCAAACATACTGATCTTAAGTTATTACCATCACTTGAGGACAATATAAAGTGTGGTAATTCACTTATTGGCTCTGATTTTTATAAAGACAAAGACGTATCCCTCTTTGATAAAAATGAAATGAGAAAGATAAATGCTTTTGACTGGGAAAAGGAGTTCCCTAATGTGTTTAAAAAAAAAGAAAAAGAAGTAAAGGCATTTCATGTTATATGGGCTACCCATAACTCAAGGATATCTGATAGAATGATTGAATATAAAGTCAAAACTGGGGATCCTTTTATCTTTTCAGATGAGGAAGAAATAAAAATAAGTGAAATAATAAATAATATAGCTAAGCAAGAAAAATATAAGATTTTAGCTTATAATATTTGTAAAGACCATATCCATATGCTTATAGTTTGTGAACCATCAGAATTAACAAATATTGTCAAAGTAATAAAAGGAAAGTCTTCATTTTTATTCAAGAAATACTTAAACATTGAAAACAATGAAAAGTTCCATCTCTGGACTCAAAAGTTTTACGCAAAAGAGATCAGTGAAGAGAATATGCTTATTAACACAATAAACTATATCATAAACAATAGACTAAAACACGAATTACAAGATTATGATGACAACAACGATAGTGATAATCAGGATAAAAATAGTAGAAATATTGGATATAGTAGGTATATTGATAATAGTGTAGATAATGAGCATAGTGACCATAGCGGACATAGTGCACATACTGAACATAGTAAAGATAGCAGGGATAGTGAAGGTAGTAAGAGGCACACAGAGACAGAGACAGAGACAGAGACAGAGAACAAGGGGCTTAAGCCCCTTGTTATATCCACACTCTCCACATCCTCCACATCCTCCACATCCCCTGCTACTCATACTATCCATACATCCCTATCCACTCCTACATCCACTCCACTCTCTACCACCATACCTATCTCTACCTCCCCCACCCACTCATCTAGAGCCCTTGCTACTATCATACAGGAGATGACTTGTAGCTATGAGGAAGCATTCTCTCAGTATGAAGAAGATGGCTTTGATGTGGTTATAGGCAATCCACCGTATGGTGCAGAACTGAATAACGAAGAAAGGAAATATCTTGATGATAAATATCACTTAAACAATACAGACACTGCTTGTTTGTTTATTGGACAAGCACTAAGAATCTTGAAAAAAGATGGATTTATCGGCTATATAATCCCAAAACCATTTATTTATGCTTCAAACTGGGAAGCTATAAGAAAAGAAGTATTAAATATTTTAAGAGAAATAGTTGATTGCGGAAAAGTCTGGAAAGAGGTTAAACTTGAGCAGACTATATTAATTTTAGACTTACAAAAAAATCTTTCTCAATACAAATCTTCTATTAGAAAAGATAAAGAGATCAAGACTATAGGATATATACAAAAATCTACTTTTTATAAATTTGGATTTTATTTAAATGGTATTTCTGAAGAAGAACTTAAAGTTGGGAAAAAAATATTAAATATTGGATCTTTTTTAAATGATTATTGTATAAATCGTAGAGGATCTATGCATCAAAAAGAAATTACTGATAATCCTTCTGACTTTAAGGTATTAGGTGGTAAACAAATAAATAGATATTATTTAACAGATAATATAAAAGGTTATATTTCAAAAGAAAACATTCAAGATGAGAAAGCATATATAAATGAAAATTCCATTCTAGTACAAAATATAGTTGCTCATATTGAAAATCCAACTCCTCATATTAAAATAATAGGCACTATACCCAAGAATATTGATAGAGAGAAATATATTATTTTAGATACTGTAAATCAACTTATTAATGTTAGTGATGTAAAATCTGAAATTATACTTGGAATTTTAAACTCTAAATTAATATCTTGGTATGCTTATGGATTTATATTCGGTTTTGCGATAAGAACAATGCATTTTGATAATTCAGTTACCTCAAAAATACCAATGCCAAAAAGAGAAATTTTAACAAGTAATAATGCTACTCCCCTCACCTCTCTCGTTGACCAGATGCTTGAAGCCCAAAAACTTTATCACAATGCAAAAACAGAGAATGATAAAAAAGTCTACAAACAAAAGATTGAGATAATAGATAAACAGATTGATAATTTAGTCTATAAACTATATGATCTTACTGATGAAGAGATAAAGATTATTGAAAATACAAAATAATTAAGACTTAAACTATAAATAATATTGATAATATATGCCCTAATGAAAAACTTTATATCTTAGATATTTTTTACATACATAGAAAAATAAAATTTTATTTTAAAATTTTATTTTCTTACAGATAAACCCTTTAGTCTTTAGTTTTTATATACAACAAATACTCTACATTACCCTTAGGTCCTTTTATTGGACTCTCAACTAGTCCTAACCTCTCATATCCATTCTCAAGAGCATATCCAACAACCTTATCTATAGCCATCATTCTAAACCCATCATCTCTTACAACACCATCAAACCCTTTAATCATATCCCCAACTTCAAACTGAGGTTTTATAAGCAATACAGCAAAAGGTATTAAAAGCAATCTGATGACAGGCAGTATATACCTAAGTGATATAAAAGAAACATCAACTGTAGCAAACTCTATTCTATCCGTAAACATATCCTTTTTAAGATACCTTGCATTAACCTTCTCCATAACAAAAACTCTAGGATCATTTCTTAATTTATAATCAAGTGTTACACCAACATCAACTGCATAAACTTTTCTTGCCCCATTTTCAAGCAAAACCTGTGTAAACCCACCTGTTGAACAACCTATGTCAATACATACTTTATCTTTTATAGAAGGTTTAAACTCTTCTATAGCTTTTTTTAACTTCAAAGCACCCCTACTAACATAAGGAAATGCTTCTTTTATTTCTATTTTTGAAGATAAAGAGTATTTTTTACCAGGTTTAGTCAGAACCTCTCCATTTACGATAACATTGCCTGACATTATAAGAGAATTAGCCTTTGACTTTGACTCACAAAGCCCAAGTTTTACTAAAAGTTCATCAAGCCTAAGTTTTTCCACTATATTAGAAAACCCTTAAAAAAACATCAACAACAACAGGATTAAACTTTATACCTTTCAATCTTTTAATCTCATTAACAGCCTCTTCTCTTGGCCAAGCCTTTCTGTAACTTCTGTCAGAGGTTAATGCATCAAAAACATCGGCAACAGTGACTATTGAAGGTAAAAGACCAATCTCATCATCTTTTAAGCCTTTAGGATACCCTGTACCATCCCATGATTCATGGTGTCTTTCAACAATAAAAATCTCTTCATCAAGAAAGTCAAGTGGCTCAAGAATACGAGCACCAACTGAAGGGTGACTCATCATTATCTGAAACTCTTCTGTTGTAAGAGGTCCTGGTTTTGATATATAAGAAATGTCTATAATCAATTTTCCAATATCATGCAGTATAGCCCCTCTCTTAAGTCTAAAAAGTTCATTGCTGGACAAACCAAGTTCTTTACCAATAATCTCGGAATAATCAGCCACTCTCTCTGAATGACCTTTTGTGTATGGGTCTTTGGTATCTAATGCTATAGTAAGTGACTTCATTATATTTATTATAGTCTCTTCCCTTAACTTTATCTGCCTTTCAAGACTTTCATTCTTTATCTTCAACTCTTCTGCTAACGAACCAATAATCTGTATAGTTTCAAAAAAGTCTTTCTCCTGTTTCTCAAGGCTGTCTCTTCTCATAAGTGCAAAATTAAGTCTCTTGACAAGCTCCTCAGCATCAAAAGGTTTAATTATGTAGTCATTTACCTTAAAAAGATATTTTGCAACCTCTCTCTCCTGTTTATCATCCTTAGCAGTGAGTATAACAATTGGTACTTTTTTAAACTTAGGGTCTCTCCTAAATATATCGCACAACTCCCACCCTGAAAGTTCTGGCATCATAAGGTCTATAGTTATTATATCAGGCTCAAACACAAGTGCTGAAGAGTATGCATCAAGTGGATCAAACACTGTTTCAACAACAAAGTTATGATTGGAAAGTATTGTCTTTATAAGTTTTAATATAAGTTTATCATCATCTATCGCTAATACTCTTATTGGTTTATTTGACATTTATATACCCATATATATAAAATTCTTAAAAAAATTTTTAAGATAATAAAAATAAAATTTAATTCTAAAATATTTATAATACCACAAAATTTAAATGTTAAAATATATTATAAAATAATAATTCATAATGACAAAAGTTTTATAACATCAAATAAAGATAAAACAAGAGACACCAATATAACAAAAACAGAAAACAAATAAAAATAAAATAATTCTAATCTCTTGTTTATCTTAACTATAATAAACCCCAAAATAGCACCTGAAAACAATCCACCCAAGTGTCCAACATAGTCAATACTGGGAACAAGCAACGAAATAATTACATTTAAGATTATAACATTACCTATTTGTCTTAACATATAATACCTGATGCTCTTATCTATCTGGTTATTCGCATAAAAGAATGAGAATGCAGAACCCATAAGGCCAAAAATCCCACCCGATGCACCTCCTGAATTAAAACTCAATATATAAAAACTTGCAATATTTGATAATATTCCTGATATAAGGAAAACAATAAAAACAATTGTCCTATTCCAGAATCTTTCAAGTAAAGAACCAAGTATATAAACACCAATCATATTAAGTAAAAGATGTAAAATACCAAAATGAACAAAAATAGCAGTAATTAGTCTATAATAAGAGTCTAATGCCTTTATCATCTTGTAATTGTTAGATGCCCAAAGACTTATAAACTCTTCAAGTCCCAAACCTGAAAAAACAGAACCAATAATAGATATAAAATAAAACAATACACATAGAATTATTATTAAATAAACACCACCATAAAAAGATGCTAATTCTCTAAGATAATTTAAAAATCTAAAAAACTTTCCCCCTCTTTTTGGAGGGAGAAACTCATAATCATTTGGGTTAATCTCTATGTACAATCAAGCTAACTCTTTTACTTTATTAACAAGCATTTCATACTGTTTAAATATTGAATGTACAGGCATTTCATTTTCACTACTTGTCTGAGGCGACTTAAAGAAGAATGACATCCATTTTTGTATACCTTTTAAACCTTTTTGTTTCGCCTTTGCAAGAAGTAGAGCAGTATCAAGCACAAGCGGTGCTGCTAAAATAGAGTCTCTACATAAAAAGTCTATCTTTATCTGCATTGGATAACCTAAGAAACCAGATATATCTATATTATCCCAACCCTCTTTGTTATCACCTCTTGGTGGATAATAGTTTATTCTGACTTTATGGAAAGGTTCATATCCTAATATACTACCCAATACAGATAGTTTTGAAACCTCTTTTGTCTTAAAAGATTCAGGGTCATCAAGAACAAAACCATCTCTATTTCCCAATATGTTTGTTGAGAACCAACCATCAACTCTAATATTCCTTACTCTAAGGCCTGGTGCAACTATAGTTTTCATTAGAGTCTGTCCTGTCTTCCAGTCCTTACCAATTATAGGAGTACCAGTCTCCTCTGCAAGTTCAACAAGAGCAGGGATATCAACAGTAAGGTTTGGAGCACCATTAGCATATGGTATTCCCATTTTTATAGCAGCATATGCATAAATCATTGATGGTGATATATCAAAAGAGTTTTCCTTCATAGCTTTTTCAAAACTTTTTATATCCATATGAGACTTTGTTGGTTGCATGTATATCTCTGTAGAACCATTCCATATCATAATGCATTCAGAGACATTATTTTTCTTCTTAAAGTCCTCAATATCTTTCATAACCTGCTCAGCAAGTTCAAACTTATTCTTACCTTTCTTTACATATGGACCATCAAGTTTCTTAACATATTTTTTATCAAATACACCTGGCATAGTTCTAACACTTGAAGCCTCTTCTTTCACAGACTCTACTAAGTCTTTTTCAAGAACCTTAACATCAAGTGCCCTCTGATACATAGATATATCTTCTATATCCCACCCACCAAAGACAATATCATCCAATTTATGAAGATTTGCAAACTCTCTTACAACCTTTTTAGTACCATTTACATCTATAGTATCATAAGTAAAAAGTCCAATAGGCTCTGCCAATCCTTTTCTAACTGCATAATTACCTACCACAACAGTAGAAGTTATAGCACCCATTCCTGGTATTAACAACCCTAATTTTGACATTTTTTTTGCTCCTCGTTTTATTTTTATAAGAATTATAAAAACAAAAAGTGTTTAATTTTAGATCTATAATAAAATTAGTCCATAAAAATTAAAGTATATATCTTACTATCTCAGTATTGTCTATTGTGTCTTTTAGTTTTTTTATAACATAGTTTTTATCAATAACAAACTTCTGGCCTGACAATTTTTCAGCATTAAAAGATATATCTTCCATCAATTTTTCCATTATAGTATGAAGTCTTCTTGCTCCTATATTCTCAGTCTTTTCATTTGCAATCACAGCAAACCTTGCTATCTCGTCTATTGCCTCAGGTAGTATTTCAATTTCAACATTTTCAGTCTTTAAAAGCTCTTTATACTGCATAATTAATGCATTTTTAGGTTCAACAAGTATTTTTTTAAGCTCTTCCTCTTTAAGGTGTTCAAGTTCTATTCTTATTGGGAATCTACCCTGTAATTCAGGTATTAAGTCTGATGGTTTTGATATATGAAAAGCACCTGCACCAATAAACAATATATGATCTGTTTTTATCTGACCATATCTTGTATTAACAATAGTTCCCTCAACCACTGGCAACAAGTCTCTCTGTACACCCTCTCTTGAAACATCAGGTCCAGTCTTAGACCCAGTTGAAGCAATCTTATCCATCTCATCTATAAAAATAATACCTAAGTTTTCTGCCCTTTCCAAAGCCTCTTCTTTAACCTTATCAAAGTCAATAAGCTTATCAATCTCTTCTTCTTTTATTATCTTAAAAGCCTGTTTTATCTTCATCTTTCTCTCTTTGCTTCTCTGTGGCATAACCTGTTCCATAATAGACTGAAACTGCTGCTCTATCTCTTCCATCCCTATATTAGAAAGAACACCAAAAATAGGACCACCCATTCCCTCTCTTCTATTAAACTTAACAACTATTTCTTTCTCATCAAGTTCACCAGCTAAAAGTTTATTCCTCATCTTGTTCCATGTGTTTTTTGCAATCTCATCTTTTTCAATATTTGCCCTAGTCCCAGGTAAAAGTATATCTAATATCCTATTTATAGTATTTTCATTCGCCTGCTCTTCTATGTTTTTCTCCATCTCTTTTTTCACCATAGAAACACTGTTTGCAACAAGGTCTCTTACCATAGACTCTACATCTCTACCAACATATCCAACCTCAGTATACTTTGTTGCCTCAACTTTAACAAACGGAGCATTTACCAGTTTTGCAATCCTCCTTGCTATTTCAGTCTTACCAACACCAGTTGGTCCTATCATCAATATATTCTTAGGTGCAATCTCATCCCTTACATCTTCTCTTACTTTCATCCTTCTAAGTCTATTCCTCAAAGCTATTGCAACAGCTTTCTTAGCCTTATCTTGTCCTATTATGTATTTATTAAGCTCTTCAACTATCTTAGAAGGTGTTAATTCCTCTAATTTTTGAATTAAATCATCTCTCATACAGTTATATCTCCTCAACACTTATGTTAGTATTAGTATATATACATATTGAACCAGCTATCTCAAGAGACTTTACGGCAATCTCTCTTGCAGAAAGACCAGTATTTTTAAGTAACGCAACACCTGCAGCATATGCATAAGGTCCACCTGATCCTATTGCAGCAACGTCTTCATCTGGAGCAATAATATCACCACTACCCGATAGTATCAAAATCCTATCTTTATCAGCAACTATCAACATTGCCTCTAATCTTCTTAATACCCTGTCACTCCTCCAGTCTTTTGCAAGTTCAACAGAAGCTCTTAACAGGTCACCCTTATACTCTTTAAGCTTTGCCTCAAACTTATCCAAAAGTGAAAAAGCATCCGCAGCCGCACCAGCAAAACCTGCTATAACTCTATCATTATATAATTTTCTTATCTTAACAGCGTTAGCCTTAACAACAGTATTACCAAGAGTAACTTGACCATCTGAAGCCATAGCTGTTTTGCCATCTCTTTTAACACAAACAACTGTAGTATTTCTTATTTTCATTATTTCCTCTTATAAGAAAAAGAAAAAAATTTTAAGTTAAAATTTAATTACAAATCATTACATTTATGAAATACTTAGTTTAAATTATTACCTCTATGAAGGTTGGTAAGTAAAGTATTTGAAAAGCAAACAGTTTAGAGTATCTTTAATTTCTGGTGTAAAAAGAAAGATATGACTTAAGACTTATGAGATCAGTTTTAGATAAAATATAGATGCAATTTTTTTATAAAAAGGGGGAGAAATTCCCCCTTGTGTTATTTAGATTATCGATAAGTTACATATAGCTTTGCATCAGCACCTTCTTTTATAAATATATATGCTGTGCTTGATTGATTGTTTACAAACCTTAACTTAAGTTGTGTCTTTCCAGTCTTATTGATCGCAGAAAGACCTGCAGAGTTAAAGTCTGTTGATTGCTTTGTTCCACTTGTAAAACTTGCTATTGATGCAACAGCACTTGCTGTTGGCGAGGCTGCCCAGTCAGATGTTTCTGTTGTTGATGCTGAACCAAAATATCCAGTCTTAACATCTATCACAAGGCTATTACCATTAGCCCATGGATCACCTGACCTTGATGAGTATGTAACAACAATATATGCCCTTGTAATTGTCGCATTATCTGGTAGGCTTGATGTGTCGAATGATAGTATTGCTCTGTTATACTTTCCATCACTTCCTCTTCCTATTGCAAGAGTTGAATAAGTACCAACTGCTGGGCTTGAGCCATCAGCATTTGCCTTAACATATCCATCATCACTTGCAATACCATTAAAACTCACTGTTGTTCCACTTCCACCACTATTACCGCACATTCCAACACCATCACCTTTATAATACTTATTATCATCAGTATCTAGATAAACTGTAAAGGTACCAAGACCAGTTGAATCCAAAAAGTCTCCACCAGTTGTATAGTAACCCCATCCACTTGAACCATTTGTATAAGAAGCTCTTCCTGCTATACTATGATTATATGCAGTGTCTGTCCATGTCTGACAATTAGAGGCTTGTGAATTACTTACGGTCACAGATGTATCATTGTCAACTGCTGAGTTTCCAGCTGCATCATATGCTATAGCCTTCAAACTATATGTTCCATTACTGTACCCTGTTGTATTCCAACTATATTCATATGGACTACTTGTGTCTTCTCCAACTTTATTATTGTTTATATAAAACTCTACTTTTGTAACCCCAACATTATCTGATGCACTTGCAGCAATTGTAACTGTTCCTGATACTGTTGCCCCATTTGATGGTGATGTTATGTTAACACTAGGTGGTGTTGTATCTCCTGAAGAACTATTACTTACAGTTACAGATGTGTCATTGTCAACTGCTGAATTTCCAGCTGCATCATAAGCAATAGCTTTTAAGCTATAAGTTCCATTACTGTACCCTGTTGTATTCCAACTGTATTCATATGGACTACTTGTGTCTTCTCCAACTTTATTATTGTTTATATAAAACTCTACCTTTGTTACTCCAACATTGTCTGTCGCACTTGCAGCAATTGTAACTGTTCCTGATACTGTTGCCCCATTTGATGGTGATGTTATGTTAACACTAGGTGGTGTTGTGTCTGATGAGCCTGAGCCAGTTAATCCCCAAAATTGAGCTGCATAATATGATGAGTATATGTCTTTGTCTTCAGAATATGCCCCTGTTGTTCCACCTTGGTCTTGATTTGTTCCAGGGTCAACTGTTATTCCATGCCCCATTCCACTTATATAGTATGTTACCACAACATCTTTTCCACTTGAGTTTCTATATATCTTTCTTGTTGCTGTCCTGAATGTTTCTGTAACCTCTGGTGTCTGGTCTGTTCCGTGGACATTTGTCCATTGGTCAACAAGCTCAGTCATATTCACATCCCTTACTGTATAATCACTTGAACCTTGGAAAACCATTAAAGTAGGATATGGACCACTATAACCTGAATATGCTCCCCTAACAAGATCTCCCCATTGTTGTGGTGTCTTGTCAACACCGCTCATACATGTAAAACCCTCTGTCATTGTTGTTGCACACTTGTATGGTATCCCTGCCATTACTGCACCACCTGCAAACACATCAGGATATGTTGCCATCATTACAGAAGTCATTGCACCACCTGCTGATAGACCAGTAACAAATACCTTGCTTGAATCAATATTAAAACGAGACTTCATATAATCAACCATTTGCTTTATAGACAATGCCTCACCTTGTCCCCTTGCTATATCCCCTGGTTCAAACCAGTTAAAACACTTGTTTTGGTTGTTCGAACTCTGTTGCTGTGGAAATACAACATAAAATCCATACTTGTTTGCAAGTACATGCCACTCAGTCCTGTCTGCATATTCATTTGCTGACTGTGTACATCCATGAAGTGCAACAACTAGAGGTGCTGGTGACTTTGGACTTGAAGGTGCATAATAGTACATCAAAAGGTTACCAGGGTTTGTTCCAAAACTAGATACACTTGTAAGAGATGCCTTGCTTTCACTTGTGTGAATTCCTGTTTCGCTTGAAGGTAGGTCCTGCTTAGCACACGATACAAATACTAATAGTATCGCTGCTAGGCCTACAACCAACCACTTAAATGTTCTTTTTAGTTCCATAGGAACCTCCTTATTAAAAATATTTTTTAATACATTATATAATTATAACCCTTTTTAGCATTTTGTCAATTAAACTAAAGTTTAATTTTTTAAAAAAACTTAAATGTAGGATTTTTCCTATAGAATAGTGATTAGTAGAAAGTTATAAAATTATCTGGTTAATAAACTTAAACTCTATATTTTAATCATAACCTTGAATAAAAAATCTTTTAATTTAATCAATTTAACATCTATAACCTTTGATTTCTAATAATATATACGGCTTAAATACTTGGAAAATTAGTTTTTAGGACAACCATTTTATAAGTTTCTCTCTTGCAGGCTAAAAAAATAAGATATAAATACAATTTTTATTCAAATTTTATTTATATACATATAAAGAATAAAAAGATAGGTCTCTTAAAAAAACTAAATTTTATTTACAAAATTTTACTCTATCAGACAGAGTTTTAAAATCTTTAATGATAACTATTTAGTCTCCATCTTCCAAATTCCATCCCAGGAAACAGGTGGATTATTTTTCAATAACTCTATTCTCTCAAGGAAAACATGCTTTATATCAAGACTTAAAGAATTAAAATAAGAAAAAGCCTTATCAAAGTCTCCACTGTAATAGTAGTTTAGGCCATTATAAAAAAGATCAATATCTTTTTTAATTTCATCAGTCAGAGAACTCTTATATAAAGGCCAATATATCTTTTTACCTATTGTCTTACCCTTAACCTGGACAGTATCTATCTCAATAAAAACAAGGTTATGATTATCCTCATTATTTTCAATATCATTTTTTACATACTCAGAGCATATTATTGGTATCTTATAAAACCTTGTTAAACCTTCAAGTCTGGATGCTGAGTTTACATTATCACCTATAACTGTATTAGTCATCCTCTCAGTTGATCCAATATTACCATAAAAAACATTACCACCATCTATACCCACACCAACCTCTATTGCAACAGCTTTAAATATCCTCTCCTCTTCCTCAGTTATATATCCTCTCTCCTTTAATATCATATCTTTCTTTTGAGCCATTCTTGTTCTCAAAACTGCAGCAACTTCCTGTATTTTATACCCTGATTCGACAGCAAGATAAGACTTATTTCTATTAGACTCTAATACCCCAAACACAGCAAGCAATGCATCACCTATTATTGATCCTATTACCCCATCTCTATTTATTATCTCTTTTATTGCTCTATCATAATGAATATTTAAAAGGTCTATAATATCTGGCCCTAATGTCTCTGTCATATAAGTAAATCCTTTTATATCTGAAAAAAGACATGTAAGTTCCCTCTGATATCCTTCTAATCTTACCTTTTTCTCTTTATAAGCCTTTATCACTATGTCCCTATTGGTAAACTTTTTAAATATGTTTATAAGGTTATTTATAGTAGAAGCAAGCGAATTAAAAGATAAACCCAAAAAAGATATGTCATCAAGTGGTGCTTTTCTTAAGTCTATTATCTTAAGTTCTTGAGTCTTATTCATCTCAATTATTTTATTAGTTATTATACCCAAGTACTTAAGTATTTTTCTTAAAATCCATACACCTATTATAGCAGAGACAATTGTTATAAAGAATATTATTAAAGATATTGTCTTAAATATTTGCTCTGTCTCCTGATAAAACTCCTTTGCTTCCTCACCCTTTATTATAAAAATATCCCATTTAGGATTATACTTATATATTGTAAGATAGTCACGCCCAGCAAAAGTTATATTAATAAAGCCCTCATTGATACCCTTATTAAGGTTATCAACCATTATCTTCAAACTCTCTCTATCTTTAAAAACATTTTCTCTGTAATTTGTAGATGCTTGAAAAAAGAAACTTGAATCTTTTTTTACACCAATAGCTATAGAGTTTTTATATCTAAACTCTTTTTTAGACTTTTCTTCTATAGTCTTTACAACCTCATCTATGTCTTTCTTATACTCATATATCTGATACTGGTCATTACAGAAATTATATATTTCTTTGAGCTCCTTTATCATAAACTTTCTTTCTTTCTTTAACAAAATACCCCTATTAAAAAAAAGATTTATATAGTTTGAAGAAAAGTTTGATATTAGAATAAATAGTGTAAATATTATAATTATTTTTGTTGATACTGGGAAAATTCTTTTCCCTTCAAACTTTTGACCTATAATTTTATCTATTATACCCATTCTAAACCAATTATAAAATTTTAATATCTTAATACTAAAATTTATCGTTAAACAAGAGTAATAAAATTAATCAATAATTAAAAACTCTTTTATGAAATTAAATTACATTTAAGCCTATTACTTTATTTATGAAATATGAAATAGTATAAATTAAAAGGTTTAAATATAGGTTTTTAGTCTTAAAAACTGATTTTTAGATAAAAGTGGGGGATAATACCCCACTATTTTTCATTTATAGTTTCTTTTATTTTATAACCAAAATGTCTTCCACCCTCTTCTGTATATCCTAAAACTTTATCACCTTTTTTAAGATTAACAACAGATATAGGTTTACCATCAATACCAGTAAGCCTTATAGTCTCTGCATTCTGTAACACTACTGAGACCTCTTTCCCCTCAACCATTGCAGTTATGTTGAGCATAGGTCTTTTTTCAAGCTTTATCCTACCTATTGAAGTTATTTTAGTATTACCTTTAGAATCAACAATAAGAACTTCATCACCAGTCCTAAGCTCATCTAAATACTTGGTTTTACCATCAGGTAAAAGTACATAAGCATGAACAGCACCTGCATTAACCCTAAAAGGTCTTGGAGATACATAAGGATTTTCTATACTTTCAGAGTGTACCAGAAAAAAGGCATTGCTATAATTACCAATAAGCATACCCTCACCAATACTCATATTCGTTATAGTATCTATACAGACACGATCTCCAATAGACACTTTTTTAACATCCTCTATAACAAACTCCTTTAAATCCAACTTAACCCCTGAGTTTTTTATCATCTCAGTTATTTCTTTCACTACATTAATATTACCTGACTCAATCAATACACCATAAACACCTTTTTCAAGTATTCCAGATGCTGTCTTTGCTTCCTCAAGATTAGAAACAGGATATATGATCTTTTTATTTTGTGCAATAAGGTTTTCAAGTGGTATTATTGACCAGTCTTTAGTCCTAACTATTGCAATTTTATCAGAGGCCAGACTTGCTATCTCTTCTTCATCCTTTTTCGAATTAATCTCTATTTCAAAAACATTTTTTCCAATTATAAGATCAGCATCCTCTGTTGAAACAATAGTAACAAGCCCAAGTTCTTTAGTCTTCTTAATATCAGACTTATTAACTATAAAAGCATCAACCCCTGCTTCAATACATGTTGTAATAATTTTTTTATCCCACTTCCTTACATCGACCCAAACCTTCAATTTTATTCTCCTTTCATTATTCTTATAGCTTCTTCAAGACTAACATTGTCATGAACTATAGCCCTAACAGCCTTAGTCATAGCAATAGGATTTTTATGCTGGAATATATTCCTTCCAATTGAGACACCGGCACCACCAACCTCAACAGCATCTTTTATTATTTTTAGTACCTCTTCGTCAGACTCA
>Ga0308407_1000935_pt1 | contig 18085 bp, 17 predicted proteins | sample HotsprSampleMSe2_FD_203476 | JGI IMG/M metagenome (GOLD analysis project Ga0308407, IMG submission 203476) | Hot spring phototrophic mat microbial communities from Mushroom Spring, Yellowstone National Park, Wyoming, United States - 20060911_MSe2 ...
CTTTTTATAAAATGTAAGATTACTCTTTCCTTCTGACAATTCTATTCCTACGTGAATGCGCAAATCTAATATTTCTAGGTTATTTTGTTCTAAATATAAAAGATGTTCTTTTTTTATAGGTACCTCCTTGGCTTCATATTTTTCTGAACATAAACAGAGTAACTTTCTCCTTCTTTTACTATAAAAAGTAAATTAGTTTTTTCTTCATTTGAAAAAAGATACTCGTAAGGTGCAATGCGCTGACAATTTGTAAATCTAACGTCTTTTATACTTTCTATTTTTTCTACAATATATGAACAAATATACTCCATAAATGCTTGAGGTTCTTCAAAAAAGGGCTTTTCTTTTATACCATTTACTCTTATTTGTATCCAAGTACATACGGTGATAACAATAACATTATCATTATTTTGTATCCAATTATCGTATTTCAGCCTGTACTTTTTCTTACTTTTGTCTAAAGAAAATTTTCTTGAAAAGAAAAAATCATTATTTTTTTGTCTATCTACGGCTACCATTACCTCGATATAAGAATCTAGTATTTCTAAGTTATTTTTTTCTAAATATAAAAGATGCTCTTTTTTCATGGCGGCTATTTACACTTAACAGCACCTGCTATAATACCTAATAAATTTTTTCCCTCAATACATACATCTACACGAATAAAATTGTTGTCTGTTTTATTGTCCAAGAAGAAAGTAATGTCGTCTATTTTATACGTACTAAATAGTTTTAATACTCTATATAGCATCCATTTATTTAGATAAAAATTTATTTCTTCTTCAATGTTTTCACTGTTTTTTATTGAAGCTTGTAAGGTTTTATCTCGAGATAAATCTTTCAATACAAGCCCGTTTTTATTAACAGTAATGTAAAAGTTATTGTCTTCAAAGGTTAATTCTTCATTATCCATATTTTTTCTGTAATTCAAAGCTTCTAAATAGTCTTTATTAAAAACTTTTACTAAAGAATCAAAAAAGTTATTTACAGTAAAGTTTTCATTTTTTCTAAAAGGAAAATCAGTAAAAGATTTTCCTGTGTCATATGCAACAAAAACTCTTTTACCAGAAATTAAATTTCCTTTGATAGATGAAGCATTAGGTTTGCTTTCTTCAAAATAAATTTCGTCCGATAAATCATTAATACAAAGGCTTTTTGTTAGTTTTTCTTTTACAGAAATGTCAAAAGATTTTTCTTCAAAAATCTCTGCACTAAATGCGCCTTTTACTAAAAAGAATCCATCGCAAGCAGTAATAGAAAAGCTGTTATTTCTAAACTCCAATTCAAAACGTTCAAATTTAGAATAATCGTGTCCATACTTATTTCCAAACTGACTAGACTTGGTAAATCTAAAATCATTAAAAGCATGTATAATCCTTCCAAAATCTTTTACATTTGCGAGCTTTTTCATTTTTTACCCTCCGTGTGCTGTCAGCATACCATACCAATAACAACAGCGTCAACCCCCCCCGCTCTTTCAAAGATAAGTAAAATTTATGGTGCTTAGAAAATAAAATTTTATATAAAAGTTCTTTAAACTAAACGTGCAAACTCATTAAAAATTCTTCTGCATTAATTTCGTCTCTTAAGATTTTATTTACATTGTCTATAAAATCTTCCGTTTTTTCTGCAATGTATTTAGTAAGAAGTCTGTCTTTGCGATAGAGATTTTCCCTTTTTCTTAAATAGTTTGCAGGCTTAAACGAATACCGGTATCTTGGTAATAAAGAAACCGGAAAGGATAAAACATTTTCTTTTGTTATAACTATACATTCGTAGTAGTTTGCGTAATATCTTTTATGGTTAAAAATAATTACAGCGCACTGAGAAGCATTTTGTAATGCATATATTCTTTGCACATCATGCAAATCTAATTTTTCCGTGTTTAGACCATAAGCAACACTTAAAAATTTCTTCAAGGCGGCATTTGATAAGTTACTATTGTATACCTGTAAAACTCCGAAGCTATCTAAGGTAAAAACTTTGTATCTATTAAAAATAGCCTCATATAGAAGTCTATTCTCAATAAGCTCGTCTAGCTTTCCTACTTCTGAAAAGAATAACGATCCTATTTTATAGAAAAGATTAAAGCCTTTTATACTTTTTATCCCTATACCCCACACATCTTTTTCTACAAATTTTTTTGTTAGTGAGCGTACATTAAGGTCATTATTTAGGAGTAAAAATTCATTTTTCCTTAAAAAGTTATAAATAAATTCTTCTTTAATTTTTCCAGGTTCAACATCGCCACCTAATAATAATTCTTTAGAAATATCATTTAACAAAGAATTGTTATACAACCACAACCTCCGAAACGTTGAATAGACGGTTATAGGTTTTTCTTTTCCCATAACTTCTCCCTTTGTATGTTCACGCCTGCAATGCACAGCCAGTATACACCTAACATAATATATGAGTCAAGCCTCGATTCTAATGCCTAGATTTAGGCCCGTAGTTATAATTAGGAATATTTTTTGATACTACAAAAGCAGTATTAAAGCAGTATTAGTAATAAAAATTATTTTTAAAAAACTTTTAAAAATAGAAAAAACTTTCTATTAACTCAAACATACAAACACATTTTTATATCTTCAGCAGATATTTTTTGATTTAGAAAATCATACAACATATCTGTAGCGCCACTAAAATTTGTAAAAACTCTAACAAACTCAAGAAATCTTCTTAAGGAAATTTTATCTTCAAAAGACCTTAGAGTAGACGTAGGGGTTTTTGGTAAAATGATCAAACACTCTTTTCCATTAAAAATAATGTTCTCTTGAAAGTGATCAATGTTATATAAATACTTCAAACGAACAATAAATATATTTTCTTTTTTGTGTTTTAGCACTTCAGCAATATATCTATCTTTTGGAATATCTATACAGTATATACCTAACGATTTAAAGTATTCCTTATACAACAAATTAATAAAACGGTGCTTAGCAAAGAATTGTAAAATCTTCACAGGGGTATACTCTTCATATACTTTTACTTTTTGTTTAGATATAATTTGCATTCTAAACGCTGCAATTGTAATTTCCCCACCACACCAAACAACCCTTAAATTAGTAGTATCAGCAGGATATTTATATGAATATGGTACACTACCACCAGTAAGATAAAAACCCCCAATTGAAGGCTTTTCTTTATAAAGATTTTCAAAGATTTCAAAGGCCTGTTCCGAGCTTACTAAACGAGCTTTTGCCCTACTTTGAACCTTTCTTAATTCTTCTTCAATTCGTTTAGCAACAAAATCTTTATCAATTAAGTTTTCATTGGAAAAAAAAGCATTTGCAATAGGATAAAGTTCATTTTTAACCGCAATAAAGGTATCTGTTTTTTGTATTAGCCGTTTAGTTGCCACGTGTGTATTGTATCGGGGACAAAGCCAAAAGTCAACCCCCTTCTAATCCTAATATTCCCTACCCCCCATGCTAAGTAAACGCAAAGGCGAAATAAATATCCGAGTAAACGCAAGGCTTTTTCAGGAAGGAAACAAATAAAACTTTAAGCTCCGGTATATACAAGTTGAAATAATGTTATAATATAAAAATATGGTAAAGACTGCAAAAGAACTAACTACAACAAAACTCTCTCTACTGCTAAATGAAATTGCTAAATACTATGAAATAGATAATATTTATTTTGCGGATAAAGGCAAATATGTTTCATTAAAAACAAAAAAAGATGAAAAATGCGAAGACGAATATATTTTGGTTGTAAACTTCTTGCGTCCCATGAAAACCTCTACAAAGCAAGTCATTTTAAACTTTTTAAACAAAAATATAAACTTTCTTTACAAAAAGAAAAGTGTTTTTGATAAAGAAAGAAATTTAGTGTCCTTCTTAAAAAGAAAAATTTCTTCATATGTAGTAGAAGACCCTTTCAAAGATAAAGTATTAAATTAAAATTGATATAATCTTGTTATGAAAACATTTAGAGAACTCATTTTTCATTTTTATAAAAACAAAAATAACTACAGAGTTCAGGTAAAAACTCCAAAGCCCCTATATTTTAAAGGAGTTTTAGTTAGAGACTACACAAGAAATGAAAACGGTACCTACTCTTCTCCTACACTAGAAGCACTTGTCAAGTCTCTGAGAAGATCAGAATTAGGTCTGTTAGGAAAAATTAAACATTTCGTAGTACTTAACAGTTCGTAGTACTTAACATTTCTAGCAATTCCGACAATCCCGACAACCCTGACAACCCCCCTGTAACCCCGACAATAACGGTAACTAAAACTAATTTTTCAAAAATTCTAAAACTTTTGTATAAGAATTGATTCTTTTCTTCAAAAGTTGGATAGTATTCTTTTCTACTTCATCGGCAGTTTTAGCATTTACTACTGCACTAAATAAAAAATGTTTACTATATTTTAAAGCAAATTCTTTTCTGTTAAAATCTAGTTCTTTATATTTTTCAAACAAATTAACCGCTTCTTTTATTTTGTTATTGACTTTATTATTAATAACTTTCACTAATTCTTCTACCTCTTGTTTTTTATTTCCAGAAAAGTTAGATAAATTAGACAATAAATCATCAATCTTATCTTCAAGAACTAAATTAAAAATCACATCTTCTTTTATTTCACTAATAAGTGCATGCAAGGATAAATACCACTGTGTTTTTAATTTAAAGAAAATATTATCTTTTATACAAACAAACCCTTCAATATTTTGGGTAGTATTTACAATATTTAGTAATTCTTTGAAAGTATAGAAAGACCGCTTGGTACAGTTAATATTGTATTCTTTTGCTAACTTTTCCATTTCTTCGAACTTAATGTATTCCCCAGTATCCAAATTTCTGATATTTAATAAAATAACGTCCTCGTCACTATACGAAATCACTATCTGATTACTAGGTGAAATCAATTCAAATAAAGGCACAAGTCTTTGTCTGTAGCAATCTTTTATAAAAACTATATAATTAGGTTTTCTTTCTATAATAGTTTTAGCTAATTGACTTTGAAAACTAAAAAATGTAGATTTACTTTTTACTAAAATTTTATTTTCTAATACTATTGGGTGTATCAAAGACCCATCAATTTTTTGACGACTCTCTATAACCTCTTGCTCTTGTATATCAAATTGGGTATAAGGATTTTCCTTATAGTTAAAAAACTTATGAAAAGAAATAAATCTTTCTCCATTCTCTAAAAACGCAGTACCTCGCAAGTTTAGAGAACCTAAATGCTCGTTGTCTTTAAAATCAGAGTAAGAAGTTAGTCTGTAATTGAATATAAAAAATTTAAAATCTTCTACAATCTCTTCCTTTATGTAAAACTTATCGTTAACTTCTACTAGTTTTTTTGCACTTTCAAGCGTTGGTAGCATATAGTCTCCCCCTATCAAAAAGAAACTTTTCACTCAAGATAACAAACATAGCTATTAATGTCAAGCTACACTAAATATACCTTGAATTCGAAAGAAAAATTAACAGATTTTATAAAATCTTTTCTTGACATCGAGACCAACACTCCGTGTTCAAAAAAATGTATTCTCTTAAATTTAAGTTCAGAAAGAACAGTAGCACAATAGATACAGGGCTTCGTAGTTTTCAGAAAGCTAGTTCTTTTTCCGACAATCAAAATATCGTCAGCAAAAAAATTATTCTTTTTAGCTTTATAAAAAAAATCAAGTTCAGCGTGTATACTACAAAACTTTGGGTAGTTATAATAAATCTGTTTACTAGAAATGTATTTATTCTCTCCAATTAATATTTCTTTTTTTCTTATTCCCACGCAAAGCATTTTGACTTTTCCTTTAAGGGCAATAGAAGTTCGTTCTTCTATTAGTTTTTCGGTTATTTTTAACAATTTGCTTATGCCCATAATTATACTTAAATTACTTTTTATTAGTAGTACTTATTCTTTTAATTGCATATTTCAGGTGTAGGTAGCGGGGTAAACGCAAAGCTCTTCTTATGTTAATCCTTTAGAAAAAGGAAAAGTACTTATACCTAAAACTTAAAATAATTCTCTCTTTAATAAACTTATATAAGCAGAAAAATTAAGGGGAGGCGTTATTTTAAATGTCTTAGGATTTAAAATAAAAATTTCTGAGTTAATAGCATAACTTAAGTGACTTTTCTTTATATTAATGAAACTTATTTCATTTTCAAAAATTATTTTTGGAATTCTATACCTTTTAGGACTACTAAAATTAAACATGTATTCTATAGAAAAAATAAGGGGTTTTATATTACTGTTTTTGTAATTTTCATTCACAAAGTAAGATTGGTTTTCATATTCATCTTTCAAATGAAAGGCTTTATAAAACTTAGATATAGAATATATTCTTACAAATTTATATTTTTCTTGAACTTCATATGGAGCAGCATAAAAATCTAATGAAATATCTGAATAACTGTCGTCATAGACATTTTTTCTTAAGGAAAAAAAATCATCTTTTGGGAGGCTGGTTATTATATATTCTTTTTCTTCAACATCATTGAATTCTATAAACTCTTTAGCTACTTTTCTAAGTTGTCTATTAAGGTCTTCCTGAGAAAAAAGAGTCGAAATTTCTCCTAGGTTATATCTGAATTTATCATTTTTGTAAACATATTCTCTAATAAAATCTACAACTCTTGGTAGAGAAATAGGTCTTTTCTTAATTCTGTTAACGAGAAATTTATATGCCTTTCTTTCTATTTCCTTTTTTGAATATACGGGAAGCGTCTCTTCTGTTGTTTGAAGAGTGACTTTGTTATCTACTAGTATCAGCCTATAAACCGGTATCATGGTGGTTCTCGTACATTCTATCATGGATAGAATCATTTTCCAATAGCTTCAAATTTGCGTATATCTTCAGAGAGTATATTATATTTCTACTATTTATTGAATCTAATTCATGTTTGTGTATCTCATTAAGCCAAAAACTAACAACAACTTTCTTTATTTTAAGAACAAAAACATGAGGAATGTATATACCATTAGCTACAGAAACAAAATCTACATAATCTATAAATAAGTTTTCTGCTACAAAATTTCTTAATTTATAATATCTATTATAAGAAAAAATTTCCTTTTCTATAGCAGTCAAAGTTCTTTCTTTTGGTTCTGGAAATAAAGCAGATGTTATTTTATTAAAAATACTTTCTTTATGCACAGCAAACACTAGCAGGTTATCAAGCGACAGGGTAAACGCAAAACCTTCTTCGTGGGAAAGCTGTTTTTTTATATCTTTTATATAAGTAAACTTCTTTAGATATTTTTTATCTAGGGATTTAAGAATTTGTTTTACTGATATATCCCTCATATTTTTCTACTTTTTATGTCTTCTTCTATTGTAGAAAAATCAGTGTGCTTCAAAAGAACAGAATCATAAATAAACTTTACAAGCGGAAATTTTTTATTTTCTTTTTGCCTAAGAATCCTTCCTATTAACTGAACAGTAGATATTTTGCCTCTGATTATAGCTAAGCTTACAATAGTGTCAAGGTGGTCAATATCTAAACCTTTAGATGCAATGTTGTATGTAGCTGCTACTAAGTTATCGCTTTCTTGTACAACATCTTTTTGTTTTGACGATAGAATTTTTATTGAGGGTATTTTTTCTTTCAGTAAGTCTAATGTCTTTATTCTATTAACTACCAATAAAATTTTCCTGTTCTCTTTTAACAGTCTGTTTATCTCTTCTACTACAAAGTTTATAAAATGTTTACTATTTTCTAAAGAGGTGTAGTAATTGGCTAAAAATGCTTGCGCATCTATTCCAGGCCAGCGTTTAACAGGGATTTCAAAATTAGTTTTTAAGAATTCTATTTTTAGATTTTCTTTGTATTTATTATAGTAACCTACCTGTTCTGCGTCAATAATTACATTTCCAATCATAACTTCATTAATTTCATCTTTAGGTGTCGCAGTAAGGCCAAATAAATACCTAAAATTTCTGAAAAGAGAAAGTGATCTCATAAATGCTTTAGCTGCTGAAGTCGTATGTGCTTCATCATAAATAACACAGTCAAAATCAGAATCATGAATTAAAGGTTCGTATTTTTGAAAATCTTTTAATAGAGATAATAGTAACTGAACGTTTACTACCCCAATATCTATTCCATTAAGCTTGTTTTCAAAATCTTCCTTTTCTAATTCTTTTACAGATAGCTGTTCCCCATATACCTTTTTAGCAGACTCTAACCACTGAGATTTAAGAATGTCTTTATCCACAACCACAATAGTTTTTTTATTAATAACTGTGCCTATTAATAACAAAGAAAATATTGTTTTACCAGACCCGACTGGCATCTTTATAATTCCCTTGTAAGGCTTATTGTACTTAAGTTTTTTCAATCCATTAAGTTGCCAAGTTCTAGGTGTAACTAATGGGTTCGCATTAATAAAAGGAGTATACTTCCTATTGATAAATATTTTCTTTACATTATTATTAATTACACTAAAAAAGGTATAAGGAATTAACACTTCTTTTTCTGTTTCATGCATAATAAAATTTAAATAATTTTTAGAGTCATATACTATTGGTGGAGGAAGTAAAAAGCTTATAGCTTGCTTGTCTATCTCTATTGCGTTTCTGTAAAATTTTGCACTGTACATTTATTCCCCCCCTCTAGAAAACCGGATTAAAGTAAATGTGCTCAATCCCCCTATTATAAAAGTTACAACTAGTGAAAAAATTTTTATGATAATAAGAGTATTTATTTTTATTAAAGTAAAAAGTAGAATTTTCTTTTACTTTATTATTTAAGGTTTTAGCAGTAACAAACTTAACTCTTTCTGGGTGTAGCTTTAATACAACTTTATCTCCAATGTCTTCCGTAACAAAACGTTCTTGTATTGGTATATATACAGAAAATTTTTCTTCTCTTTCTTTCACTATATAAACATAATTTATAGATTGATCACGTCTTGTTATAGTTATAACTCTATTTAGACACATTACTGAAATAGGGTAATTATCATTAGATGGTTGTAAGAAGGAAGAGTATAAATAGTTTTGACGATTGTAATAACTAATGACCTTCCCTCGTACAATACCTACAACATTTATGTTAAGCATAATCTCCCCCTCTACAGACACTACGGGGGTAAACTCAATGGTAAAAGCTCTCCTAACAAAATCTATAAAAAATTTTCCTTTTCCCTTTTGCCTTTTTAAATTAAAAGGCAATACATTAATGTATTTATCACCCTCTGTACCGTAATATTTTATAGTCATTTTCAGTTCGTTATAAAAATCAAGAAGCATTCTTTTTAAGAGATAATTAGTATTAGGTATACTATCTATAGTATAAAAACCATTCATTGCGGTTTTTTGAATAATTGTCTGTATTAATTTTCTAAAAATAATTTGTATACGAAGTTCGTCCATGCAATTATTAGAAATAGTATCTACTTCTGGTATTCGTTTACAAAATTCATATAATTTTTCTAGGTCTATGGAGAGAATGGGAGAAGGATCGATTTTAACTTTATCAAAAAAAATTTCTACTTGTTTATAATTAATTTTTGTGTAAGACGGAACTAAATTTATTATATTAATGTTTTGTTCTTTTATAATGTTATACTTTTTTAAATAGTAGAAAAAATTTCTGTCAAACACTTCCTTAGCAACACGTATTTCTTTATTCATTTTGTGCGCCAAATTGCTCACAAGAAAAACTCCTTTCTATTAGAAAACCAATCTAACTTTTTCAGAGACATTTTTCTCTGTTAGTTGGTATCCTTCTTATAAATATGTTAACATCTACTGCCTGTGTTACAAGGTAACTAGTATCACAGAATTTGTCTTATAACATATAATTCAAATTTATACCGCACACTTCGTATCTATTTTTATTATTACATAAAAAACCTAGTTCTTTAGATTTAGTAAAATAAATAACACCATTTCCAGAAATTATATCTTCAATCTTTTCAAATTCTTCTTTATTTAGCTGTACTTCCCCATTATTTAAGTATTTAATTATGATTAGCAATAAATTTTTAAACTTCGTGCGCTCCAAACTAATACCCCAAAAGCTTAAAAATCTTTGTCTTCTTTTATTTGTAGAATTTTCGTGAAGTAATTGAGAAAAATAAAAATTTTTAAGACTATATAGTGTTTTTATTTCTGAGGAACTACTGATAAAATTGGCAGTAATAGTATTATATTTCTTTTTTCCGTTATTTTTTACTGAAATATTCTCTTCATCTATAAAACTGGTTTCTGTCCATGCGCTTATGTTTAGTGATAAAAAATAACCTTGATTTTTTTCAAGATCATTCTCCAATAAAAACACATTATTAAAAGAAAGAATATTTTTGAAATACTTTTCCAATAATTCTTCTGCGGGTTCATTTTCTGAAAAAATATATAAATATTTATCTATAATTTCCTCTTTGCGATTATGGTGCAAAGTATCTAATATACTTAATAATAAGTAATAGCAAAGAAATTCTTTTTCCGTTAAGAATTTCCTTAATTTTCGCTCGTTGTGATAACTATATAATGAAAAATAATAGTCTTGAGAATAAACCATTAAAAAATGTTTCTCTAATAAAATTTTAATTATTTGTTGTTCTATTTTGTGTACGGTAGTCACTAAGCGTTTTAGGCGTTTTTCCTTACCCTTTTTATAAAAACTAATTAATACTTTCTTAAATTTCTCTATGTCAACAACTAGCGCATTTATCTGTCGTGAATTTGTAGATTCTTTTACGTCAATAATCTCCCTGTCTTTATCTACTTTAAGTAAAATATCCACAACATCAACTTTTTTTATAGAAAATATCCCCGATTCTAAGAAAAAATCTTTTAAAACTTTTGAAAGCTTTTTTACATAAGGCGTTAAAGTTTCCGTAACTATACGATTCACACTACAATTTTATTAGAAAAACTTATAAAAAAGGAGATATACAACACTTTTACTGCCTTTTGCAAAAAGTCTCTATCTTTCAGAGAGTGGTATAATTCACGCTTCAAAGAATTTATTTACGCTACTTAATAACTTATTAGCAAATTCAATTCTTGCTTCTCTAGTATTAGTTACAAAGTTTATTGCGTCTATTTCAACAAGCACAGAAGTAAAAGGAAAGTCATCTATATATAGTCTTCCAAACCTGCTAGTAGTTGTAGGTTTTACAAATTTTAGGTTTGCTGTTTTTTGAATAATATCAGCTAAAACTTTGCTTGAGGTAATATATTTAGTCAGTCCTATACTTTTGTAATAAACCATGCCATAAGTATTAGCACTATTTAGATGAAGACTAATAAAAATATCACCTTTTAGTTTTGTTCTTTCAGGATAAGAAGGGCCAATATTACTAGTTCTAGCTAAAACTACATCATATATATCTTTGAAAACGTATTTACAGGTTAAAGCATAACTTAATACTATATCTGCTTCTTTTAAGTCATTATATACTACTCCTGGGTCTACAATGCCGTTTGCTCGTAATACTCCGTGACCTGGATCGAAAATAATAGTTTTTTTAGTCATGAATATATTATACTAGAAAATAAAAAATATTTATTATTTTGTTTATTGATTAAATTACATATTCTATGCCAACGGCTGGCAATGAGCCTGTACCTGCAGAATAGCCAGATGTTGGTGCAGGGTTAGAGGGTGTTCCAGTAGTAAAATAGTGTGTTACTAAAATAATAAAATATTTAAGAAATTTAGCGAGAGATTATTATAATCACTCGCTAAAATCTGTGTTTATACTTTTATACTAGAGGTTCTTGAGAAACATTCACAACCAACCAGTTGAATTCAGGAGCACGAGAGAACACAGAAGCTACCTTCCAAACTACCCAGTCATGAGTAAGAGCAGGAGGTAATCTATATAGCTCCATACCAATCCAAGAAGCCATAGTAGTAACATTGGTGTCAATACCAAACACAACACCAGTACCAGGAATTTTAGTCCAGCGATATACACCAGAAGGTGTATATACAGTTTCGTAACCATCGTCTACAAAAGTAAAGCTACCGTTAGTAGTAGAAACTTTTACTCTCCGATAAAATTTGAAGGTATCAGAACCAGGGTCTAATCTGTAAATATCCAACCACTTTGTATTAACTAAACCACTGAATGAAAGCTGAATACCTTGACCATCAGTAGCAATGGCAGGTGCAGTAGCAAACCTAGCAGCGCTTTCACCGTAGAAGTTGCAGGCTTTAATTGCATATTGATAAACGTCGCCAGCCCTGAAAGGAGAAGTGTAGCCTGATAAAGTTTGAAGGGTGGGAGTGGCTACAGTCCAGGTATTTGGTGGTGCAGCAAAATCGCCTACTTCAGCACCAAAGCGAGAAGGATCAAATTTGTAAAAATCACCCAAGAACTGAGAAGGATAGAGAGTATGCTCACCACGTACTCCAATATACGACTGAGCATCTGCGCCAAGGAGACCACCACGGCGCTGAGCATCAGTCATAGCACGGGCAATTTGATAGAACGAGGCTTGTAAGTTAAGCTTGTCAATATAAGAAATAAATACAGCAGAAGGCTTAGCAAGAGCTTGCGTGCTAACTACACGGCTCTCAGCTTCCCAAAGTAAGTCAATGGTGAGAGGTGCGCCTTTTGCATCTACTACATTTTGAGGAGCACCACGCTTAATAATGTTTACAACACCGTCTTGCTGTAGGTTGTTGGGAGAACCAGGAACATCGTCTCCAAGAGTGCTGTCACCATAAATAGCAAGGTGCTCCCACTCGTTGGCTACAGCAATCATCTTCTCCCGCTTAGCTACCTCATCAATTCGCATAACCCCATTTTCTGTGGTCTTGGTAGCTAATTCGGTTACAGTAATTCTATGCCCAACGAGCATAGGACGAATGCGGCGGCGAGCTACGTTAATTTCTACAGTTCTGGGTAAACCGCCATCACGAAATGCTGCATAACCAATCTTATCGTGACGAGCAGTCACCACGTTGTATTCGTGCTCATAAGCACGAGCTAGTACTTTTCCAGAAGAAAGTACATCAGTAAGTGGAGTATCCAACACGTTAAGTTGGGTTAGTTCGCTTTCTAAGTCTTCTCGTTCTAGAGATTCTGCAACATTACCTGCTGCGTTTAAGGTTTTTAAAGTTACTTCATCTAAGTGCCTTAAGTGATCGTAAATTGGCATTTTTCAATTCCTCCTATTTACTTATATTATTATACGATAATGAACAATTTTTGTAGTTATTTATCTCTTGCTCTAAATTCCTTAAAAATTTTCTTTAATTCTACTTCGGTCAAGTTAAACTCTTTTTGTGCAGTATCATACATCCTATCTTCAAAGTTTTTAATTTCAGTTGGAGAACCTTTAAACTTTTTATAAGACTCATACATAGATTTTAGTTTAGAAAGCTTTGATTTATCGGCAAGCAAAGATTTTACTTTTAACTCAAAATCTCTATTATTTGTTTCCTCTACATTACCCATATGAGGGTGTGATTGAACTAACCCAAGTACTGGTTTAGTTAATGGATTTGAAATTTCTTTTACACTTAAAGATTTAGTAACGGTCTCTTGTACTTCTGAGACTTTTTGAGTGAATAGTGATTTTAGTTCTTCTTTTTGACCATCAATTTCATCTTTTAAAGATTTTACTAGTGAAGAAAAAATTTCTATATTATCATTAATAGAGTCCAATGACTTTGTAATTTTTTCAAGCATAGATTTCATGGTTTGAGTATCTTCCATTAATCTTGCTTGAGAATTTTCCTGTTCTGCTTCTTCTTTTTCCATTTCAGAAACTTTAGAAAGCATATCTTCCAATTTTTCTAGTCTCTCAGATAACATATCAAGTTTGTCCAAAACTAGATCATTAGAAAAAGATTCGACACTTTCTCCTTCTTCGCTTTCTTCTGCGTTTTCATCTTCACTAAAAAGATCAGAAAGCACGTTAGTGTCCTGTTCGCCTCCCTGTTGCTCCCCATCATCGGGTAACATGTCTTGTTTTGTTTTCATTTCTCCGCTTAAATCTCCTTCTGGTGCAGCCAACACATTGTCTAAATTATTTTGCTCTTTATCATCCATAATAAGTTCTTCTCCTGCCTTTAATTTAGTATTTTTTTCTTTTTTATTCATAATAAAGCCCTCTTCTTCAAAATTATACAATAAACTTTTTACAATTTTTGCCCAGGTTTCTGGATTAATTGGCTGGCCTGTGAAAGAAACTTCGTACAACCTCATTTTGGGAGGTACATTTACAGCTTTTCCATTAACATATTCTGTGCGTCCTTTTCCTATAGGAATAGCGCCTATAGACAAACCTAAAGTATGAGGAATTCTTTCATCTTTATTAGTAAGAATAGAGTAAACCTTTTTTGACAAAGGATGATTCATGTCCAGCAAAATCCAAACGTAAAGTTTCTGTTTATTAAACTGTACTGCAATAGGAACTCCTAATGGTACATCATACATGTCATTAGGATCGGTTTTTCCTATTAGCTTGTAACCATGTTCATAAAATACTCTTCCTGTTTCTAGGAAATCCTCCATATAATCGCCAAAAGTATGCTCTATGTCTAGAATTGCATCATTTACCAAGTCTACACTAGGCGTAGAAGCTAAACCAACAACTACCACATCGCCAGGTTTTAGTTGTAAATTTCTTTTTATAATAAATTTTCCGCCATCTGGGAACGGAGAAATAGTAGGAACAATGTTCCTAATTTCTTCTCTTGTTGTATTAGGTACTTCAAATATATCAAAACTTTTTAGTAATTCAAAATGAGTATCTAGACTGATACTTATCAAAGATTTATTCTCTTCTTTTACCATAAAAATATAATATCAAACAAAAATAACAAATAAATTTATTTAACTACTTGTAGTTCAAAATCCAATCTACGTCTATATCTTCTATTCCTTTCTTTTTTAACAGAGTAGTAAAAATATTTACAGCTTTTTGTCTATCTTCTTCTGTAATTGGTCTTTTCTTTTTAACTTCTTCTAGTGATTCTTTAATTATTTTAGAAAGATTCATAAAATATAAAAAATCTAAGATATTTTCATTACTACTTTTCTTATATTTTATCTCCATATTATTCTCCTAAGGAATTAATTTTTGGAAATCTACATTTATAGATTTTCCCTCCCAAGCGCCATCAAAAGTTAAGTCTATACCTCTGGTTCTATAAATATATTCTAACATAGGAAGAATAACATATTTGTATTCATCTGGAAATTTTTTTACAAACTCTTCTCTGTTATACATGTATGCGTCAAAAGCAACAGAAGGTAATTCTAAAAAATTTGTTAATGCATAAGGTGCCATATATTTTTCTCTAACATCTTTTACAAACTGTTCAAATTCCTGGCGTAGTTGTTCGTTGCTTTGTAATTCTCCGTACATCGTATTTACAATACGATCTAAGTAAACTCCAAGCAACCGTACGCCCGACTCAAAAGCATCTTCATTATTACCTTCTAATAAAATCTGTGCAGAAACTCCTAAAGCATTTAATAAGTTATATTCAATATCTTCCTTTTCTTTACTAGGTATTTGGTCATAAAATTTTTGTAGCACCTTATCTATCTCTCTTATGTATTTTTTTGTGTAAAAATCAAACATTCTTTTCTTATCAGAAAAAGGTAATTCATAATATACAGCATGTCCTATTTCATGTATTGTAGTAGCTATAGGAACCTTTGTTTGATGGTAAGCAGAGTAAAAATTTTTTCCTTCATTAACAGATAAGAATCCATTCCCGTCTTCTTCAAAAATATTATTTACTGAAAAAGGCCCTCCATGAGAAAACAGGGTATAGTCAAACAACGTATCGTTCATCTCTCGTATTATACTAGCGAGAAGCTTGGTGTTTGTATATTCATTTACTACTATTGTCATGGGTGAGGGTCTACCTTGAGATGCCGCTGTTCTGGTAGTAAATGTACCTCTATCAGAAAATAAATATTTTTTATCAACGATAAAACCTAAAGTTTGTCCAAACTCTCCGGTGGGTGGAGTATACATAATTCTTATTGTTGAAGGAATTTGCAGAACTTTTTTAAATGCTTCAGGGAGTTTGTCTAAAAGATTAAAAATCGCCCCAGACGCACGTCTTCCTAAATCCTGGACAGGACGAAAAAATAAATATGGAATAGTTTCGCTTGGAGTCGCTTTATTGTCTACATCAAATAAAACTCTTTCTTCTCTTCCTTTTTTTCCATAAAAATAACCGCCTGCTAAAGATAGATACCTGTAAAGAGTTTTATCTAAAATTTTTTTACCTGTAGGAGTTTTTTGTAATTCTTGTAAAATATCCTTAAAAATTCCTGCAAAGTCCTTGCTTGATAAAACTTTTTTCATTACTTTATAACCTTCTGTTTGTCGCACAGTATAAATGGCTTCTATGACACTGTATACCTTTTCCAAAAATTCGTTAGGAACCTCGTTACTTAAATAAGCCTCATTAAAAATTTGTTCTGTTATTCCTAAAAATACATCATCTATATTAACAGGTATTTGAAAATATATTTCTTCTTCTCCCAATTCGTATTTTACTTCTATAAACCTGACTTCTTTATCTTTAGGTTCAGTACCGCCCAGTGCATTATGTATTGACAATTCTATTATTTTTGCGCTATATAGTGGATTATCTTTTTCAAAAATACTATCTACGCTAGATAAATTTATTTTTGGTTTTCTGATACCACCACTAGAAGATAGTTCTTTTCTATATCTTTTATAAAAAAATGGTACGAACCACGCAGACCTATGCGAATCATTTAAAGAGAAAAATACATCGTCTCGTGAAATTTGACTGGAATTAGGGTCTAACAAATGGCAATATAAAACTTGATTACCATGACTAGTAAAAACCTTTCCTAATTTTTTAGGGTCTTGTAAATAACTATCAAAGAACTTAGCAGAAACATATGGCCTGCCTTCTACAGAGGGATGTTCGTAAACAGGAGTAAGACCTAATTGACTTAAAGTCTGTAACCTATTCTTTGTAGCTTGAGATATTTTCAGTTTATCATTAAATTCTTTCGTAACTTCAAAGGAATAATCTTCAGCTTTGTCAATAATTCTGTCTAAAACTTTACTTAAGCGGTTTATACTATTTTGAATCTCGCTAATATACACAAGTATTCCTGGGGCCTCTCGTTCTAATAACTGAGGAATTAATGAATATTTTCTAATTTGTGTGCCAACCGGAGTTAGAATGTCTGCTATTAAAGCTTCTCCTAATAATATGGAGTTGGAAATTTTGGCTAAAGTATCTAAATATAGTTTAGCTTTTTCCTCGCTAGCCTCTCCGTAAGAAATATCATCATTAATTTTTTCAATTATTTGATGTAATTTTTTATTTATACTTTTAATATTAAAAACAAACGAGTAGTCTCCATTTAAAGAAAAATTTTGATTAAAAGTTTCTAAAATTTCTTCATAAAAATCAGGAGAAATGTTTTTTACTGATTTAGCTAATTCATTAAAAGCATTTATATACTCAACAAAGTTTTTATAATTATCTGGCGAACTTCTTAGATAGTCAACTCCTTTATTATTTAAGTTTCTAATTTGTTGTCTAAAATTAAATAAATAATTATCTGTTACATCTCCTTCTGATATTCTTAAAACTTTTTCTATTTCTAAACTCTCTATAATTTTATCGTGTAAGTTTAAAACCTCTAATTGGTGTTTTTTAAAGGAAAGCTCATTACCCCCATACGCAATGCTTGTTGCTTTAAATATGTTATTAAGAATAGTAATTGCACTCACTAAAGTTTTTGTATCTTGAATGTATGCGTTCACTGAATTTATAAAATCATTTAGCTCATTTTCTGTTATTTCAATAAAATCTTTTGCCAATAAAGAAATAGTTCTTATGTACAAAGATTCTTCTTCTGCAGTTAATCTTGGAAAGTTTAATTTCCTTAAAATTTTAAATAAATTTTTAATTTTTTCATATTTATTTAATTCATTTGTCTCTTCAATAGAGTTTATTAATCTTGGGTCTATAAAAGCTGAAAGCAGTACTAGGTGTGCTGGTAAGTCGGTATTTCTTATACGTATGTATAGAATTGATGTAATATCATACAAGTACGTGTCTTTAGTTAGCTCATTTAAGAAATCATCTAAATTAGGTAATTCACTATTAATAAGATTATTATTTTTATAAAAAGAACTAATTTCCT
>Ga0308407_1000947_pt1 | contig 17830 bp, 20 predicted proteins | sample HotsprSampleMSe2_FD_203476 | JGI IMG/M metagenome (GOLD analysis project Ga0308407, IMG submission 203476) | Hot spring phototrophic mat microbial communities from Mushroom Spring, Yellowstone National Park, Wyoming, United States - 20060911_MSe2 ...
ATTAAAAAAGCTCTACTTGATATACAAAAGAAATCTGGTTCTGGTGCTCTAATGGCCTATATTAACAAACTATGGCGTTCTGGTTTGCTAAATATGACTAAAGTAATTGTGTAGCTATGTCCAATCTGAATTTGAATGTAGTTAGAGAATCAAGCAGACTAAAAATTACAATAGATAGCCTAATCAGAAAACTGACCCAAACCAATATTGGCAAAAAGCCTATAGATACTCTAAAATTAACAATACCCTATACTTATATTAAACTATATCAAAAACAGCTTGCCAAATTGAACAAATCACTTCAAAATTTAGATGGTCTAACCAAAATAATAGCTCGAGCCTATCTTAACAAGCTCAAATATAATATACGTAATCAAACCTACAAATTTAGTCCTTTGTCTCAAATATATTTGAACTATAAAATTAGAAAATCCTACTATACTGGCTTCTTTTTACGAACTGGCTACTACTATAATAGTTTGTCACTATTCAAAATAGAAGGTGGCTACAAAATAGGATTTAATGACTATCTTCAAATTTATGATAATCCTGACCAACTATCTCAAATAGCCTATGTATTAGAATATGGTAGTGTAATAAAAAACATAAAAGCTCGCCCTCTTTGGAGAAATACTTTGAATGATTTTCAGCAACAAATTAATTCTGGCAAACTAAATTTAGATAAATAAATAAAAGCTACTCTACTAAAAGACAACAATTTAGATATAGATTTGGATAAAATTGGGTTCATTAGACAATAATTGAATTAGATTTGTTCATTATTTCAAATCTATATTGCTATAGTTATGCAGACCAAAAAAAGTAACTTAGATGTTATAAAATTTCTTAAGGCATCTAAGAATATGAATTTTACTTTTGATACTATATCCAATTCTTTCGTGAGAAAAAAGGTAGCCAATAAAGTCAATGTTAAAAATCGTAAAGTTTTACCCAATGGTAGTGTTTGCTATATAGCCAACTATCCACCTGTATTTCTTTTTGGCGTTTTTGAAATTCAAAAACCTGTTAATGCCTATTTTATCCACTTTATCTACAAACTTGACGAATCATCCAAAAATATTGAAGTAAAAACTTATGATATAAAAGCCAGCGAACTTGAAATGACTGTTCCATCAGATACAAGTGTTTATGATGCACTATTCGAATCAAAATTGAACCTACTATTAAAAGAACTTAACATTAAATCTTTTGACAAATCCTTATACCATTATAAAATTTTTACTGTCAACTTTATCTAACAGCCAACTTAAAAATTTTTCTTCTAACAAAAATTTTTTACTTAGAACGAAACTTTCTTTTTAGTTAACCGTTTAATAACATTAGAAACAAGCAGTTAAAACACATATCAACTATAGTTTTCTTTAACCTAAACTATCTAAAACTATGAAAATCTCAATCTTAGAAAACGAGCTCAATCAAGGTCCAGATATGGACGAATTGGTAGATATGACTCTTGATTTAGCTAAATCAATGAGGAAAAAATTTATAGCAATGCCTTATGATACTTCAGTAATTAAGGCGGCAAAAGAAATAGCTAAAACAGAAATAGCTAAAAAGCATAAAGTTCGCTATCAAGATATTTTAGCAAGAATTCGCCCAAGTGGTTCTATACGAGGTATTAAAGTCTGGGATAAGAACGGGAACTTAGTTCCTTGGGAAAAAGTCTTTGGTCCATCTGCCCTCAAGTACACAGGTATTGGAAAGAATATTTGGTAAATCTCCCTACAGGTACAGAGGTTAAGCATAAGACCATAGATTCCTACATAAGGAATCTATGGTCTATACTAAACAAAAAATTTCTTATAAACGAAACAAATTTTCAAATTGCCCGTATACTAAAGTAGTAAGCAAGCGAAAACGCTTACAAATTATTAAACTTATCAATAACTTAAACTTATCAAACTATGCAAGAAACAACATCAAATCAAATTCCTACGGTGACAATTCCAAAAGTAGTATTGCCCACTCCTATTGTTCGTAAGGGTGATGCAATCAATACTCCAGTTCCAAAACCAAAGCCTTCCAGTAAGGCTACTAAAAAAGGAATGAAGCCAGCTGAAGTTTTACTTCAGAAATATCCAGCCTTTGGAAAGTCATATTTGAGTAGTACTCACAATCGTGTTAAGCCCAAAATAGTTCAAGCTCATTGCCTTTGGCTACTAACCAATAAGGAAGATGAAATTAAAAGATTGAATGATAAATTGATGTCTTTGCCATATGGCAAATTAGTCGAACATGCAACGATTCTTGGCTATACTGTTGATTTCCAAACTGCCAAAAGACTTTTACCTGAACTCAATCTTGACTTTCCAGAAAAATTTGCGAAAGACTACTTTGTTCCCAGTCATTCTTATAGGGAATATAAAACCGATGACCAAAATAATGGTCAGGGTGCTGAGCTCCGTGAAGTAACAGCTCGGTTAGCTCCTCTGGTGTGGGGTCAAGAATTTGTTGATTTTGTAAATCCAAAAAATCTTTGGATGAAGAATGAAGTTATTCTTGACGCCACTTCCACTTCTTCTGTATCTTTGTGATAATAGTCATTAGCCTCCTTGTCGTTAACTTAGTTACCCTCTTAATGGGGGTAACTAAGTTTTATTTTAAAAATCATACTCAACTTCATAATATGAAGCAAGTGTTTATTGACAACAAATGGATTGATTGTGTAGTTATCAGTTCAACATCCACTTCTACCTCTACCAACGAATCAGTTAGTGTTAGAACAATAGATGGTAGAATTCTAAAAGTATCAGCTACTCAACTTAGAGACAAACCTCTATTATTAGGTTGAAAGAACTTATTAAAGCCTATTAGAGCCATCAAAAATTTGACAACAAGACAAACCCCCAAACCAAAATAGTTCGCCCTTCAGTGAGTCTATAAAACAGTAATAAACACTATTAAACAGTGCCAGCAGATATAAAACAGATGGTTTGCAAACCTAATCTTATATGTTAGTGTCAGTTCCCATTCCTAAATAGGAACATTTTGACCAATTTGAACTCTTATGCAAGTTACTATCTAAGGAAAATGAACAAAAGCACACAAAAGATTGACTTTTGTTTACTTGACAATAGAATAAAAATACTTCTATGCTTCTTAGCGAATACGATAGTCCACTTCTTGTTGAAGCCAAAACTGATACAATCAAAGATTTATCCAAACCTCTTATTTTAGAAGGCATATTTGCTACTGCCAATGTTCGAAATAGAAATGGTCGAATTTATCCAAGGTCTCTATGGGAAAGAGTTCTTAAAGACCCTGAAATAATTGAACAAATACGCAATGGTCAAATGTTGGGTGAAGCAATTCATCCAACATATTTAGAACCTTCCTATAAAGAAGCCGCTATTAAAATTACTTCTCTTCGTTTGGAAGGTGACAATGTAATTGGCTCTTGCGAAGTTCTTGAAGATTTAATTGCTCCAGATGGCTCTTTAATTAGTCGTGGCACTCCCAATGGCAATATAATTGGTGCTCTCGCTCGGAGAGGTGTTAAAATTGGGATTTCTTCTCGTGGTGTAGGTGATGTAGATGAATATGGCTATGTTATAGATACTCCCGAAAATCCATTCAAACTAATTACTTTTGACTGCACTGCTCGTGCTTCCAACTATGGCAGTGAGGTTCTGAAAATTAAAGAATCTATGAAAGCTATAGTTGGTGAGTTTCTTAAAGAATCCAAAAAGTTGGATGACAATCAAATAGCCAAATATGTTTCCAAAACAGAATATTTGTTCGGTGACTCTGAAGAATTGTCAAAAAAGGCTCAATTAGAATCAAATTCCATTCTTAAAGAAGTTAATACTCCAGAGCACAAAAAGCAATTTGATTTTTCTTTCTTATCTGACAATTTAGATGAAACTAACTACAATATAATTTCCAATCTTAATTCAAACAATAATTTAACTATGGCTGAAAACAAAAATATTAACGAGGCTTCAATTGTTGAAAAGTACTTAAAAGAAGTAGAAGAATCTAAAAAATTGCATGAAACAATCAATAGTCTAAAAGCCGCCAATGCAAGTTTGATTGCTTCACTAAAAGAATCCAAATCTGCCAATGCCAAACTGCAAGCCGCTGTTAAAAATCTATCCAAAGAGTTGAAGCGTTATAAAGCTCTCCAAGTTGAAGCCGCCAATACGATAGATTTGCTCTCTTCCAAAGTTGAAGATACTACGAAATTATTGAATGAGAGCAAACATATGATTTATAAAATTAGGTCTACTCCCAAAATTAATGAAGCCTATGTTACCAAAGTAATTAATAGACTTACAGAAGCTCTAATTCGTGAGCGTAGACTATCTAACCATTATCGTTCTATAGCGTTAGAATTACAGCAAGAAGCAATTAAGTTTAAAAATCTTTGGCTAATTACCAAAGCTGTATTTGAGGCAGTTCGTTCAAGAATTAAACGCTCTAAACTTGAATCTTTTGCTGACAAACTTACAGCGCCTATTGGAGGCTATGCTGCTACCAAACCATTTTTTAATGGCAAACAAACATTTGAGTCTGTCAAATCTGCTGCAATTAGACTATTAGAAAAATCCAATTCTGACAGCTATAGCAATTATCAAGTTATTAGTTCTACACCTATCAATTCAGTTAAAGAATCCAATACTGTTGGTTCTTTGGCTGAATCCAATTCTTCTAACAATTGGTCTGATGTTGATGCTATCACTTCAGATATTTTAAACCTATTAAAATAATTTGATAGCTATTATCAACCAAATAGACCTAAAATTTTAACAATCAAAATACTTACTTGCAATTATGAATCGAATCTTGCATGAAATGCTTGATTTTACTTCATTGGATAGAAATCCAATAAGTAAAGAACACGAAAATCTTCTTCTTCATGCAGAAAGGGCTGCTCAAAGAGCCGCTTCACGTGTTGCAGATGAATTTAAAGAATCAATGGCTATTTATGCGCCATGGGTAAAAGCATTTAGTAAAGTATATGAAACTGTCCATCATCGCAAGCCAAATGATATGACTTTGATGTCCTATGTTGCTGCATGTGAAGCCTATACCAAGTTTCTTACTTCTCAAGAATTAATGTCAATACAAGCCATACCTATTTATCTTCGCAATAAAATCAATGAAGAAGTACACAGATTTAATTTAGGTCCCAATTCTCGTCTGGTTACAGAAGCAACTCGCTCAACTGCTCTTGGTCAGTTTGCTGACTATGGTTACAAAATGATTGCTGCCATTATGGCCAATTTGGCTGCTGAAGAAATGGCTGCATTTCAGCCTATGAAACTTCGCACTTCCGATATTGTATTCTTGCAATTTCGTGCAGGTAGCAATAGAGGTCGTGTTCGTAACCAAGATTTCCTATATTCAGCTACTACTGGTCCGAGCAAAGATGCAATGCTCTATACCAGCAATACAATTCCTCAAGAACTTGTAGGTACTGGAAATGGAACTGTCACTACTTTTACTTATCAATTGGAACAAACTCCTATTCTTACAGGCAATATTAAGATAGAAGTATTTAATGGAACGACTGGTGCTCTAATCTTCCAAATTGATGCAACTGAAACGCCTTCTGGCAATAATACAGCAACACTTTCAGGCAATGCAGTAGATATAGATGGTGCTCCTGTTTCCAATGCACTTCTCAATACTTCCACTATTAACTATGTAACAGGTGCACTAACCTTAGCATTTCAAAATCCACCTCCCAATGGTTCTCGTATTACAATTACCTATGACATTGATTTTGAAGCCAATACTCCCCAAACGATTGGTGAGGTTGAAGCCTTTTTGACTCAAATTAAAATGACTGCCAAACCTTATAAGGTTCGTGGTTTGGTATCGCTCGATGCATCATTTGACTTTTCTCAAACATTTGGCATCAATATTCGCAGTGTGCTTGATAGCTTCATGACAAACCTAATTAAATCAAACATTGACAACAATGCATTTGACCAAATGTATAGATATGCCGCTGGTGGATTAGTTCAATTTGATGCTCGAGTCCCAGCTGGTATTAGCCAAAAAGCTCACTTTGAAAGTTTGAACTTTACACTATCAACAGCTGCAAGTTTGATTTTCCGCAATACTAAAACAGTTGGTGGCAATGTAATTGCAGTTGGCAAACATGGCTATGACCTAATTACATCCCTCGACAAATTTATACCTGAACAAACGGTTCAACAATTGTCAGGTGATTTGTCTGGTCCCTATGTTGCAGGCACTTTAGGTGGCAAATATAAAATTATTCACAATCCTTTCTTCCCTGACAATGTAGGTCTAATGGGTAGCAAAAATAGCAACTATCTACTTTCTGGATTTATTATTGGTCAATATAGACCTCTATTTGCAAGCCCTGAAGTTGTCCTTGCAGATGATGTGGCTCAAAGTGGCCAATATACATCTGTAGGCATGCGAATGGTAAATGACCAAATGTTTGTTCGCCTACGCTTTAATAACCTATAATCTATCTTATGATACAATTTATTTCACTTGCCACTACCAATCTGTTCTTTATGTTCTTTAGGCAGGATGACTCTCCGTTCAGTAGCTTAGTTTATCATCAAACTAAGCTACTGAATTATTTACTAAAATTTATTTCAAACCTAATTAGAACGAACGATGGCACTTGTTAGAGACAATACTTACGTAGTAGTTGCAATTACCAATAACTATTCTATGCCATTTTCTACCAATTTGGGCACAAATACAATTACGCTTGACAAAGCTGAAACCAAACAATTTACTCTACTCGATACTGACATTGAAACCCTAAAACTTAGATATCCTGGTCTAACTGTTGAGTATGTATCCAAACTAACATCTCAAGAACAATCAAAATCTGATATAACTGTTACTGTTCCTGTTTTTACCGATACCAATACGACTTCCAATTCAAATTGAACTATTAGACTATGCAACCTGTCCCTTCAAGTTTGAATACAAACCTAATTAAAAGTATTGAGTTTTCAAACCAATCAGACGATACTGTCAATGTTACCAAAGACCAATTGATTGAAGAAGTACTTAGTGAGTATTTATCTTATCCAATAAGATCCTTTCACATTAAAGAACCAAAGGTAGAAATAAAACTAAATCCTGATTTGTCTAATTTTTTGACTAACAATAATAATTACAATTTTAATAACCTTTTGGATAGTTTGAAAGATGAAACTCGCTCTAAACTTTCTATTTCTTCCAATAGGAAATATTTAATAATTTTCGATTTTCTAACTCTTGAAGAATTGTCCGAATTAGAAAATTTCTTCAACGATACTGACTATTCTTTAGAATGGAAAAATCTAATCTATTCAGGATTTAAGCGAATACGCAAACAGCTATATGAACTATATTCAAGCTGTCTCCAAGTATTTAACACTTATAAACCTCCTACAACGGAAATTTCTCTATCTCCTAATTTACAAGTTAAAGGCTATATTACGATACCCAAGCACTATGTTAATCCAATGCCAATTGAAGTAACTCCTGTAGTAACTTTTGAAGCTACCAAATTAGTAGATGTATTTGACCCTGTATTTCTATTTGATAGGTCTAATCCTTTACTAAGACAAACAGTAGCTATTAGAAAAAAATTATATGGTGCTACTTTTAATTGGGATTTTGATAGAAATGATCCTCATATAATCTATTTTGATTCTTTACCTGCAGGAACAAAAAGTATATCCGTACTATTTTTGCATGATTTTCCAGATGTTGACAATTTTCTAATACCTTCTCATGTTCAATTCTTTTTGAGACGGCTATTAGGTGCTAAATTCCTAATGTTTGAAGGTCAGTTCCTAAAAAGAATCTCTTCATCTGGTCGTGGTATGGAAAATGATGGTTCTGACCTTTATCAATCTGGCAAAGATTTGTATGATACAACCCTTAATCAACTGATTGATTCTGCTTTTACTTATAGTGTTAGAATTCACTAACAACTCTATTATACTACTATGCTTGATTCGAATGATGATTTGTTTACCTATACCATAAATAGATTGAACAATACTTCCCAATTGAAATTTTCAGCTAAAGAATTGTCTCAATTGAAAACTATTTCTACCAAAATTAAACAAATGATTAGTACTTCTTCAGCCAAAAAATCTGACATTAATTACATTATATCAACTCTCTCCAGATTGAGAGATGGCAAACTAAAATAACCGTTTAACAGCAAACAACAATAACAAATTACAGACTTGAAAAGTTAGAAAATACTATGTTTAATTTCAATCCTGATTTGAACTATTATTTAAATTTAACTGTAGATAAAGCTCGTTCACTTAGTGATGTAGAACTTGCTTATGCAATTCAATTAATCCTTGACTTTGATGAAGGCACACCATCCAATGTTTTACTTGCTGGCAAGCAAGCTCTTGATGAAGATGAACAAGCAAGACAATTGTTTTTAGACTATGGTAAAAAGTTTAAATCTTTTATTACTTCTCCCCAATTAGATTCAAATTCTGAGTTATTAGACCTTTTGATAGGTGATGAAGACGAATCATACTTAAAGTATGGCCATATTCTTGATTGGAATTCATTTTTAGACAATGTTAGTGAATTTATTGACTTGTTTGATGATATTAGATTTAAAAAACTTCAATCAACCTAATTTTTAGACCATACTAATATGGTTTTAAACTCTAATTTGAATGAAAACTTCAACTCTTGATTTGGCAATTCTTAGAGCCTTAAAAATAATTAACGGCTCTACATTCTTTGAATCTATTAATTTAAATCCCAATTTAAACTACTATTTAGATGCTACTATAAACAAAGCTCGCTCATTTAATGACTATGAACTTGCCTATGCAATAATGGCAATTCTTGATGATGATGGCTATGGAGTTCCAAACAGACCAATTCTTTTAGCCAAAAAAGCCTTAGATGAAGATGATAGAGTAAAACAATTGTTTGCTAAGTATGGTCAAAAATTTAAATCTTTCATTTTCTATCCCCAATTGAACAAAATAGCCAATTATTTATCAGAACTTTTGATAGGTGATGAAGATGAACTAAATCAAATGTTTGGTCATATACCTGGTTGGTATCAATTCACTAACAATGTTAGTGAATTTATAGGTCTGGTTGATGACATTAGATTTAGAATGCTTAGAACTACCAAATCCTATAGCTATGCTTGATTGCTATCTTTATGCCTACTAATTTAAATTCTGCATTTATAGGTTCCAAATTTGAAAAATTACTTTTTGAAAATCGTATTCTACCCTATTGCAACGCCAACAATATATTTGCTTGGAAAATAACTGATACAACTTCAAACAATGGTCTTGTAAAAATTTGCTTTTGTGATTGGTTTTTCGCAAGGGGCAATACCAAATATCTATTTGTTGAGTTTAAATATATTGAATCCAATATTTTAAGAAAATCCAACTTTAAACCTAATCAAATTGAATTTTTATCCAAATCCATTAAGAATAACTTAAATTTCTATTGTCTTGTCTATTCCAAACAAAATAGAAAATTCTACTTTTTAGACAAACAGATTATGACTACTCTACTTCAAAAGCGAAAATCAATTATTCTTAACGAATGTTCAAACTATATAGTAACAATTAAACAATTTTTAAATATTCTTTCTTCCTAACTATTATGTATTATACCTACGGACTACTAAGTCCAAGTGAAATTGAATCAGTTATCAATTTTCATTATGAAAATTTTATTATCAAGTATCCTGTTTGCAAATTATTCAAGCTAATAAGAAATCATAACAGTATTCAAACCATTTTAGGCAGTAAAAACAATATTGATTGGAATCCTAATCCAATCTATATTCATTGCAATTTTGAACCCAATGACCAATCGTCAGAAAAATATAAAGGTGCTGTAATAAGAGTTAAAGGTGATGTTAAATTGACCTTTAGTATTAGAGAATTAGAACTAAAAAATCTCCAATTAGAAATAGGTGACAAAATAAGCCTTATTGAAGATAGCCAAATTTACTACATTACCAATTTACCAATCAAAGCCAATTTGATTCAAGGTGCTAACAAGTATTTAGAAGCAGTAGTAGGTGCTTCTTATCAATTTACATATTTAGACACATAACTAATATTTCAATTAACCTAAAACAATAGTCAATCATGAAAACTTCAATTTTAGAATCTGCTATTAGAAAAGCCCATAAAGTATTGCGTGGCTCTTGGTTAAATGAAGCCAAATATCCCCATCTTGAAAAATATATTTTAGCACATTTTGGTGATGATCCAGAATTTTATGTAGAAATGCTTGACCAGCTTCCTAATAAAGAATTGTTACCTCGTGCTGAAAAGTTTCTTCAAACAAATAACCCTACAAATGACGAAATAGACGTTGATGATCCTGAGTTTTTGAACTTGACAAAAGTTAATCCAGATGCAAAAGCCTTTAGAAAAGTAATTCTTATGCTTGATTATTAATTCTATTACTTTGAGAGGCTTAATTTTTCCCATTGGATAATTTTTAATTTGTCTATTAGCTTTCGAAACCGTAACCAGTCTATGCTATGCCTAACCATAAATTGTCCGAACTTGACATAATTTTGGCCGCTGTAGCCAATGGCAAACTGTCAATTGCTGAAGCAAGCCGCTGGGCTATCTTTGACGGTACCCCCTACCAAATGGTAGAACACCTTGATGTAGGTACTAAGTTTCATGCTCTTATTAACAAACCAACTGGTCGTAAATTTCTTGAATTTACAGTAGTTCAAGTTGATCCTGAAGAAAAAGTAATAGTTGCTAAGGATCAAGAAGGTGATGAAATAGAAATTACTCCTGATACTTCATCTGATGAATTGGATGAAGTAATTACTCCCGAAATTACTGAAGAAGAACCTGCTGATATGACAATTGATTCAGATGCCTATGATGATGAACTTGATGATATAATTAATGCTGAAGCAGAAAAAATCGGTAAAACAGTCAGTGATACTGACATTGAAGATGTTAATCCTGATTCTATGCTTACAGTCAATCCCAGAGCCAAAGATACTGACGATGAAGAAAACCTTGATATAACTGAATTAGACAATAACCGTGGCTCTTTTTCAACCAAAACTGACGTAGATCCTGTTGAAAGTCTTTATCGTCGCAAATATAGTGAATCTTCTTTGTCCAAAAACTATCCAATGTCTGAAAGACTTCTTAGAAGAATGAGTGATTCAGATTTGGCTATGGATGATGACTATGATGAGTCACTTTATTCTAATCCAGACGATGATGAAATAGTTTCTGATGATTTAGAACCATCTTCTCCTGAAGATGGAATTACAGCTAAGGAGCGTGCTTTGAAAGAAAAATATCGTAAACTTTCTTCTGCTTTGAGAAGATATTCCGAAGCAGTCGAAGATGACAATCCCAATTTAGACAATTTGAATGCAGTTCAAGACCCCAATGTCAATATTGCCGTTGGTGATACAGTCATGAATTTGACTACTGGCAATAGTGGCATTGTTACCTCTACCAGTTTTAATGAAGATGGTGAAATGACAATTACATTTGTTAGAGACAATGGTCAAAGTGAAACTTGTCGTGCAAGTGAATGTCAAAAATTGTCCTAAATTGACATAATCTTTTAGCTATTAATTTTCTATTAACTTACAAATTTCTTATCCTATGCAAAACAGCAATAGAATCCGCACATGGGTAATCCTAATAAATTTAGGTCTTTTCTTTGGTGCTCTAATCTGGTCTCTTCTTTATATGGGTGGTTGCCTATAGCCATTATAGATTGCTATTAGTCCAATGTCTTCAGCTTTTGATAGCCTAAATTTAGGTCAAAGAATATTTAGACCTGAAAAAATTCATGTTGAATTTATATCAAAGTTTAAAACCATCCCACGATGGCGTTGGGATAATGAACAATATAAAAAAGATGGCTATGGCTTAGTTTTAGACTATGACAATAGTGATTCTACCAAACCCAAATTTATTCAAGTTTTTCTTGAAGAACAAAGTCCTATTTACTTAAAATTCTTCAAAGAAGCTAAAGAAAATTCCAATTCCAGTTTTCAAAAAAATCTTGAGTCCAATTTTCCTTTTATCGTTATTACAATATTAGGTGATACTCAACTTGATTCAGAATATACTCCTACAGACTATATTTTTGAACCTATTAACAATGATACTTTATACTATTTTGAACCTCCTAAGTGGGTTGAATGGTCTTACCAAGTAAAAACAATTTGTGAAGATGTTAGAGATGATTCCTTTCTTTCCAATTATATTCGATATCAGCTATTTGATAGTTATCCAGGTGGTTGGACTATTAGTATTGGCAACAATATTTACAATATGACTATAGATGGTCCAAATCGTTCAATAGAAGATGGAACAAACTATATTGAAAGTACTTATACATTTAAGTTTAAAATGCTATTAGCAATGAGAACAACCATAATTGAAAAAATAAAATCAGCTAACATTAATATCAATGTCCTTAACTCTCCAAAATAATTTTAATTACCCAATACTATGGCAACGGAAATTGGTGTAATTGTAAATGAAACCCTTTCTTCCAGAGTTCCTACTTTTGTTCCTGCAAATAAGGGAACAATAGCTATTCTAATCAATTCTCAGCGTGGTCCAATTAATACTCCTATATTAGTATCCAATTTCGAAACCTTTACCAAAATTTTTGGTGAAAGCCCCTTACCCAATGATTTTTCCTACTATGTTATTAAAGGATTTTTTGACAATGTATTATTAGATGGTAGTAATCCTTTTCAACTCTATTTAGTTAGACCCATAGCTGATTCAGATACTTCAGGCAATCCTCCATTTGCTCGTAGAGGTACTTCTTCCAATTATGTTGAATTTAGACTTGGCTACCAACAACTTGACTCTCCTACAGGTGAGTTTAATGACCATAACAATTGTTTTGAAGTAAGAGTAACAGCTGGTTCCCTTCCAGATACTTATACAATTGAAGTGTTAAGAAGAACGCCTTCAAAACTAATAGTTCTTGAAACCTATACCAATGTTACTGACAATGATTTTGAATCTCGTCTTAAATCTTCTGAGTATATTATAGCACGCAAAGTAGGTTCTGGCTCTCTAAGGTCTTTTATTTCCTATAGTGTTACCAAAATTAATATAATTTCTCCTGGTAGTGGCTATAATCCTTCGACTACTACCTTTTCAATAACTCCCCAATTGCCATCTGACCCTTTAAATTTGAATCTATCAATTGATAGTTTCAATCTTGATTTAGGTTCTGGTGCAACAGCTATTGCTACTATAAATGATGGTCGTGTTGAAAGTATAATAGTTACCAATCAAGGTTCCAATTATTTACAACCTCCTCAAGTAATAATTTCTGGTGGTGGCGGCACTGGTGCTACTGCAAGAGCAAATATTTCCAATGGTCGAGTAGTATCAATTACAATTACCAATCCTGGTTCTGGCTACACTTCCTCTCCTACAGTTACAATTCAAAGTGGTGGCTTTTTGAAAATTGTTCCATCCTATAACTATGGCTACAATCTGAATTCACAAATAGTAATAACCGCAATTGATAGAAGTTTATATGGTGTTACGCAAATAGAAATTGCTGGTGGTAGTGGTTCAGGTGCAACTGCTGAAGCTATATTCAATCCTGATGGAACCATAATTGCAGTTAATGTTACCAATGGTGGTTCTGGCTATACAAGTCCGCCAGTAGTTATTGTTTCAGGCTCTTCAATAAGAGAAGCAATTCTTGAAGCTGAAATTGATGAATCTGGTCAAGTAGTTAGAATCAATATATTAGATGGTGGGCTTGGCTATAATCCTGATGAATCATCAATTTCGATAGTTTCAGGCTCTGGTTTAGGCTATCAATCTCCTCCAGCAATTGAATTTATTGGTGGCAATCTTATAACTACAGCTCAAGCAATTGCTTCTATTGATGCTTCTGGTCGAGTTACTTCAATTACAATTACCAATCCTGGTTCTGGCTATACTTCTCCTCCAACTGTTCGATTTGTAGGAGGCAATCCATCAAGACCTGCAGTAGCATATGCCAGAATTGGTCAAGTAGTGCCCAACAATTCTCCTCAATTCGAACCTATAATTGAACCTACTTCATTCAAACTTCTTGGTGGAACAAATCCATCTACTACTAACATATCCAATGAATTTGAACGCTATCGTTGTGGACTATCTTTATTAGACAATCTTGACATTGAACTAATTTCTGATGCTTCAGTCTATTCCCAAAAAATGCATCAGTTAGGTACTGACTATGCCAATAAAAAAGCTGATGCACTTTATATAAATTCAGTACCAGTTGATGTAACCAAAACACAAGCCGCTGATGTTCTTACAGGCTTTACTGCTCCATTGCTTGGTGTTCAACGCCGTGGTGTTGGTATATTCAATTGGGGCTATGTTGATGATGTGCTAAATCCTGGTCGTGAAATTCTTGTTCCTCTTCATGGACATGTATTAGGTGCTTACTATATTAGAGCAATGTTTGCTAATAGAGGGCTAATTAATACAGCTCCTGCAGGCTATAGAGTTTCTTTAGCTGGCATTAATAGATTGCATCATGAAATTTCTACAGCTGAAAGAAATGCAATTGCTGAAGCAAGACTTAACCCAATAGAATTTCGTCGTGGTCGTGGTTTTGTATTATCAACTTCTCGTTCCTATTCAACTGACAATAGATTTACATCTATTCATATACTAAGAAGTATTAACTATATAGTTAAAACCTTTAGAACTAACCTTGATATTTTCTTACAACTTGGCAATACAGAAACTACTCGTCGACTACTGAGAAATAATTTGAATAACTTTTGCACTGCTCTATATCAAGATGGTATTTTTGACAATTCCTATGGCTATAATCAAGTAGTAAAAATTATTTGCGATGCTTCCAATAATAGATTTCAAACAACTCGCGAAAGAAAAATGAATGTTGATTGTGAGTTTGTATTTTCAGAAATAGTAGAAGCAATTAGAGTATCAATTGCTACAAGTGAAGTTCTCCTTTCCTAAATTTATCCAATAACAACCCAAATAACAAATAGACCTATGCCATTACCATCTTATTTAGCTGTTCAAGTTCCTCAAGACCTACTTATAGCCAATCATTTTGTTCTTAACCTTTTAGATGGAAGCGAAATGGCTCCCATTGTAGGTGGAGCTGCCCCTCCTCTTGCCAGCCCTAATTTTCAAGAAGTTAGTGGATTGACAAGATCCATAGCTGTCGCTGAAGTATTTGATGCTGGCACAGGCTTAAAATATGAATTTCATGGTGGTCAACTTCAAATTAGTGATTTAACCTTTTCAAGAATGAATGATGGAACTGAAGATGACTATGCTATGATTAGACTATTCAATACTATAATTCAACAAGGTCGCAAAGTAAATGCCAAAATGGATAAATTCCATAAAGGTGTTCTTCATAAATCTTATGCAATGTATCAATTGCTATTTAAACAAGAAAATAACCCTTCCTATTCAGCTGGTAGTGCCAATGCTGAAAAAGTAGACTATAATGCTTCTTGTGTCTATTGGGAAGTACTAAGAAATGGTGATCAAGAAATTTCAACCTTATAATTATTAATCCTATTAAACTATTAGGTATGTCCAATTACCAAAATCCATTTATAATAAACGAATTTGTCAATTCGCTTCTTATCGGTGTTCGATACAAAGGTGAAGAAATTAAGCAATTTATACCTGCTAAACTCCTAAATAAAGAGCTAAAAGCCATTAAGGATGATACTTATAGAAGCAATCATCCTATGGGCTGGCTAGCCAAAACCGTTACTCTTTGTATAGAAGAATTTGATGGTGGCTTTGAATCAAGGTCCTATTACCAAAAGTATAAAAAAATTCCCGATATTGTTCAACAACTTACTCTAACTGACGCTTCCTATGTTCTATTATATGGTCATGTTTGGAACTTTGGTCCTGTTATAAACAATGTTGTAGCAAGATGTATTAATCCCAGCTGTAGAGCATATAACACATTTAGCATCAATATTGAAGAAATTGCAACATCGATTATTAAATTTAGAAATCTTGATTTGAATATAGACTCCAAAATTCTTGTAGTCCTTGAAGAGCCTATTACCCTCCCCAAATCGCAAATTAAATTTAGTAGAGATATAATTGTTACTGCTCTTGAATTTCGACTTCCTCGTATAATTGATGCTCTTTCTTGTGAAAAATACTATGCAGATGGAGAGTCAGGTACTTTTATTGAAAGACTTCTTTGGTCTTGTCTAACTACAATTTATGAACAAGACCCTACTCTTTCAGAAGCTGAAATTGAATCTGCTCTTATGTCAAAAGACAATGCTTTTATTCCTATTGATGAAGATATTAAAGATAGACTTGATTATACATTTATAGAAAATTTTACAGTAAAAAATGCTGCTGCTCTTGAACGCAAATTTGCAGAAATATCACCTGATATAGATACAAGTGTTAACAAACAATGTAAACGGTGCAGTGAAGATATTCTTGTCCGTGTATCTCAAAATTTTTTGTTTGGTCTGGATTCCGTTATATTGACTCGTTCCTAATTAAATTGCTATTCAATTTGAATCAAGAAGAATATGACTATATCTACTATAAATTGATTAGTGAAGCCAATTTTAGTCCTGAACATCTTGACAATATTACCAATTCAGAATTACTAAAATATTATGATTTACTTCAAAAAGAACTTAAAGCCAAAAGTGGTAAATTTAGTTTTTAGTTATATTGACAATTAGCTATGCTAACTTTAGGTCTTAGTGTTACCCTCGCCAATAGTGGTGCTGTTACACAACAAACAGTTAAACTGTTCAATAGCATACTTGGTATAGCTGCCAAAGCAATAGATGCTTCAAATAGACTAACTGAAAAATCAGTTAACAGTTTACAAAGAGTTTTTAGTGATTTCTTTTCTTTCCTAAAATCCAATTTTCTTACCATATTAGGAGCCGCTGGTCTTGGTGGATTCTTTTCAAATATTATATCCAATCTTGATACTGTCAATAAACAAATAGCCAAATTTACTGGCGAATTCCAATCCAAAAGATTAGGTGAACAAATAGCCCAATTTAGTAGGTCTATCCAAGTCGAATTTGGTCTTGCTGAAGAAAGTGTAGATTCTTTCATATCTACATTGAACAAAATTGGTATTCCCCCTTCACTTGCAGATATACCTGCACTGCTTGATGCAACCGCCGCTGCTGGATTGAATGCAAGAACCCAATTTGATACTCTATTTTCAACAATCCAATCTGCTGTTGAAAGTGGTGATTTGACTGCTCTAAGAGAGCAATTTAAATTTAGAATTGATGACAATGATTTGAGAATGATGCTATCACAAGGTTCTTCTATTCAAGAACGAACCTTAAATGCTATCAAACTATTAGGTCAAAGATATAAAGGCTTCTTTGAGCTAACTTCCAATACTTTCGAAGCTCAATTTGCCAAATTACAAGCAATTTCGTCTGAATTTTTCAAGTCAGTTAATGATACATTTGCTCCCATTTTGCTTGACAATTTTAAGCAAATAACCAATTGGTTTGAAACCAATAGACAGTCTATTTTCCAGATAGGTAGTGCGATAGGGAGCTTTCTATCTACGGTTTTTGGTGGTTTTATGAAAATTGCCAAAACGATTACCAGCGCCTTTAGCAATATTTTTGGCAATACAGAAAAAGTGACGAAAAAGATTCAAACATTTATAATGACTTTGAATCTTGTTGCAGATTTTGCTCTAACCAAAATTAATCTATTTATCAAAAATTTCTTTGCCAATCCATTAGTAAAAGAAGCACTTACCTTTATTAAAAGTTCTGCAACTGGTTTTGTAGAAGGTTTAGTAGCTGGTT
>Ga0308407_1000949_pt1 | contig 17765 bp, 29 predicted proteins | sample HotsprSampleMSe2_FD_203476 | JGI IMG/M metagenome (GOLD analysis project Ga0308407, IMG submission 203476) | Hot spring phototrophic mat microbial communities from Mushroom Spring, Yellowstone National Park, Wyoming, United States - 20060911_MSe2 ...
AAGGCCTCACCCAGCAGGTCGGACATTCGGGTCAGAAAGGCTTTGGGCAACACAACGCTTACAATGCTAACCGATGCAGGTGGTGGCCATCGGAACCGATATCGTAGAACTTGCCCGCCTGCGCCAGGTGTGGCAGCGGCACCCCCGGCGTTTTTTGGAACGCCACTTTGTGCCTGGCGAAATTGAGTACTGTCTGGCCAGGTCCGACCCGATTCCTTCGCTGGCGGTGCGCTTTGCGGCCAAGGAGGCCTTTCAAAAATGCTGGCCCGAGCGCTTGGGCTGGCTCGAGGTCTGGGTAGAGATGCAGGGGCGCAGACCCAGGCTGGGCTTTGCCCCAGGGCTACAACGCCAGATAGAAGAGGGGGGTTTTAGGGCGCACCTCTCGCTCTCCCACGAGAAGCGCTATGCCCTGGCGGTGGTCTTGCTGGAAAGGGTAGAGCCTTAGGGCAGCTCGAGCCGGTTTGCTCGAGCTGCCAAAAAACCCATTGCTGGTGCCGGGAATGGGACTCGAACCCACACGCCCTCGCGGGCAACGGATTTTAAGTCTGAGATTTTGCTAATAGCGTATCTTTGCTATTGCGCGCTGGAGGGTGTTTCTGGGCATAAGGCAACGATATTTGAAGGCTGTTTTTGGCTGAGAGTTGCTCGAGATTGCAAACAAAATGGGAACGGCTTTAGCATATTTGTTATTGACAGACTATAGCAAATATGCTAATATCTAGGTGTGGGCAGGAACAAGGACATCCGCAAGAAAATCCAAGGCCACCGCCGCCAAATCGCTCTGCACGAAGAAAAGATTCAACGTGAACTGAGCAAACCCAATCCCGATTACGATGCGATTCGCGACTGGCAAACCCACATTCGCAAACACGAAATGCTGATTGAGCGTTTGGAGAAAAAGCTACCCTAACCTTCCTGCCCAGGAGGACTTTTATGATCCAAAGCGAACTTGACCGACTCATCCAATGCAGCGAGCGCCAACTGCGTGAACTCGAGTACGAGTGCATCCGCTTCCTCGAGTTACGCAACCGACTGGCCCAAAACCTGGACGAGGCCGAACGCGAGCGCCTTGAAGGGGATTTGTACGCTCAACTCACCCAGCTCGAATCCACCGCTGAGGTGGCCCGTCAAGGTATGGACGCAGTAAGCGAGGCTTTACCTGATGAGGGGTAATCTGGAGCCCAACCCGGTGAGCCTCGAGCTAGCGCGGGCTCTTAAAGAGGCGGGTATCAGTCAGGCTGAGTTGGCGCGGCGGTTGGGCGTCAAGCCGCCTTCAATCGCCCGCCTGTTTTCGCCGCACTACACGGGCCATAGCATTCGCAGCTTGCGCGAGATCGCTGAGGCCCTGGGGATGCGGCTTGAGGTGCGGCTAATCCAAGACTCTCAAGACTCTACCGCTTGAGTAGCTCAAACCCCGCCGCCAACACGCCCCCCAACAGCAGCCACACCACGGCCTGTATGAGCGTGATGAAATGCTTTTGCGCCTCGATTTTAGCCTCGAGCCGACCGATGGCTTGATTGATTGCAGCCAAAGCCGAGGGTAACCCCTCGAGAGTCTTAAGCCGCCTGGAGTGCTCATCGAGGATAGCGGCGTGTCGCTCGTTGCTCCGTTCCAGTCGCTCTAAGCGGTCGTATACGCGTTGCATTTCCGGTTCCACTTGCGGCTTACCTTTCTACAAATCGGCTTACCAGCGTACTCCCAATCCGATAGCCCAGCGCCAGGCATCCAGCCCACGTCCGATTTCTACCGTGGCCCACCAGCTTGGCATATACAGGCCTACGACGCTGTATATGCCTATCTGAGCCGCTGGCCATGTGCGCCATTCCGCGCCCAAAGAAATCTCTAGTGGACCCTCAGACCAGATGACCTGCTCGGCATAGCACACCCCCCACAGTAGAGGGCCGTACACGACACGACACGCCGCACGGCCACCTGCCAGAGCGCTACCGCAGGCGAGCGCGATCAGCGTCAGTGTGAGTATCGCCAGCCGATGCATTGCTACCTCCATTATTTCCGTTGCGCATACTTTTCATCAGATCGATTCCAGATGACGCAATTAGCCCCGCACTTAAGCCAAACAACAACCAGTCCTGGTCTAGATACCCCAGCAGCTTACCTATGTACCCCAGCACCCCGCCCAACACGACAGAGGCCGCCACTACCGGCAGGCCGTCGAGGCTTTTTAGCACGTGTTTGCGCAAAAACGCCACTAGCGAGGCCACCACTGCCGCCAGTGCTGCTGTGTTGACAAACCACTGGGAGACGTCAACGGGAACGCTGTCCTGTGCCAGCGCCAGACTGCCGATTACCGCCACCAAAACCACAGATTTCCACATATTGACCTCCTACAGATTTGTTTTGATTCGCACCTGTGCAAGTGCGGCATCCTCGAGGTTGATCACGGTCTTCCCCGGCACGCTGCGCTTGCCGCTAGGCAGCCACAAAAGGAGCCCCTGCCGGGTGAACCGCCGCTCGTAGGCCGCATGGCGCTTCAGGAACGCCTCCGGGTCTATGTAATCGCGCTGAATAGCGGCTTTATTTGATCCAGGCCAATGGTCTGCCGGGATGTTGGCCCGGCGGATTTCAAAATGCAAATGAGCAGCGAATGGCCTGGCCGGGTCGCCCTTGCCGATGCTCCCTACGGGCTCGCCGGGCCAGACAGATTGTCCTTGCTCCACGCAGGGATGCAGTAGGTGGGCATACTGGCTAAAAAGCCGAGGGTAGCCCAGCGATTCGGCCAGCCGAGGGTGTTCAATCAGCACGATCCACCCCCAGACCCGGTGAGCCTTGACGTGGGTGACTACTCCTTCGGCCACCGCTACCACGGGGTAACCCAGATCGCCATCTCCGCTTGTACCGCTCAGGTTGTAGTCCACTCCTGGATGCTCATCAGGGGGCAAGCTCATCTGCCGCCGCCAGCCGGGGTAGCGGGGGTCTAAAAAGCCCGCGTCCAGGCGGGCGCGGGCGGTTTGTGGGAAGGGATGAACAACTCTCATGTTTCACCCTCGGGCTTTGCTAGTTCGGGCTCTGGCCACGGTATCTCGCCGGAGAGCACCTGTTCATCTGTGAGCTGTTCCGGCAAATCCCGAAGGGCCTGCCGGTAGGCCGTCCAGATCTCCGGCACGGGCTCACCCCGCTCGTAAGCCCGAACCACCACCCAGTCTGTTTCGGCCAGGCGGCGGTCCCGCTCGGCTCTGAAGGTCGCCCAAGCCTCCTGGACACGATCCCGTAGGGTTCGGATTTTGAGTTTAGCCATCCAGCACCTCCTCGGCGAGTTCGGGTTTCTCGCCGCCCTCGTACCAGCGCAGGAGAACCACCTCCAGCGTCCCGTCCTCGGCGCACCGGGCAGAGATGAGGGGAGAGAACGGGAGCGCTTCGGGCTCCACCTCCACAACCTTATCGCCGGGCTGAAGGGCAGAGAGGTCGTAGGCTTCTTGGCTGTCACGCGCCACGCTATTTGCCCATTTTACGCCACGCTAAATGTCACCACTTGAAAAATGAGAAACACGCTAAATGTCACCGGATTTGGCTTACAACGGATTAGTAAACAGTAAGATAAGCATGAAGTAAATAAGTCATTTATTAGAAGCTTCAGACTCTACTGGGTCAGATTTCACTGGCCTAGGCTCTGCTGGTTCAAGTTTTACCGGGTCGGGCTCCACCTCCAGCTTGAACCTGAGCGGCAGCGCCTCCCACTCTACCCACTCAGGCCACGGGATACTATTTAGCGCGCCAACGCTGTCAGCCTGCGCTATCGCTATCTGCAGCGCTGCGGCTTCCTGTTCTAGCGCGTCCAGCTTGTCGTAGTACTCGTTCAGGGTTTGCCGCCCTGCGGGGTTTATGCGTCTGAGTTGCAGTTTTGCCATCAGGTCGGTGAAACCCGCAGGCCGCAGGCGCTCGGTGGCGGTGTTTAGCGCGGCCTTGACGCGGTTAGTGGCCTCCTGTTTTGCCAGATCGAGCCATTCGGCCTCGAGTTCGGTTTGTAGCGCCTCGAGGTCTATATCGCTGCGGAAGCCGCGGATAACTAGTGTTTCGTCATTTTGGAGGCTAATGATGCCCGATTCTGCATAGGGCAGCATTTTGATGATTACAGTGTTCATGGTAACCTCCTAACGGATTTCAAATTCAGCCCAGATGCCGTCACCAATCAGAAATGTCACACCATCGGATGTGTTATTTACAATCTCTAGAGAAACAAATGTGGTATTGCTGTTCCCTAATAAAACATTCATTGAAGCGTCGCCAAAATTTGTGGATCCTGTCCAAGTATTCTGATTTGTAGCTCTAACACGAGGTCGTAGAAATGCAGAAAGTGCCCATCTAACTCTTCGTAAATAAATTGCTTTACCAGATGGTATTGAGACTGGAATGACTGCTATACAGTGGACGTAATTTGCAGGGAAGTTGAAATAATCAGTAAGAAACGACTGCACCATAAACCGATTTTGGTGATCGTAGCGGCCAGAAATTTCGTTGAATACAATCCGTCCGCTATTACGCTCTGCTTTAAAAATCTCACCTAGATAATTGCCCTCATCATCATATCTCCATAAATAAAAATCTGCTCCCACATTGCCGCTACCCTCATCTCCCCCTAGGCCCATAGCCCAGCGGACGCTTGAAGTTCGCAATTCTATATGGCGAACCCCTAATCCGTTGGCTCCTGCATTGGTAATTACCTGAGGCAAAAACAGCGTCCCCGACATTGTGTCCCCCGCTTTGTTCAGCGGGGTGTACCCAAGATGCCCCACCACACTGCCAGGCGCAAGTTTTTCCGCCGTCACGGCCTGGTTGGCGATTTTGGGCGTAGTGACCGCCCCATTGGCCAACTTCTCTGCCGTGACGCTCCCATCGGGATGGTCCAGCGTTGCAGCGTTGCGGTGAGCGGAGAGGGTCGTACTTCCTTGGTTGGTCTCCAACGTGCTCACCCGCCCCGCGAGTCCGGTGAGCGTGTCTGGCAACGTGGCGTCCCAGGGCAGGCCCAGGATGGCCCCGAGGCGGTTCTTCAGCCGCTCGGTGCGGTTCAGGAGGCGCTGGAAAAGCGTCTCCAGCGGCCCGATGTTCCGGGGCTCGCCTGGAATGGGTACCTGAAAGTCGGTCTCCCAGCGGTCTTCGGGTGTTAAGTTTCTTGGCATGTTACCTCCCTATGGGTATATCTGTATGGGCTCGGGATTCCAGACCCCGCCATCGTCCCAGACTCCGCCGTCATCCCAAGTGTCCCGGGGGCCTGCGATGTAGTAGATGGATCGGACCTTGGCGTGGGCAGGCTTCATTTCCCGCACCAGGGCAGGGATGCGTTCTAACTCCGCCCCAGTGATGGTGTAGTCCCAGGTGCTGCCGTCGTCCCACGCTCCCACCCCGTCGTCCCAGCGGTCGGTAATCCACTCGGGGCGGTAGGGCCAGAGGTGGAGGGAGAACTCGGCCCAGATGGAGGGGTCATAGCGGTACCACTCCGTCACGTGGGCCTCGTATCCCATTACCCGCAGCCAGTACACGAGCCCCGGGAGAGTACCTGCCCGTCGCCAGAACTCCCACGCTGCCAGAAGGCGGGCTCGGTATGCTTCCGTAACTTCACCAGGAAACCGTGGCAGAAACCGCTCCTCGCCGATGAGGTTCAGAGCGTCCTCGGGGGCCCGCTGGATCATGCGGGCCAGGACAGCTTGGCGCACGTGTTCCGCCAGGTTGTCTTTGGCCTCGCCCAGGCCCTTCAAAAAGCGCCCACCCGCCCCCTCCTGAAGCCAGGGCGGGGCCAGCCGCCGTTGCCACTCCTGGTAGGTCATCCCGCCACCTCCTGCCAGGTGAGGGTCGGGTTCAGGATTAGGGTCTCTACCGTCCCCAGGGCTACGTCACCGGTGGGCTGGGTTAGGGCCACGTTCACCACATAGGGGCGGGCGAACAGCGCCTCTATGAGGGCGGAGTAGTAGAGGGTGCCGCCAATGGGCGTGGCCCGCTGAAGCGCCGCCAGCTCCTCCGCCACGGCGGCTTGGGCCTGAGAAAGGTAGCCCGCCCGCACGTAGATCGTGGCCTCCACGTTCACAGTTCTAGCAGTGGCCGAGTAAACGTCCACGTTCGCTGTCAAAGGACGACGCTCCTGGATGTAGACGTCCACGGCGCTCACCACACTGGCCCCTAGGCCGCCCTCCCCCCAGATCACCACGTCCACCGTGCCCTGGCCCCGGGGGTGTTCGTCCAACACTCTGACCTTCGTGACGGCCGGGTGGGCGTCCAGCGCCCAGAACTCGTAGGCCGCCCGAGTAGCCCCGGTGCCCAGGCTGGCCCAGCGCAGGCGGGCCCGCCTCCGCAGCTCCTCGTCCGCCTCCTCGTCCCGGGCCGCCTCCAACAGCCAGTCAGGAGGGTTGGTGACGCTGACCCCGGGCAGGGGCGTGTGCAGGATGGATATCGCTCCTGCGGGCACGTTGTACCGGCTCCCTGGGGACTCGGCCTGGACCTCCACCTCCAGAGTGCCCCCCATGGGCAGGACTCCTCCGGTGGTGTTTTGGAAGCGCAGGCCGTCCGGTGTGCCCAGCCAGAGGTCACCGGGCTCCAGCGTGTAGGGCCCAAACCCGGACGCGGCGGTGAGAACCACCCGGCCCCGGGCGAAGGTGGCGGGGTACCGCTGCAGGCCGTAGGCGCTCTCCACCAGGAGGTCCAGCCAGGGGCCCTGGGCGGTGGCCAGATAACCCCCGGCGGCGATGACCGGCACCAGGGCGTAGAGGTCCTCCAGGGCGGCGGCGTCCACCTCCAGAATGGTCCGCCCCACTCCACCGGGGTGCCAGTCGGTGACGGGGAATCCCCGATCCTGCAGGCGGTCTATGAGCTCCTGCAGGATGCCGTCCCGGCTCTTTGGGGTGAGTAGATCACGCAGGCTGGGCACGCAGCACCTCCACGCTTACGTCAGACACGGCCACTGTCAAGCGGAAGGGACCCGCGGCGGTTTCTACCAACGCGTCCACGTGGATGCGCTTGAGGTCCTTTGTCACCCCTTCCACCGTGGCCCGGTAGACCCGAGGGTCTTTTTCTAGCTCCTGCTCCACCAGGAGCCTCATCTCGTACTCGGTGGCCTCGTCCAGGACCTCGTTCAGATACCGGCGCAGGTCCCAGCCGTAGGTGGGGTCGTAGAAAAGGCCTTCCCTGGGGGTCAAGAGCCGCCGGGCCAAGGCCTCCCCCAGGTTGGCCAGCCCGTCCGTGAGCTGGAACCTCAGCTCTGGTAGGGCGGTCAGATCGGTGCCGAAATCAGCCATGGTTCACCCCGAGTAAACTTTGCCGCTGCCGCCGATGATCTGGCCCACGGCGCCCCCCACCTGCACCGGGTCTCCCACTCGGGCCACGGGGGGACCGCCCCCGGATAGCTCCACCCGAGGGGCGTCTATCCGCACCAACGCGGGGTCCTGAATGAGGGTGACGCCCGCCTCGTCATCCAGTCGCACCCGCCTCCCGCCCGCCGTGCGGACTTCCACCACCAGCACCGCCCCAGCCTCCCACAGGTAGGCCACGGGGCGGGCAGGGTCTGCCTCCTCAAAGCCCAAGAGAACCCGGCTCCTGGGCCGCACCTTCACGTAGGCCCCGGGGAGGAAGAGCCGGAGCGGCACCCGCACCAGATGGGGCAGGGCGGCGTGGTCTGGCCTGAGGTCCAGGCGCATGTCCCCGTGGTCTTGCAGCACGGTGCTGGGGTAGAGGAGGGCGTAGTCCAGCTCCTCTGGCCGAGTCAGCAGGCGCAGAGCCCTTTTAGCCCGCTCACGCACGCCACACCTCCGTTATAAGCCTCCTGGGGTCTATGCGGTGCACTACCCGCTCCACCCGGATTTGGCTTTTGGCCCCGCCCAAAAGCTCCAGCGTGGTGCCAGGGCGCAGGGCGGGGTCCATGACCACCCCCCAGGCCCCGCGATCCGCCTCCTCCACGGCGTAGGCTGGCCCCGATGGATTCCAGGTGGGAGTATCCACGTCCAACTCGCCCCGCTCGTTCATCTGCCACACCATTCCCTCCGGCACCAGAAGCTCCAGGAGGTCCGCCAGCGTCATGGCCCGCCGGGTGTATCTGGTGGCCACACCGTTCAGGTCTATTCGTCCAGGCGTTTCTCCGGCCTCGCGGATGGCGTCCGCCAGCACGGTGCGGTAGGGGATGCCCTCGTAGTAGCGGGGCTTGAGGAGCTTCTCTAGTCCGTCCGCCCCGCCCACGAAGCGGGCTACCGTCCAACCCTCGGGGTGCGGGGAAAGGCGGACGGTGCCCTGCCAGGCGCTCACCTGGTCGTCCAGCTCCATGCGCAGAGTGGCCCGCCCGTCCTGGAGCCGACACTCGTCCCACGGCTCGGCCACCAGGAAATTCCCCACCGGCCTGCCCCGGAGGGGCAGGCTCAGGTACCCCGAGGCGATGGGACTGTTGTTTAGGGTGAAGGCGGGCATGTCAGGGTTTAGGTGGGGACTTGGAGGGGCGATCTGCCTCGAGGACGCTTACCCCGGCCCCGAGCAAGGACTCCTCACCGGAGCCGCCCTTCTGAGCCGTGGCCTTTTTGGTGGTCCGCCTGGTCTCCGGCCACCACTCGCGGAAGGTCATGGTGAGCCGGTAGCCCTCCCGCCACGAGAAGGGGGCCTCCTCGATGTCGGTCAGGTACACCTCCGCAATCTCCCACCGGCGGGTGGCGGGGTGGACTATCTGCACAGGATTATGTTTTTGCGCCCCCCGCCTGTTGCGGTAGTGCTCGGCGAACTGGCGGAGCCGATCTAGCTGACCTAGGTTTACCACCCGCACCTCCACCGTCACCTCAGCGGGGGTGTAACCCAGGCGGGTGGTGACCACGCCGTCCTGGCCCGGCACCTCCACCGTAGACTCTCGTAGGCCCCCACCTCGCACCGTCACCCGGCACTCCCCCACGATGTCCGCCCGGGGTTCAGGGGCGATGCGCCAGCGCCTTTTACCTACGAGGACAACTTCCTCATGCATGGCCGTCCTCTGCCGCCAGGAACTCCAGGCCCCGCACCACGATGCGTCCGGCGGCCCACTCGTCCAGGGCTTCCACCACCTCCCGGGCCACAGCCCTGGGGTCCCGGGCCCCGTCCACGTGGATGTTCACCACTACACTTCTCTCCGATTTGACCTGAGGGGCGCTGAGGGTGGGCCCCTCCATCCGAATAGGTGGGAGGGTAGGTGTGGGCGGAGTTACGCGGGGCAGGGAAGCGGCCAGCGGCGACACTGACCGCTGAATGGAGGCCTCCATGACCTGGGCCACCGCAGGGGTCATAGCAGTGGCCCCTAGAACCAGACCCGCCATGGCCATCCGCCCGTAGTAGGCAAACAATTTCGAGGGTGAACGCACCTGCAGCACGTCCTTCGCCCCCTGGGCCAGGGCTCCGGCCACCGTAGCCCCGGCCTCCCACACCTGCCGAACCCCGTCAGTGACGCTGGTGAGAGCCCGGAGGACTAGCTCACCGCCGGGTATTTTGGCCACCTCGGCCTTTATAGCTTCCACTAACTGGCCCCCCAACCCTTTTAGGGCCCCCACGATGCGGCCCGGAAGCCCCCGGAACCATTCCACGATGGAGCTAACGACCCCGCCCACCGTATCCCGCAACCCCTGCCAGGCCCCTCTGGCCGCGGCCAGAACGCCTTGCCAGGTGGAGCGGGCCTTATCCGCCAGGGCAGAGAACCAGCCCATGATTTTGGCCCAGGCCCCACTAGCCGCCTGGCCCACGCCGTCCCAGGCGGACTTCGCCCACCCGGCCACGGCGGCCCACATCCCTCCAAACCAGCTCTTGATCCGGTCCCAGTTTTTGACGATGAGGTAGCCCGCCGCGATGGCCCCGCTGACCAGCCACCCCCACGGTCCCAGCCCCACGAGGAGCCGCCCCGCCCCCATGAGAATGCGAGGGAGAAACGCCCGCAGCAAGCCCTGCGCTTGAGCCAGAGCGGGACGGAGTCCAGGGAGCAGGCGCACGGCTCCCACCTTTAGGAGCGCCCCGCCCAGCCGCAAGAGGGCATTAGGTAGGCCCAGGGTCAGAACGTTGAGGAGCTTCCAGGCTGCCACCAACCCTAAAGCCGCTCCGGCCAGGCGGGTGAAGTTCGAGGCCGCCCCCGCCGCTTGGACCTCAGTGTCCCCGAGAGGACGCGCTAGGCCGCTTACAAAGGCCAGGACGGGGCGCAGATAGCCCCAAGCCTCCCGCATGATGGCAAAAGCGTCTTTGACCCCGCCCACAAACTCCCGCACCTGCGCCCAGGCGGCGCGAAGGGTGGGCCCCAGCTGCCGGGCCCACCCCTTGAGCTGGTCTAGCCAGGCGGTGAGGGCGGGCTCCAGGGCCCTGGGGTCCGCGGCCTGGGCCAGAGGGCCAAACAGGCTCTCCACCCCGGCCCCGATGACACCTTCCAAGCTGGCCTTTAGCCGCCGGCCCAGGCTGGACGTGGTGTCGGTGACGGCCACGAGGTTGCGGAGGAGGTTTTCCAGCGGTCCGACCCGAATGTCCTTGAAAAACTCAAACGGGCGGCTCTTGAGGGTGGAATACAGCCCGGTCAGGGTGTCCGCGAACTGGTCCATGAGCCCGCCCAGCCGCCCGCCGGACACCGTGTCCCGGATAGCCTCCAGGACGGCCACGATGCCCAGGTCCGCGGACACGCGCCCGGCCTGTATGAGCTTTCGGGCTTGCTCGGCCGTCACGCCCAGGCGGGCGCCGATGCGCTCGTAGATTTTGGCCAGCGGGGCTCCAGCTTCGGCCAGCTGCATCAGCTCCTCCCCCTGGACCCGGCCTTTAGCGCGGATCTGGGTCAGGGCCGTGATGATGCGACCAACGGCCTCCTGGGAGAACCCCTGCATGGCGGAGAGGTCGCCAACCCCTTTGAGGATTACGGGAATCTCTATGGGCTTGAACCCGGCGATGGCCAGCCGTTTATACGCGTCTACCACCTGCTGCGTGGTGAACGGAGTCCGGGCTGCAAAACGTGTGGCCTCCTCCAGGGCCTCGAGGGCGGCCTCGCGGGAACCCAAGACGGTTTTGAGGGCCACCTCGGTGTTTTGCCGGAAAGCCACGGCGTCCAGCACCATCTTGGCCCCAAGGCCAGCCACCCCCGCCGTCACCAGGCCAGGAAGAGAGGTGATCTGACGGACGGCCCAGCCCGCCACCCCGGCCAGCCTACGGTAGCCCCCCTCAACGGTGGCTAATCCCGCCAGCACCGACCCCACCCCGGTCAGGTACAGGCGGGGCAGGGTCGTCCTGGCGCTCGAGGCCCGGACGCCCTCCAGGGACTTCTGCACCCGGGTCAGGTCCGCCACGGCGGCACGGATGCCCGCCACCTGGGCCTTGACCCGGAAGATCCACTCCAGGGCGTTATTCATCGCTGGGGATGGTGCTCAGGTAGTGGGCGGCGGTCAGGATAGCCCCGGCTCCCGCCTCCTGGTCCCGGTAGCCCCGGGCGTAGGCCCAGAGCGCCCTCGCCGCCGCCACCAGGTCTCTCCGCCGCAAAATCTCCGCCGCCCTCTCAGCCGACGCGCTCCAGAAATCGAGCCTCTTCGTCCTGGGCCAGGGCGATGAGGTCTGAGGCTATTTTGACCACCAGCCCAGGGCGCTTGGCCACGATCTGGGAGAAAGCCTTCCGGTCCGGTTCCACCAGGCAGTCCATGACCAGGGCTTTCTGGGCGGCGTACAGGTCCGCCCCGTCCCGGGCGCTGGTGGCCACGAACCGGCGGAACTCGGGCTCCTGGGGAGGCCGGAACCTGGCCTCCCCCCAGGAACCTCGAGCCACGTATAGCTCTTCACCTTCCAAGCGTTCCAAGGTCTCCATGCTCACCTAGCCAAAGGATTTTTGCTTCGAGGCCAAACATCCAGCGCTTTCCCTTTTAGTTCCACCACCACGGGCTCCGCCCCCTTGGACACGCTCACGCTTTCGGAGGTGGGGCGGAACTGGCGGATGAGGTCCACGGTGGTCACACCATCGGTATCGGCGTAGATCACCTGGATGTCAAACTCCTTCATTCGGTAGTCGTTGCCCCACTTGTCCAGGAGCTGGTGCCAGATGTCGGCGGGTAGCTTGACTGTCACCTCCACGGGCTCCTGCATGCCGGGGGTGCGGGCCACCGGCTTGCCCCGCTTGTACAGGTACTCCTCCTGGAGCTCCGGGACGCTGTATTCCACCTCGGCGTCCACGGGGATGGTCTCCCCGTCGATGACCAGTTCCACGGCCTGGTAGTCGTAGGCCTTCTTGGGATTCAGCTGCATGCCTCACCTCCTCACCGCACCGCCAGAGCGGGGTTTTCAAAGCCGATGGTCACGCTGATGTACTTGGCGTACCCGAGGGGCACGATGGCGATCTCCACCGGGAGGCGGCGGCTGGAGAGGATGTTCTCGGTGCGGTCCACCGTGACCCGCACCGCCGGGGTGCCGTCCACCTCAGAAACCTTCCCCTTCAGGGCCGTGGCCAGCATACCCCGGATGTAGGTCTCTACCTTTTTGGCGTCCCGGTCGGCGATGCCCCCGATGGCGGGGTCCACCTGGATGGACTCGTTCACGAACCTTAGCCCGGCCTGATACGCCACGGTGCAGGCCAGGTCCATCACGCTCCGGTACTGGTCCAGCTCAAAGTCGGAGCCCGGGGGGGCCATGATGCGCCCCTGGGTGAGGAAGTGCCCCGCGTAGGCGGGGTAGGTGCGGGCGGTGGTGAAGCGGGCCTCGTCCAGCCCAGGGGTCACGTACTCGTCCCGGTGCAGCTTCACCACGCCCACCAGGGGGCCGGAGGCCACCCGGCCCACGTCCTCCTGGGCGGGCCTGGCCGCCCGGCGACCAGCCCAGAGCCAGGTGATGGACCTGCGATTAATGCGGCCCGTGAGAGGGCTCGCCACCTCGGCGTAGCCCGCCCCTACGCCCACCCGGACGCTGGCGAAGTTGACCCAGGCGGTGCGCAGATCGTTGTCGCTCAGGTCCTGGGCCTCCAGCATGGCCCAGATGTAGCGGTGGGCCTGGGCGGCCTCCCCCATGCGGGCGTCCACGGCGGCGGCCACCGCGGGCGTAGCCGCACCCACCACGTGGATGAACTGATAGCGCAGCTGGGCCTGGGCATAGAGCGCGTCTATGGCGGCGTTGAGGTCCGCGAGGGAGTAGGCGGGGGCGGTGGCGGTGAAGGTGTAGGTGTCGCCCACCTCAAAGGAGGTGCCGTTAGCCCCGTCCGTGAAGGTAAGGGTGAGGCCGGTGCCCGGGATGGTGTATGTGCCGCTGGAGGGCACGGCGATCTCCAGGGAGTAGGTGTCGCCCCCGTCTAGAGAGTAGACGAAGGCGGCGGTGCCCCGGTTTCCCGCCCGGGTGATCTTGACCACAGCTTCGTAGGCGTCGTTAGGACTGCCAGAAACGGAAAGGTTGCCTGTACTCGTGCCCGTCTTCTGCACCGTGCCGATGCTACCCGCCACGCTGGCGTTGGCCCGGACGGCGTAGACCAGCCCGGCTCCCTGGGCGATGGCCTCGGGCAGGGGACCGCCGCCAAAGAGCTCACGGGCCTGCTTGGTGGACGTGATGGCCAGGACCTCGTTCACGGGCCCCTGCTGGGCCACGCCAACTTTGACGTGAACCCCTTCCCCCAGGGCGGGGAGGACGCCTAGGTTCCCGTCCTGCACGAGTATGTTGACGCCTGGCAGTGGCATCAGCGGATCACCTCCTTGAGGGCGGCCTCAACCGCCCGGTCGTACTCCCGCTCCGTCACCTCCTGCCCCAACGGCCACCCGGCCTTGACCCGAGCGGCGGCGAGAAGCCAGGCGGGAGTGCCCTTCTGAGCCGCCCACTCCTCATGGGAGTGGCGAATGTCCTCGCTTTGTGTTTGCGTTTCCTTCTCTTTCGGCATATCACCCTCCTAGGCCACCACACCTCTGGGCGATGGCCTCAAGCGTCACGTAGGTGCGCCTCTCCTCAACGGGCATACGCGCCCGGATGTCCAGGGCGTAGGCCACCCCCCGAGAGATGGCTCCACCCTCCTCCCACCTACCTCGTTCCAGCTCTACCACTGTCGGGCCAAACGTCCGGCGCAGAGCAGTGATGACCTCGGCCAGCATCTCCTCTACCTCCTCGTACCCCTCGCCCCAGAGCCACAGCTGGAGTCCCACCAACCGGGTGGCCACGCTGGCGCGAACCTGCGGAGCGGTGATAGCGCTGGCGGGGACGAAGCTCTCGTCTGTGGGCACCAGGACCAACCGAGGCGGAGCGGCCCGCTCGCCCAGGGCGTCCGCCCCCAGGTAGAAGGGGATGGTAGGCAGGGCCGCTTTGAGGGCGGTGTAGAAGTCGCGGATCATCCGAGCACCCTCCTCAAGTAGGCCTGGATGGCCTCGGCCATGTGGGGGGCGTAGCGGCCCAGGTCGTTCCCCTCGGGGAAGAAGGGGCGGGCGGGAAGGTCTACCCTGGTGGCCGTTACCCACCGGCCCTTGCCGCCCTTTCGCTTCCCCCGCCCCCCGGCCAGGCGGAAGCGGAGGTAGCGGGCCCGCTTGGGGGTGATGGTGGCCCCGAACTGGTGGGGAGCGGCGTAGCGGACGTTGGTGCCGATGGTAAACCCCCAGGGGGCGGCAGCCCGCACGTTGAAACTCCGGCGCAGCCGCCCGGTGTCCGAGAGGGTCTGCCCGCCCTCCAGCTGGGCGCGGAGGGAGGGCTTCCAGGGCTGGCCTTTGGGGTTGGTGGCGGTGGCAAACCGCTCCTCCAGGGCGCTCAGGGCTCCCCAGGCCGCGGCCTTCACCACACCGGCCCGGCCCTCAGGCGTGGCCAGGTGGCGGACGGCGCGGATGAGCCGCTCGAGGCCGGCAAAATCGCCTGTGAGAGATACACTCACGGCCACCTCCTGGGGCTGGTCACGGCGGAGAACGTCCCCTCGCGCACGTCGGGGGTGGAGTCCTGCACCTCCGGGCTTAACACCCCGGCGGCCACCCGTTCCAGCCAGCGGATGGCGTCCTCGTACCGAAGCCGCAGCACCTCGTCCGCCCCTCGGGCCGGGTCGTAGCCCCGAACCGCCATGAGGTCGTAGGCGGCGATGGCGGCCACCGCCCGGGTCAGGGCCTCGTCCCAAGAGGAAAGAGGCAGGGCGTAGCGGGCCCGGAGGTAAGAGTCGGCCAGCCGGGAGGCCGCTTCCAGCGCGTCCTCTATCGTGACCGGCGGGACACCCCTGAGGGCCCCTTCAGGCAGCCCCAGGCGGAAGAGGTCATCTCGGGTAGCGTAGGTCATTCAGACTCCAGGGCCTGCAGAATCTGCTTGGTCAGCTTCGGCCCAATCCCCTTGATGGCGATGAGGTCGGCCTCGCTGAGGCCGCGAAGGCTTTCCAGCGTGGTGTACCCCGCGGCCAAGAGGGCACCACGCCCGGGGAAGTCCTCCGGAAGGGGCGTGGCGCTCTCCTGGGCGTTGGGGAGAGCAGAACTGCGGTGGCGGCGCAGCGTGCCGAGTCCCATATGCACCTTTACTGAGTGATGAGGCGGACCACCGGGGGTTTGTCGTACAGGGGCGGCCTCTTGTAGCGGTGAGCCACGAAGTAGGTGTTGACGGCCATGACGGTGGAGTCCGCCAGGATGTCCCGGTCGGTCTCAATCTTGGGTTCGCCGTTGTACCACAGGGCAAGGCCGCCCCGCAAGACGAACAGGCTCACGTATTTGGTGGGGGTGCCGGTGATAACGGGAGCCCGGTCGGAGACGATGAGGGGCAGGCCCAGGACCCTGGGCAGGCCGCCTTGCTGAGCATCGGTGAACAGGGGCAGCCCGTTGGAATCCTTCACTTTGCGGAGGTCCCCCAGCACCTTGGAATGGACCACCACGGCGGCGACATCTACCTGGGCATCCCCAAAGGCGTTCAGGGCGTCCACGATAGCGTCGTAGGTGATGGTCGCGGTGTCCCGGTTTACCGTGGTCTGCCCGCTTCCGGTGGCGTTGGCGGCTTCAATCAGCGCGGCGTCAAACTTCCGAATGGCACCCTCCACCAGCTGGCGGGCCAGCTCGGCGTAGGGGTCGGCATACTGGGCGCTTAGCTGGGCCCAGGTGGTCATCTCCACCGCCTTACCCGCTCGCTGCACGGTAGCGGTCTCAGAGGTCATGGTGATCCTGACCGGGGTAAGAGCTTGCCCTTCTGGCACAATGTCAAACTCACCGATGACGTTGAAGTACGGGACCTTCACCGTGTCCCCGCCCCGCACTCCACCAGGAAGGGTGGGGGACTCCACCACCGCCGGGGTGCCTTCGAGCGCCACCCGGTTAGGCCAGGCGGCTTGGACGGCGTCCACCAAAATCTCGGGGATGATCAGATCGCTGCGGGTCGTCACGGCCATATCACTTCCTCCTCGCTAACTCCCTCATGCGCCGGTACAGGTCGGGGTTTTCCCGGTAGATGCGCTCCTTCTCCTTGTAAGAGAGTTTGTTCCACTCCTCCAGGGAGAGCTCGTGCGCGGGCTCCCGAACTGCGTCTCCCACGATGCGAGGAGCGGCCTCCAGAAAACCCTTGAGGGTCTTCAGGTCCACCTCCCTGGCCCACCGCTCGAGGGCGGGGGTCAGTTTTCCCGCCTCCTTGCCCTGGCGGATCAGCTCCTCCCGCTCCCGGGCCTCCCGCTCGGCCTCGAGCTCCCGGACGCGGGCGGTGAGGGCCTCCACCTGGCGGGCAGCCTCCTTCCAGGCCCGGACCACGCCCAGGGCCTCCTGAGAGTCCTCCTTGCCGGTGAGGGCCACTACTTCGGCCAGCCCTGCCCTGAGCCGGGCGATGGCCTCGAGGGCGGCCACCTCATCTTCCACGCCTAAAGCCGTCAAAACTCGCGTCATCTTTTCCTCCTCATTTCTTTCCCACGGGGCTTTCTCGTCCCATTGGCGGTAATGCTGGGCGATGTGCCACTTGACCGCGGCCACGTCCGATTCAGGGATGTCCACGCCGCCCCTGGCCCCCTGCAAAACCGCGGCAGCGGCCATCACCCCCCGCTTGTGGACCACCAGCTCCCCGTCCCGCACGTCGTGGTGAGGGAGCTTGTAAGACCCGAAATTCTCGGGGTCACCGGCGTCGTACCAGGCGAAGGCCTGGCGGTACCGCTCCCAGTCGATGGTCCCCTTTTCCCCGGACCCGTCCCGGGAAGCCCACCGCCGCACCCGGGCGATGGCGGCGTCCGCGTCCCAAGAGCCGTTTACTACCTCGCCCGCCCGGAACGGCACCGCCTTGGCCACCAGGGGCTGCAGGTGTTTGGTGGCGGGCAGGTTGGTGAGGGCGATGTTGATGAGCTCCACGATGTGGCCGTCCTCTACCCGAAAGGCGGGGGAGAAGTAGCGGTACTCCCGGTTCCGCAGGAGCTCTTGGGCTCGAGGCGTCCACTCTACGTTGACCGCCCACAAGCCGTTTGGACGTACCTCCAGGTCAAACCATCCCGCCGCCGGGGTGGGGCCGTTGGCCACGGGCTCAAGGGCCTGGTGCTCGTAGTCCAGGGAGAGGCGGTTCCCCCAGTCCCGCCAGGCCTGGAGGACGCGCTGGACGTCCTCGGGCGTGAAGAGGAAAGTCCCCTTGGTGGTTTCCAATTCGCCAAAGGGGAAGATACGGAATTCCCGCGGGATGCCGGCGGGAATCTCCGTGGTGAACGCACTTAGTACCCTCATGATGGCACGAAAAATCCCCCGGGGTGAACCCGGAGGTCTAAAGTATGCCGATTCTAGCTGTAGCTTAGCACAGGGCGCGCTATAGCGCAAGCCCTAGAAGACCGCCCCCCTTTCGGTCATCTTCCGGGCCCACTCTTCCTGCTCGGGAGTGGGGCTGGAGTAGAGGAGCTTGCCGCCAAACCATTTGACAAAGCCCCTGGCACGGTTGG
>Ga0308407_1000962_pt1 | contig 17565 bp, 14 predicted proteins | sample HotsprSampleMSe2_FD_203476 | JGI IMG/M metagenome (GOLD analysis project Ga0308407, IMG submission 203476) | Hot spring phototrophic mat microbial communities from Mushroom Spring, Yellowstone National Park, Wyoming, United States - 20060911_MSe2 ...
CAAATCCTGGGGCAACCTGGTTTGAGCGAGTTTCTATCGTTGACGAGCAATTCTAACACAGGCGAATTATATGGATTATTTGGTTCAAACAAAATTTATCGTATAAATGCTGAAAAAGGAGACGCATATCTGTATTTCACCGCTAAAGTCGGACTAAGAGCAATTGCTTATGATAAAACTACAAACAAACTTTACGGTCTGTCTCAGAATAGCGATATTTGCGTCTTAAACGAAACGACTGGCGATACGTCTCATATTGCAAAAATTTCAACTTTTTTGACAAATATGACTATTAATCCTTTTGACGGTCAAATGTGGGCAAGTTCGACTCTTGGTCATAAAAGAGGAAGAGATGCCTTATTTAAAGTAAACAAATTGAATGGCGATACATTATTTGTTGGGAAAACCGGTTTTAATTCTACTATTAGAGCGATGGCTTTCGACGATAATGGAAATTTCTTTGTAGTTTGGGGAAGCGATTCTCAAAATTCAACTTTTGCCAGAATAGATACTTCAAATGGAACGGCGCAAAAAATCGCGGATTTAAATATTAAAGGCGTCAAAGGATTAGCATTTGGAACTAATCCGCAAATATCTGTGAATGACGAAAAAAATCAAATTGTTCCCAAAAATTTCGTATTATATCAAAATTATCCTAATCCATTTAATCCGTCTACAAAGATTAGATTCGATTTGCCTAAAGATTCCCAGGTTAAGCTGATTGTCTACGACGCTTTAGGCAGAATACAAAAAATATTGATTGACGATTTTATGACGAAAGGCTCTAAAGAAATTATCTTTGACGCATCAAGCTTAGCCAGCGGAATTTACTATTATGAGTTGCAAACCGATTCTTATAAAAGCGTTAAGAAAATGATTTTAATACGATAACTTTATCGGCTTGGGCTAAATTTTTGCCCAAGCTTTTGAATTATATATAATTTTATTAAATTTAAATTTGTTTTTCACAATCAAAGTTTAATATTCAAAATTTAATAATACGATGAGGAAAGTTGGTCTTATTATTTTTTTATTTTCCATTATAATTTTGTGGAACGCATACGCATACTTTAAAGAGATAAAAAATAACGACAATAATATCATTTATTTTAACAGTGAAAAAAATATCTCGTCAAATTCAGCGACAGTATCAAATTCATTAATTTTAGATTTAAAACATTTTTGCGATTCGATTTACAGTTTTCGAAATTACAACAAAATTTTTAACGGAGCTTTAGTTATCGCTTATAAAGACAGCATAATCTTTCAACGATGCGAAGGATATCGGGATTATAAAACAAAAATTCCTGTGGATAATCAATCTTTTTTTGAATTAGCTTCCGCGTCAAAACCGATAACGGCGACCGCTATATTATTAGCTTACGAAAAAAAGTATTTGTCCATTTACGATTCAGTCTCAAAATTTATTCCCGATTTTCCTTATCCAGACGTTACAATTTTTCATTTGCTAACTCACCGTTCAGGACTGCCCGAGTATTTTTATTTTTGCGACCATTATATTTCTGATAAAAAAAAATATATTTCAAACTCAGATGTAATTCAAACTATGATTAAAAATAAAATATATCCTTATTATAAACCAAATAAAAGATTCAAATATTGCAATACAAATTACGTCTTGTTAGCTTCTATAATTGAGATTTCCTCTGGGAAAAATTTTAAGGATTTTGTAAGAAGGGAAATTTTTGAAAAGATTGGCGAAAATGAAATTTATTTTTTCGACGAATTACAATGCGACTCCATAAAGATTAAAAAGACCACTGGATATTATAGAAATGGTAAAGAATACGTTCCTTTATATTTAAATGGCGTATATGGAGATAAAGGAATATATTTGACTCCAATTGGATTGTATAAATTTCTCAGAGCTCTTGACAAAGGAGAATTAATCTCAGATTCTCTAAAATATTTAGCCTGGAACGAGAATTATAATGAAATAAAAAACAAGCATACTTACGCCTTAGGTTGGAGAATTTATTTTGATAATAATAGAAAAATTGTATATCATACTGGCAAGTGGAATGGCTTTAAAAGTTTGGCTGTTATACTTCCTGAGATAGAAATCTACGCGGTTTTCCTATCCAATAATTATAGAAGTTATGGATTTTTGGTTGAAGATTTTTCAATTTTAGCTGATTTTATTAATCAATATAAAATTTTAAATCGCGTTCTTTATAACGAAGACTATAATTTAAACGGCAATAATTTCAAATCGTTTTAACAAAAAATATTGTAAAAATAAAAATTTATTTTTAGCTTGCAAGTTATGATTAAAAACTTAAATTGCATATTAATTTTTTTAAGCGCGCTAATTTTTATATCGTGCGCCGCTTCAAGAGAAAAAGAAAAAATAGAAGATCAGAAAATTCAATCTGAAATCGAACGCATTCTTTATTCCGATTCTCTCTTGTCTAATTCAAATTTTGGCATAATTGTCAAATCGCTAAAAGAAAATAAAATTATTTACGAAAAAAACTCAGAAAAAAATTTCAATCCAGCTTCAAACGTAAAAATAGTTTCGGCTTTTTCAGCATTGAACGAATTAGGGCCCCATTTTAGATTCGAAACAAAATTATATACAAATGGAGAAATTCAAAATAATGTTTTAAACGGCGATTTATTTGTTTGGAGCAATGGCGATCCGACATTCTATACTAGATTCTTCGATTCTTCGACGGCGGTTTTTTATAAATTCGCAGACGAATTAAAGAAAAAAGGCATAAGAGAAATTAAAGGCTCAATTATTGCCGACGCCTCAGCTTTTGACAATAAAACGATTGGTTTTGGATGGAATTATGATGACTTGCAAAATTGGTATGCCGCGCAAATTACGCCATTACAATTGAATGAAAACTACATTGACTTTAAAATTATTCCTTTTTCAAAAAATAAACTAATTACAATCGAGCCCAATTTGAAAACCACATGGGTAAAAATAGAAAAAAATTTTCAATTTTTTAATGATACAAATTCTGAAAAAAAATTAAGCCAGAGAATATACGCAAAGAAAAAAACTATATGCGACGACGAAATAATTTTTGGCGGCGAAATTTATGCGAACGATTCGACTTCTTTAGAAATATCAATTTCGCTTTCCAATCCAAATTTGTTTTATGTTCAAGTTCTGAAAGACGTTTTTCATAAAAGCGGTATAACCGTCTCTGGGGGAATAATTGCAATTGAAGATACGGCTAAAATTAAGCTTGTTCGAAAAGATACCCTGCTTTTACTTTCATACAAATCTTTCCCTTTATCCCAGATATTAAAAGAAATGATGAAAGTAAGTCATAATTTATACGCTGAGACGATGATAAAAGCTATAGCTTTTCAAAGAGAAAATTACGGTTCTTTCGATGTTGGAAAAAAATATTGCGAAGATCAATTGGAAGCAAATGGTTTAAATCGAAATTCATATAAATTTGTAGACGGAAGCGGTTTATCACGCATTAATTATTTTTCACCTAAACATTTTTTGACAATTTTAGAAAGCTATTTGCAAAGTCCTTTTAAAGACGTTTGGTTGGATTTGTTTCCTATTGCTGGCATAGATGGAACGCTTAAAAATAGGCTAGTTAATACAAGCGCTATGGGCAAAATAAAAGCAAAAACCGGCTCTCTTTCAAATGTTCGAGCTTTATCTGGTTATGTTTGTTCTTCCAGCGGCGAGCCGATTTTAGTTTTTTCGACAATATGGAACGGTTATTTAACGCCCGTATCTAATGTGGACGCAGTTATAGATAATTTATTATTGTATTTAGTTAAAAGATTTAATATAAATTAACTTTATAAATATTTTCAAATTTATAATATGAAAGATAATTTAACTCCTAAAAAAAAATCTATATTGATAATCGAAGATAATGAAATTAATCGGGACATAATGAGTCGTTATGTAAGAAAATATTTTGATCCGGATTTAGCGTCTAATCCCGACGAAGCGCTAAAAAAAATTTTTGAAAAAAATTATGACGTTATTTTAATGGATATTAATTTAGGGGCCGAAAAATCCGGCATAGATTTAATTCAAATAATTCGAAAAGAAGAGCAATTTAAAAATTTGCCGGTCATCGCTATTACAGGTTATTCATTGTTTGGGGACAGGGAGAAAATTCTAAGCTATGGCTTTAATTACTATTTGCCAAAACCTTTTGAAAAGCAAGATTTGTTGTATTTGTTAAATACAATTTTTCATTTTGAAGATTAACTTATAAATCTAATACCTTTTGTCAAATTAATTTAAAAAAAAATCTAAAAATTATCGAATATTCTTTATTAGAAATTATGTTCAAAGGTAAAATGGAGAAAATTTGTATGAAATTTTGGATATCGTTTATATCAAGCGTTTTTGCGATAACATTCTTGTCTTGCTCGTCTTCGCAAGAAATAGATTTCAAATCGAACGACAAATATAATTATACAAAGAAGGATTTATTATCAGAATATTACGAAGAGATTGATTCTTTATTTACGCTTGCTGCTTCCATAGATAGCTCGAATTATATTGAAAAAATACGAAGTTATGAAAAAGCTTTGAAAATTATAAATAAATTAAAATATTTTGAAACCTTTGCCGAAGAACAATCTTTGGTCGATTTAGAAAAAGATATAATTATCGATTACTGCAATTATTTATTATCAAATTTAAATATAAATTTAACATCTATAGATATAAAAGAATTAGAAATTTGGCTCAAGTCAAATGAAATAAATTATGACTTATTGGGCTTTAACGAAGAAAACTTAGTCGTTGAAGAAATTGAAGAAAATAAAATTACAAACGTTATTTTTATTGGAGACTTTCCGCTTGAAATAAATCAACACGTTGAAAAATGGATCGAATTCTTTACAAGCGGAAGAGGAAGAGATATAATGGAAAGATGGCTCTCTAAAAGCGGGAAATATTTTCCAACTTTTATAAGAGTTTTTAACGAAGAGAAAGCTCCGATGCAATTAATTTTTTTAAGCATGATTGAAAGCGGATTAAACCCTTATGCTATTTCGAGAGCTGGAGCAGTGGGATTGTGGCAATTTATGAAATGGACTGGAAAACTATACGATTTGAAAATAGATTATTATTATGACGAAAGAAGAGATCCCGAAAAATCCGCTAGAGCAGCGGCCCGACATTTATTAGATTTAAAAAATAATTTAGGCGATTGGTATTTAGCTTTAGCCGCTTATAATGCCGGAGAAGGAAGAATACAAAGAGCGATCAGAAGATCGAAATCTGATAATTTTTGGACTTTAAGAAAATATTTGCCGCGAGAAACAAGAAACTACGTTCCGCAATATATTGCCGTTTCTCTTATCGCCTCGAATCCAAAAAAATATGGCTTTACAAATATTTCTTATATGAAACCATATGAATATGATACCGTCAAAATTGCTAAACCAGTAAATTTATTATATCTTTCAAAAATATTAAATATTCAAGCAAGTTATTTAAAGGACTTAAATCCAGAAATCTCAAAATTTAACATTCCAGAAAATTATCCAGGCGGTTATCCTTTGAGAATACCGAAAAATACAATAAATATTTTAAAGTCTCGATTAGATTCAATTCCAGAAGATTATTTAGTAAATAAATCAGAATACATTGTTCAAAAAAACGAAGATTTAAGAAAGATTGCCAAGAAATTTAAAATCGAAAGAAAAGAGCTTGCTTCTTTTAATGGCATTTCTGATAGAAAACAGCTGAAAGCGGGAGAAAAAATTTTATTGCCTTTCCCGCCTGAAATAACAAAACTAACCGCCGACGAATTTGCAGCTTTGCATTATGTCGAAGACGTGGAAACTTTTTACGAGCCCACTTATTTAGTCCAAGAAACTGAAAATTCTGACAACATTAGCGGAAATATTTCAATTAACGAAAGATTTGACGAAAGCGAATTACAAGAACAAGGCTTAATACCGCTAAATTATGTAGTTAGAAAAGGCGATAATATTGTCGACATAGCCTCCGCTTTCAACGTAAAAGTTTGGGATATAAGAAAGTGGAATCAGTTGCCTTACTCTTCAAAAATAACGACCGGAGACACGCTAAAAATTTATATCCCAGAAGAAAAAAAAGATGAGTATGAAAATATTGCAAAAACCAGTTTAAAGAAATATAGAGCAGTATTGTTGTCGGAAGTTCCAACTGATGGAGATGCCATAATACATAAAGTCGAAAGCGGAGAGACTTTATCTAACATTGCCGAATATTACAGAGTAAAAGTAGACGATATAAAAGATTGGAATAATTTGCAAAGTTCAAAAATTTACGCGGGTCAAAAGTTGCGCATTTATGTCGAAAAGAAAGAAAATAAAACAAATATCGCAAAGGTTGATAATTTAAAAAGCGACAATCAAATAATAGTCGTAAGATCGGGAGAAAGCTTGTATTTGATCGCTCAAAATTATAATGTTTCTGTATACGATATTATTAAAGAAAATAATTTAAGTTCCGACGTCGTTTATCCGGGACAAAAATTGGTTTTGCCTAAGAAAAAAAATAAAACTTCTTTGCAAAACTTAGCTGCAAATCAAGAAATAAATAAAAACAACCAAAACGACGATTATTTTATAAAACATAAAGTCAAAAGAAATGAAACGCTTAGCGATATAGCCTTAGAATATCGCGTCCCATTTGATACGATAATAAAATACAACAATTTAAAAAATGAAACAATTTACGCTGGACAAGTTTTATATATTAAGAAATTTAGCGACGATGATAAAAACTATAAAATTCACATAGTCGCTTCTGGAGAAAGTTTGTATACTATTTCTAAATTATACAATATAAGCGTCGAAGAGTTGAAAAGAATCAATAAACTTACAAGCAATAAACTGCAAATTGGACAAGCTTTAAAGATTGAAGAAAATTAAACGCTTTCTATTAAAGTCGCTCAAAAAAGAGCGACTTTTTCTTCTTTACAAAATTCATATTGTCGCAATTCAATAATCTCATAAACTCGCTATTTAGTATATTTAATTTAATTCGATAAAAAAAAGAAATTTTTTTCTATTGTTTTTTAAATATATTGCAACTAAGTTGCATATGCAAATTAAAATAAAATCGGAGTTAAAAAAAATGAAAAACAAAGCAATTCTCGTAATATCTTTATCATTAATTTTAATTTTGACTGCCTGCGAGGATGAGCATGATCATGATCACGATAAAAACCATTTCTCGCCAGAAGGAATGGTTCTTTTGCTAAAAGATACGGTAAAAATTTTAGATTATTTTCGAGGAGTAGTAAAAGACACCCTTTATGTTCCTTTTGGAAATTACACGCCTTATTATACTGTAAAATTTTATGACGCTAATAAAAATATTATTGATCCTCCAGATGAAGCGAATCACTATTTAAGTTGGACAATATCAAATGAAAATATCTTTAGCGTTGAAAAACAAATGGGACAAAAATATATTATAAGACTTAAAGGAAATTCCGTGGGAATAACAACCGTTAAGTTTATGGTAATGCATGGCAGTCATGCCGATTTTCAAACAAGAGACATACCAGTAGTTGTTAGATAAAAATGAGACAATTTTTTTATTTGAAATTCGAAGTCAAAAAAATACTGTTTTATTTAGTTTTAATTTGGATGTTGATATCTGTTAAAATTTTATCGCAAAAAGGGATTGTTAGAGGAATTGTAATTGACGGCTCAAATCATTTTCCGCTTCTTGGAGCTAATATTGCGTTAAAAAATTATAATTTATTTACAACATCTGACAAAAATGGTTATTTTGAGTTTGATAAATTAAATATAGGACAAGAATATATCGTAGAAATAAGTTTCATAGGATATAAAAAAACTCAAAAAAAAGTTGTAGCTAAAGAGGAAGATAAAAGAGAAATTGTCGTAATTCATTTGTTTCCAATCGCTATCGAACTTTCTCAAGCGGTTGTCATGGGCAAACATTCAAATTTTTCAATTAAAAATAAAGACGATTTTTTTTATGCGTTGACTTCTAAAGATTTATCTAAAGATTTAGGGATGACATTGGCGTCGACATTAAAGAATCTTGCAAGCGTTTCGATAAGAAGCATGGGACCTACAACAGCTCGGCCGATTTTGCGCGGATTAGGCTCCGATAGAATAGTTTTGCTTGAGGATGGATTGCAATCTAACGATTTATCAGCTTCATCTCCAGATCACGCCGTTTCGATTGATCCGACTAACGCGGAAAGAATTGAAGTTATTTATGGTCCTAAAGTTTTATTATATTCGAACTCAGTTTCTGGCGGAGCCATAAATGTCGAAAAAAATAAAATACCGTTTGAAAATAGAGCTGATGCGATATGGCAGATTTCGACTTTGTATGAAAGCGCAAATAATGCAAAGTTAGTAGGAGGAAATTTTGAGACTTCTATTTATCGAAACATAATGCTAAAAATTGACGGCTCGTATAAATATAACGACGATTTATATACTCCAACAAAAAGACTAAAAAATACGGACGCAAGGATATTAAATTTAAGCTCTGGCGGTTCTTACACTATCGAAAACTTTAGCATTGGCGGCAGTATTTCATTTATTGATATGACTTATGGAGTCCCTGGAGGTTTTTTAGGCGCGCATCTTTATGGCGCCGATATTTCTATATTAAAAAAAAATTACGAGTTAAAAGGAATTTATAAAATTAACAACAGCGAAGAATTTGTAGAAATAAACTTAGCGAGAACTAATTATAAGCATACAGAAGTAGAAGATAAAGCTTTTTTAGGAGCAATATTTGGCCTTTATGAAAATTTATTTGATATCAGATATACAAATAAAAATAATAATTATTTCGACAATATAATTATTGGCGCCGAAGCGAAGTTAAAAAAGAATTATTATGGAAGTTACGTTTATACAATGCCGTCAAAAACTACATCGTATTCCAGTTTTATTTTTTTGGAAAAAAAATTAAAAAAATTTGAAACACAATTCGCGCTTCGCGGAAATTATGCGGAAGTAAAGCCGAGCTCGTATAAAATTTCGAGAATTGGAGAAATAAGAAAAAGAGAATTTTTAGCTTTATCCATCTCTTTAGCTTCGCAGTATAATTTGTTTTCAAACTTTTATTCAGGAGCAAATCTTTCATTAAATTCGAAATTGCCTACAATTGAAGAACTTTTTTCCGAAGGACCTCATTTAGCGGCATATTCATATGAAATTGGAAATCCATCGTTAAAAACTGAAAAAGGAATTAGCGGCGAGTTTTTTTTGTACTGGCTTTCTGAAAACGAAAAATATATGGCAAATATTTTCTATTATCATTACAACGATTATATAACGGCAAGAAGAACGAAAGATACAAACTGGGCAACTTTATTGCCAATATATAAAACCGAGGGACTAAAGGCGGCGATGTATGGATATGAAATGGTTGGAGAAAAAAAAATTGGCAAAATAAAAGCGTCGGTTTTTGCTTCTTATACGCGCGGAAAAAATTTATCTGATAATTTAAATCTTCCCATGATTCCGCCTTTCAAGGGAAGCGCGTCTATTGAAATAAATCCAATAAAACAATTCAAAGTTGGCTTATCAACTGTTGTTGCAGCAAAACAAAATATGACTGATATTTTTGAAAAAGATACGCCAGGTTATATTTTGTATAATGCGCTTTTAAGATACGATTTTTTTATTGACAATTCGGTTAATGTTATAAGCGTTAGCGTTGAGAACTTGACAAATGAAAAATATAAAAATCACTTATCTCGAACAAAAGACGCATTTTACGAAGCTGGCAGAAATGTAAAAATCGCATATAAAATTTCGCTTTAATATTTAAGCCGAACCGCGCGTTATAATCTTAGGAACTATTTTTACTTTTTGCGGGGTACTAATTTGTTTTGTAATTTTCAAATATAAAATTTCAGCGGCTTTAGCGCCAAGCTCATGCGCTGATATTTCAACGGTTGTTAAAGGAGGCGATAGAAATCGCGAAAATAGAGCATTGTCAATTCCAACTATGCTAATGTCTTTTGGAATTTTTACTTTCATTTCAGCCGCTTTTTCATAACAGCCTAAAGCCATTAAATCGTTGCAACAAAAAATTGCTTCTGGAGGCTTTTTTAATTTCATAAAATGTTCGAATCCTTTTATTCCAGATTTTAATTTAAAATCTCCGTAAAATATTAGTTCGTCTTTATAAGGAATTTTATGATTTTCTAACGCCGCTTTATAGCCTTCTATTCTTGTTTTAGCGTCGCTATTTTCTGGAGGTCCAGCTAAATGAGCGATTCTTTTATAACCTTTTTTTATTAGATATTCTGTAATAGAGTAAGCGGCGTAAAAATTATCTACGCTGACTATGTCATAATCGCCTATATTTGTATCGCCTGCAATAATTACAAATGGAATGTTATTATCGACTAAAATTTTTTTTAATTCTTTTGGCAGATATGGAACTAAGATAATTATTCCGCCAAGCAATCCTGTCGATACTAAGTTTGATACGCTTTGCAGAGTATTTATATGTTGATGAGAGCTGCTGACTAAAGTAAAATAATTTCTTTCTATAAAATATTCGTCGACGCCTCTAATAATTTCCGAGAAAGATTCGCTTGTTATTTCTGGCAGAGCTAATCCAATAATATTAGAAGTTTTTTTTACAAATATGCGAGCTAAAATATTGGGATTATAATTAAGAGATTTTGCGACTTCCTTTACGATTTTTATTGTTTCGTCTTTTACTTTCGGATCGTCTCTCAAAGCTCGCGATACTGTGGCAATGCTATATCCGCTTTTTTTTGCAATTTCTTTTATTGTCGCGTTCATTTTTTAATGTCGCTATTTTTTTATAATCGAATGTTTTATCTAAAATTTAAAAATAAAAATTTTGACGATAGATTAAAACGACGAATTTAATATTTGTAAAAAATTTTTTTTACTTTTATATGTCTAAAGATGATATCGAAAGAAAGTTTATTATTAAAAAAATTTTTCTTGATTTAGCGAGATTTTTTATATATATTAACATTATAAGTTATTTGAAGTTTGCAATTCCGCGATAGCTCAACGGTAGAGCATTCGGCTGTTAACCGAAGGGTTGCAGGTTCGAATCCTGCTCGCGGAGCAATTAAAGTTTTAATAATAATCTTTGGCTCTATATCGTTTTGATGTGGAGCCATTTTTATTTTAAATAAAATTTATATTTTTAATTATTGAATATATTTCAAAATTCTTGCAAAATAGATTAAAGTATATTTCCTTATAGGTATTAAAATATTTAGTTATTTTTTACAGCTTAATTAAAACCTTTCTTAATTTTATAAATTAAGTCGCTATGTCTTAATTCCTTAACAACAAGCAAGTTTTCATTTACATTAACGAAAAATATTTGATGTGAAAATTAATATATATTAAGAATACTGAATAGTTGAAAAAAATATGGAAATAAAACTGCTGTGATAACCGCGATAATATTTTTATGATTTGCTTATTCTGTTAATGTAAGCGAGCTTTGGGAGCGAAGCAATTCATCAGCAGCGATTGCTTCGAAACTCCGTTTCTTGCAATGATGGTGTTGAATTAGCAGATGCTTAGTCGCTAAAGGCAACTAGCAATGGCGAATGAATTGTATGTGGAAAAAAGAAATAAAAACAACAAAGAACGCAGAGAAACACTGCGAAAGCTCAAAGATGAACAACCGGAAATAACCGAAAAGATCGCAAAAGACAACATATAAATATTTAAGAAAAAAAAGAAACTTCTATGGCAATCCGCGAATTGACTAATTTATTTTCTTTACGAAAAAAATAATCAGATTAAAATAAATATTTTATAAATATAAATTATCAAAAGTTATTTACTATGAGAAGATTAACTTGAATTTACAATATAAACAGATATAAAATATTTCTATTGACAAAGATTAATTTTATTTTATTTTACTTTATCTTATAATATTTTTATATTATTGCAAATATGCGAATGAAAATTTAGCATATAATTATAAAAAAAATATAATATGAAAAATGAATTAAAAAAATTAAAATTGATCGGCGATGAAAATAGAATTAGAATATTAAGATTATTGTCCGAAACTGAATGGTTATATGTATGCGAAATTGTAGAATGTTTAGATCTTCCTTTTTATAGCGTTTCGAGGAATTTAAAAGAGCTGAAAAAGCCTGATTGCTAAATCAGGAAAAAGTTGGAAAATTTATAAAATATTTTATTGAAAAAGATTTTAAGGAGTTTAATAAAAAAATCATTGATATGTTGAAAACTATAAAATCTAATACTTTCGAGATGGATAAAAAAAAAATGAAAAAATTATTGCAGAATAGATCAATAGAATTATCTGAGTATATTATGCGTAAAAACTGTCAACAGATAAAAACCAAAAAAAGGAGAAAAAACAATGACTATTCAAATATTAGGCAAAGGATGCCCAAATTGTAAAAAACTGGAAGAAAACGTTAGACAAGCGTTGGAAACTTTAGGAATTTCCGCTGAAATTGAAAAAATTACAGATATTGGAAAAATTATCGAATTTGGAGTAATGACAACTCCCGCTTTAGCTATAAACGGCGTATTAAAAAGCTCTGGAAAAGTTATTTCTAAAGAGCAGATAATTCAAATTTTACAGTCAACGGAGAATTAAAATGTCTTCAAATGAAATAAGCCCTAATAAAAAACTAATATATTTCGTTTTGATTTTTATAGTAATTTATTTTCTTCCTTTTAACGAAGTGAGAATTTCTAATGCTATTCAAGAAGCTTTTTTAATGCTTTCGGAATATGCTCGGGAACATGTTTTGTTATGTCTTGTTCCAGCCTTTTTTATTGCTGGAGCGATAACTGTTTTTGTTAATCAGCAAGCTGTTATTAAATATTTTGGTCCTAAAGCAAAAAAATATATTAGTTATTCGGTCGCTTCCGTTTCTGGAGCTATTTTGGCTGTGTGTTCATGCACAGTTTTGCCATTATTTAAAGGTATTTATAAAAAAGGCGCCGGTCTTGGACCAGCTATTTCATTTCTTTATTCTGGCCCTGCGATAAATATTCTTGCTATAGTTTTATCCGCTAAAGTGTTGGGATTGAAATTAGGCGCTGCTAGAACTATAGGCGCTATAATTTTTGCAATTGCGATTGGATTATTAATGCAATTTATTTTTCGCAAAGAAGATGAAAAAAGAATTGGAGATGAAAGAATGTTTTCCAGAGGCGATTTTGAAATGCCAAGAAAATTGTATCAAGACGCAATTTATATGGCTGTAATGGTAGGCATACTAATTTTTATGAATTGGTCTCCATCTAGAGGTAGTTCGACTTTTTGGGATTTTGTTTTTTCAATTAAATGGATTATTACAATTGCTTTAGGAATTTTATTATTCGCGATTGTTCTAGCATGGTTTAAAAGAGAAGAATTAAAAGATTGGGCAATAGCTACAAGAGATTTTGCTTTGCAAATAATTCCTCTTCTTTTTATTGGGGTTCTTGCCGCGGGTTTTTTATTGGGACGTCCAGGTCATGAAGCATTAATACCATCGGAATATGTTAAAGCTTTAGTAGGCGGCAATTCTTTTTTTGCTAATTTTTTTGCTTCTTTCTCGGGAGCTTTGATGTATTTTGCCACTTTGACTGAAATTCCAATATTACAAGGTTTATTAGGAGCTGGAATGGGACAAGGACCAGCTTTGGCTATATTGTTGGCTGGTCCTAGTTTATCGTTGCCGTCGATTTTGGTAATCGCTGGCGAACTTGGTTGGAAAAAAACTCTTGTTTATGTTATTCTTGTAGTTGTGATGTCGACATTAGCTGGTTGGTTTTTTGGAATGTTTTTTTAATTAAATTTTAATTAAAAAAACTTTTAGCTATCGAGAAAATTTATTTAGATTATAATGTTATATTGAAATAAAACCGCTTTGTGAAATAATTTTTTTCTAAAAATATTTTAATTTTTTTTTAAAAAAAAGAGTTGTTTGAATTTCATTAATTGTTATTAGGACTTTAATTAATAAGAATTGCGTTTGATTTTAATTTCATCAAATATATTCTAATTTTAGTTCTGTTTATTTATGTTTTATTTTTAAATTTGAATAATAATTGTAGATGAACATTTTTTTTGATTTGCATGGACTGAAGTTTTTATTTTAATTCTGTAGTTTTAATTTAATTCTTTAGTTTTAAATTAATTAATTTAATAGGTTTCTATTAATAAAAGATAGGGAACTAAATTTCAGAAAAAAAATTAAAGCGTCAAATTTTCATTTGTTTTCTATTAAAATTGTAAGTATTTAAAATATAAACATGAAATATATACATTTAGCAATAATGATGAAAAGTAATAGAAAATATTAAAAGATTAAAAAGGAGAGATAAAAATTGTCTAATAATAAAGATTTGCCAAATATTGAAGGATATAAATATAGCGATGATTTTAAGGAAACATTTTATTCTCTTAGCGACGATGAAAAAAAAGAATTGATAATTTTGTTGGAAAAAATATTTGAGGCAAAAAAAAACGCAGAGGATATACTCGATTTTAATAACAAGTTGGGATTTGACGTTATTAAAGATTTTTATAGTATGAATCGAAATCGTATTTATATGATAAAAATAAATGAAAAGAAAGCGTTAAGTTTTGAGTTGTCAAACAGCGAAATAAAATTCGACAAATATGACGATATTGCAAAGCTTGAAAAAATAGGAAACTCTTAAATTTAACTACAAATAAACTTAAAGCAAAAATTCATTTCTGTAAATTTTTAGCTAAATTAGAAATAGCAAAAACAAACAAAATTTTCGAGAATAATATTTCAATTTTGAAAGAATTGCAATTAGAAACTTGCAATAAAAGACGCTTAAAAAAAATATTATAAACCAGTTTACTAATCTGCTTTGAAATCCAATTTAATTATAACCATTATTTATGCAATTTATAAAATACAATAAATTTCAATAAATCAGAAAAAGAATTAAAAAAAAATTATCGAAAAACATTGGCGAAATTTGCAAACATAGCAATGTAAATGTCAGAATTGTTAATGCTAAAACTCGTAATAAATTTTAGCGATGAATTAGTAATCGAGCAAGGACAGGAGAACGCTCGTTTCCGACGCTTTTGTAAACAAGAAAATTTTGTAAACATACAACCTTGCGACGCAAATAAGTTAATAATTTTTCCCAACATTAAACAACGACGAAACTCAGATTGATAAAAAGAGTATTTTGTCAAATATATATAACCCGCTTTTATGATAAAATTTTTCCTAGATTTTTTATTTGAGATTGAAAATTTCTTTTTAAGATAAAACATATTGTAAATATTTTAATAAAAAACTAAGCTGCTTTCCTTTTTTTAATTAAAATTTAAGCTTATGGTTTTTATTTGTTTGTTTATTATTTCTTTTTATTAGCTTTATTTCATCTAAAAAGTCTGCTCTCAGACATGAGAGTTTGAATATTGAGCGGAAGCTTATTTTATGTCAGCGTAAAAATATCGTTAAAATTCAGAAATGCAATGCATAAACTCAACCGCTCAATAAAGCGCATAAGACAAAAGAGGAAATAAAATCTAATATCTTTTATTTATTTATTGCTTAAAAAATACGTTTTGATGAGCTCAAAAAAATGTTAATATTTAAAATATGACAAATACTTATAAAGTTTACATACTTTAATCTGTAGCGTCAAGGCTGAAAAGAATTGGCGCAAATGATTCGATTAAAAGATATATCGTTAAGAAAAAAGAAAGAAAAAACTTTTAAGAAAATTTTCGAAATCATCAGAAATTTTTATGTTTTGCTTCTAGGAAAAATTGAGTCGTTTAAATTCTTTTCTAGAAATAGGTTATATAATAGCGATATTTTTTAATTTTAATAAAATTGTAAAGATTATAAAAAAAACAAAGTCTTTAAACTCGCCGAGGGATAAGTTATGGAGTTAAGTATTAAAATCGATTCATAAATTATCGAAAATGGAAGCTTTTGCGAATTTTAACGCAATGAAAAGTAGCAGCAAATAATCGCAATAAAATATATTGAGCTTGAATGATTGTCAAAAAGAAAATCTAGTTTAGCTGAATTTAAGAAAAAAAATACAGAACGGCGCAAATTTTATCAGTTGAATAGTTCTACCATATTGCATATATTTGTTTTTAATTTTTTCAGGCAAAGTGATAAGAAAAACAATTTTAGAAAACGGCATTAAAATAATCGCCGAAGAGATTAAAGATGCGAAAACTTTCGCATTAGGATTTTGGTTTCAAACAGGAAGCAGATACGAAAATGAAAAAAACAATGGAATTACGCACTTTGTAGAACATATCCTATTCAAAAAAACAAAGAAAAGGAACGCAAAAAAAATTGCGGAGGAAATTGAAGGATATGGGGGATATTTGAATGCATTTACGACAAAAGAGAATATATGCTTTTACGGTCGAGGATTAAAAGAGAGATTGAATAAAACCTTTGAAATTTTATGTGAGATGATACTATATCCAAATTTCGACGAGCAAGATGTTGAAAATGAAAAAGGCGTAATACTCGACGAGATAAACGATATTTTAGATAGTCCTGAAGAGTATATTTTTGATAAGTTTGAAGAAGAAGCGTTTAAGCCTTCTCCATTGTATTTGCCTATTGTAGGAAAAACTGAAAGCTTAGAGAGAATAACGAAAAATGATTTAAGTAATTACATCGAAAAAAATTTCGTCCCATCGCAAGCGCTTATTTCTTATTGCGGCTCGGAGCCTATAGAAAAAATTATAGAGCTTGCAAGCAAAAAATTTAATTTGTCGCATAAGAGAAAAAAGACTATAAAGAAAGCAGCGAAGTTTCAATCTCAGCTGGATATTGTGGAATATAAGCGTATAACACAATCGCATTTGATAATTGGAGCTCCCACATACGGCTACGCCGATAAAAGAAGAATGACGGCGAATATTTTGTCTGTAATTTTAGGAGAAGGATCGAGCTCGCGATTGTTTCAGAGATTGCGCGAAAAAAATGGAATAGCATATCAAATAAACAGCTTTCTAAGTTCATTCTCTGATATATCGATTTTTGGAGTTTATTTGTCGACGAATAAAAAAAATATAAACAAAGCTGAGGATATAATTTTCAACGAAATGGAGAAATTGTCGGAAGGAAAATTTAGCGAAAGAGAAATCGAGAAAGCGAAAAAATATATGATAGGAACGTTTATATTAAGCATGGAAAATTACTCAAATCGAAGCGCAGCATACGCGAATCAAGAAATATATTTAAATAAAGTTATGACGATAGACGAAGCCGCTCGCGAAATAAATTCGATCACAAGCGAAGAGATTTACAAAGAAGCAAAAAATATTTTTAAAAGAGAAAATTTTTCAATATTATGCTTGACAAACGATAGAAAATAAAAAAATAAAGGGAATATTATGGGAAAAATTACGATAGACGGGAAAGAATACGAATTTGAATATGGTCAAACCGTAATAGATGTCGCTTTTGAGAACGGTTTGGATATTCCTCATTTTTGTTGGCATCCAAAATTGTCAGTTTCAGGGAATTGCAGAATGTGTTTGGTCGAAATCGAGAAGATGCCAAAATTAGCGATAGCATGCGCAAC
>Ga0308407_1000963_pt1 | contig 17557 bp, 15 predicted proteins | sample HotsprSampleMSe2_FD_203476 | JGI IMG/M metagenome (GOLD analysis project Ga0308407, IMG submission 203476) | Hot spring phototrophic mat microbial communities from Mushroom Spring, Yellowstone National Park, Wyoming, United States - 20060911_MSe2 ...
CAGAGATCTGAATGGCTTCCAGCACGCTCTCGGTAGCGATGGCACCCGGTGCCACCGCATTGACCCGGATGTTCATGGGAGCCAGGTCAAGCGCCAGCGAACGGGTCAGGTTGACCAATCCCCCCTTAGAGGCGTTGTAGGCAGCGTTGTTCTGCTCGGCAAAAAGCCCCTGCACGCTGGCTATGTTCACAATCGCACCCCCGCCGTTTTTGACCATCTCCCGTGCCGACAAGGCTGAGAGGTGCATAGGTGCAGTCAGGTTGACCTCCAGCGCCTGCTGCCAGTCGGCCAGCCCCACTTTGAGCGCCGAGCCCGGCGGAGCCACCGCTGCGTTGTTCACCAAGACGTGTATCCCGCCCCACTGCTTGACAGCCTGTTCCACAAAGCGCTCGCGGTGTGCGGCCTGGGCCAGGTCGGCATACACGAAGAGGGCACCCAGGCGCTTTGCGACCTCGAGGCCTTCGGGTCGAAGATCACACAGCACCAGCAGGGCCTGCTCTTGGGCAAAGGCCTCGGCAATGGCCCTTCCAATGCCCCTGGCCGCTCCGGTAACCAACACCACCTTACCGTGAAACATGCTCAAAGTTTATCTAAAACGGGGTTACTGTGCCCTTCGCTTCGCCATTGCCATCCGAAGAAAAGCGGTCTTTCTTTGCCGGACTGCCCCACTGAACCCGGTCAAACACAATGTCTTTTGGCTGGGGCCCTCCTGCATCTGTTTCAGCCCTAAACAGAAAGCTTTAGGTGAGCTTCATATCTGAAGAGCGATTCGGGAAAGGGTAGCTTACCAGAGGCCTTTGGAGGGTCGAAGAGGACTAAGACCGACGCGCATGCCCCTTAGCCCCGGCACCTGACAGTCCCTCCTCAGGAGATGCGGCAGCCAACCTGGCGCAGTCAGCCCATACATGCCCTGAAGCGTGCTCTATACTGAAGCGTTATGGCTTCACCGCAAGACAAAACCCCGCTGCTTTCCCTACCCATTGAGGCACTTCCGGGCCAAGGTTACCGCCAGAAGCAGCTTGCGGCCTGGCTTTACGCCAAGGGGGCCAGGCAGTGGGAGGAAATGACCGACCTGCCCAAAGCCCTGCGTTCCGAGTGGGCCGAGCAGTACCGCATCTCGGAGTTTGCCGAGGCCACGCCTTTTCTAAGCCAGGACGGTTCGGTGAAATACCTTTTTACCCTGCTGGACGGCCAGAAAACCGAGGCCGTGTACATGCCTTACCCGAACCGCAAAACCATCTGCATTTCCAGCATGGTGGGCTGCCCGGCAGGCTGTACTTTTTGCGCAACCGGCAGGATGGGCTTCGGGCGCAACCTCACGGCCGCTGAGATCCTGGACCAGATCTTGTTTGCCGCCCACCACCAAGGCCACGCCCCCCGCGAGATCCGCAACGTGGTGCTGATGGGTATGGGCGAGCCGCTTTTGAATGTGGACAACGTGTTTGCAGCCCTGGAGCGCATGCTGCACCCCCAGGGACTGGCCCTGAGCCCCCGCCGCATCACCCTCTCGACGGTGGGGATTCCCAGGGGCATCTACAAACTGGCCGCCTCAGGGCTCGAGGTGCGCCTGGCCCTCTCGCTGCACGCCCCCGACGACGATACCCGTCAGCAGATCATCCCCACTGCGCTACGCTACAGCATTGCCGAGATCATGGAGGCCGTGCGGCACTACTACACCCAGACCAGGCGCCGCATCACCCTGGAGTACACCTTGCTCAAAGGTGTCAACGACCACGTATGGCAGGCTCACGCCTTGGCTGCCCTCTTCAAGGGTATCCGCGCCCACGTGAACCTAATCCCCTGGAACCCCTGGGAGGGAGCTCCCCACCAGGGCAGCCCTAGGGCGCAGATCCTGAGATTTGCGGGCACACTACGGCAGCAGGGTATCCCCACCTCGGTGCGCTGGAGCCGGGGGCGGGATGTGGGCGCTGCCTGCGGGCAGCTCGCGCTCAAGCCACCCCACCTGCCCCAGGCGTAACATTCCCGGCTGTGAACCATGCGCCACGGCAGACAGACCCTAGCCGCATAGCTGTGCGCGTCCCGCGCTCGAGTTTTCTAGCAGCAAAAACCCAGCGCAGCCTTTTTGCGGAAGCCGCTCTAACGCCTTTCACGCGAAGCCCGTACAATAGGCCGCAGTATGAAACGAAACCTTGCATTCTTTGTGGTTGTTGCGCTGACTTTGCTGGGCCTCGCAGCCTACTTCTTCCTGGGGCAACGTTCTGGCAGTCCGGCCCGGGTGGGCGGCGGTACGCTTTGCACCAACCAGCCCCCTGCTGCAACCGGCCTCACCAACGAGGAGATTACCACCCTTCGCATCGAAGACCTCAAGGAGGGCAGCGGCCCTCAGGCTATCACCTCCAACACCGTGCGGGTGCGGTACATCGGACGCCTGGTTGACGGGAAGCAATTCGACACCTCCTGCCAGCCGGGCCGCACACCCTTCGAGTTCACCCTGAGCGCAGGGCAGGTGATTCCCGGCTGGGATTCGGGCATCGTGGGCATGCGCGCCGGCGGCCAACGCCGCCTGATTATCCCGGCCAACCTGGCCTACGGCGAGCGCAGCCCTAGCCCCGAGATCCCCCCTAACTCGGCACTGATATTCGATGTAGAGCTGCTGGAAATCCGGTGAGGCGCTAAGCCTCCTGCAAAAGGCTAGCTCGAGGGCGAAACCGTCCGCAGCCCGTCTTGGCTGTGACGGCTGGTCGTGCTGACCATAAGCCTACTAGGGCTGCGGGTATACTTGGGTGATGGGCCGGCAACGAAGGCGCGGACTTCCTGCGGGTGGCCCCTTGGGGGAATAGATGCGGTTCGTGGTATTGAGTGGACAAAGCGGCGCAGGCCTGACCTCTGCCCGGATGGCCCTGGAAGACTTGGGCTACTTCTCGGTGGATAACATTCCGCCCCCGCTTTGGGCGGAGCTGCTCAAAACCGTGGAAGCCCAGAACATCCACAAGGTGGCCGTAGTGGTCGACATCCGAGCCCGCAACCTGCTTAGCCAGGTAGAACGGGTGCTCGGCGAGCTCCGGCCCTTGGTCATCTTCCTGGAAGCCAGATCAGACATCCTGCTCAAGCGTTATAACTTATCGCGCCGCTTGCATCCGCTGGGCATGGGCAACCTGCTGCGCGAGATAGAGGAAGAACGCCTGGCCTTAGCCCCCTTGCGCGAGCGTGCCGACCTGGTGATTGACACCTCTGAGCGTACCCCACGCCAGCTCAAGGAGGCCCTCGAGGCGGCCCTGGGCGAAGAGGAGGGCTTTGTGCTGCGCATCCTTTCCTTCGGCTTCAAGTGGGGGCCCCCACAGGATGCCGACCTGGTGCTGGACGTGCGCTCGCTGCCCAACCCTCACTACGATCCTGTACTCAAGGCGCGTCCGGGCACTGACCCTGAAGTGGGGGCATATGTCTTCGCCAACAATAAGAATGAAGCCCTCTACCGCGCCTTGCTCACCACCATTGGGCTCTCAGCTGAGGGCGCCCGTCAGACCGGGCGGGCAGCGTACACAGTAGCCATAGGCTGTACAGGCGGTCAGCACCGCAGCGTGGCGGTGGCAGAGCGGCTGGCCCAGGAGCTCTCGAGCCGCTTCCGGGTGGACCTCGAGCACCGCGACCTAGAAAAAGCCATGCAGGCTTGAGCGTGAGCAGCGAACTATGATCTGGAACAAGGCCAAACGCCCCAACCTGCGGGTCATCGCCCAGAGCCTGCGGGCTAACCCTGCCGACGACCGCTTTTTTGGCTCACTGCGCTGGCTGCTGCCAGGGATGCGGGTCAAGCGCTACGCGTTTCTAGCCGCCCTAGGCATGCTGTGCATGTTCACTGGGGTGGTGCACCTTTCATGGCAGACCGCCTTGCTGCCCTGGTTCTTGCAGACCACCCTCTGGGCCGGCTACTTTTCCATTCCGCTGTGGGTCTCGGGAGGACTTTGGCTGATAAGCGGCCTGACGCTGTTCCTGATGGGCCTGCGCTGGATGAACCGCAGCATGCTTTCCGCCATCACCGACCCCAACTCGGTCTCCAAGCAGGTATACATTCGCCGCAAGCTCGAGGGCGGCCCCCGCATCGTAGCCCTGGGGGGTGGAACAGGGCTTTCGCGCGTGTTGCGCGGCCTCAAGATGGAAACCGCCAACATCACCGCGGTGGTAGCGGTCACCGATGATGGGGGCTCTACCGGACGGCTGCGGGTCTCGTTTGGAGTTCCAGCGGTGGGCGACCTGGTAGACTGCCTGGCTGCTTTATCCGACGCCGAAGGGCTGCCCGAGCTGATGGGGTATCGCTTCCAGCGCGGGGAAGAACTCAAAGGCCATACCTTCGGCAACCTGTTGCTGGTCTCGCTCTCCGAGCTCAACCACGACTTTGCCAAAGCCATGCGCCAGGCCAACCAGATGCTGCGCCTGCGAGGAGCGGTGTGGCCCGCTACCTACGAGGCGGCCCGCCTGTGGGCCGAGCGCAACGATGGCACCCGGGTACAAGGGGAGACCGCCTTGCGCGAAAAACGGGGCCGGATTCGCAAGGTGGGGCTGGTGTCCCTAGACGTTGCCGCCATGGATGAAGCCGTTAAAGCCCTGCAACAGGCCGAGATGATCGTGCTGGGTCCGGGTAGCCTTTACTCTAGCGTAATACCAAGCTTTCTGCCCAAGGGCATCCAAGCGGCCATTCAGCGCTCTCCGGCCAAGCTGGTCTACATCGTCAACATCATGAGCGAGCAGGGTGAGACCGAAGGCATGGATGCCTATGACCATTTTCAGGCCATCGAGCAGCACCTAGGCCGCAGGCCCAACGTGGTGCTGGTCAACACCGCCTGCATACCCGAGAGCCTGCTAGCTCGCTACCGAGCCGAAGGCCAGTCACCGGTGCACTTCGACCCCAAGCGCTTTCAAGGCCTAGGGGTGCAGCTTGTGACCGGTGACTTTTTAGAACCCGGTTTCGCTCAGCACGACCCCGCACGGCTGGTCAAAGCGCTTATAAACCTGCGCTAGACCCCTTGATGTGAAACCACAAACAGGCTAAGGTATGGGCTCACGGGCCCCTTCAGCCCCGCGCACCATCGGATAGCAAACCCTATGATTCCCCTGCTCTTCTCCGACCCTGTGGGTGACGACCACGGCCTGGGCTATGCCTATCCCCATGCCGCTTTGTTTGCCGGGTCCGGTTATGCCGACCTGACCGGCTTTGAGGTTCTTCGCAGAGGAGACAAGGTGGTGTTGCGGGTCAGGCTGCACCGCTACCCCAACCCCAACAACGCCCCCCACGGCTTCTCTCTGGCAACCATCGGCATCTATGTGCACACCGAAGCGGGCGGCCAGGAGGAATTGCCCGGTGCCGGCTTCAAAACCCCGCCGGGACAGGGCTGGAACTGGGCCTACCTGCTCACCGGCTGGAAGGCCCAAGAGCACCGCTCCGGCCACGTACAGACGGTGCCGCTTACCAAAAATGGCGACTGGCTAGAGCTCGCCTCCAATTTGCCCCCCGGAAACTACCGCTACTACGTGGCGGCAGGGCTCTACGATCCTTTCACCCCCTGGCACTTTCGGCCCGTACGCCCTGGCGGTGGCACCTGGACCATTGAGGGACCTGCAGGTGCCCCCGCTGCGGTGGACGTGCTTTCTCCGAACCAGGTGCAGGCCTACCAAAGCGGCACCCTGCACCCCGTGGGGGCCGTCCAAAACCACATCCTCTGGGCCCTTTTGAGCGCCGCTTTAGGGCTGCTGTTCATACTGTTGGCCTTTCGCTGGTGAAAGAAGTCTGCCCATCGCCCGATGCCGCGCCTATGCGAGCCGGTAAACCTAGTCCCTACTAGGACACACACCCTACATCTAGGAGTTGTTGCAGTTATTCTGGTGGTTGTGGAAGTTTGGACGCTCATCTACCGCAACCTACGGGCCCGCCCCATACGCAGCATTCTCACTTTGCTGGGGATCGCGGTCTCGACGGCATCCATGGTGCTTTTTATGTCCTTTGGTGAGGGACTGCGCAAGGCCCTGGGGGCCGAGCTTTCTGCAGTTGGGCCGGCTGTTCTGGTCTTGCCTGAAGGCGTGGAGGCCTTTAGCCCCGGCTACCCCGAACTTCGCCCGGAAACGCTCGAGGCCCTGAAAAAAGCCGCTCCAGAGCTGGGTATTAACCAGGTTATCCCGTACGTGGTGCTGACTCGAGGCGGGTTTGATCCCCAGAACTCCTTCGTTTTCCAGGGAATACCGGATGGGCTGAGCCCCAAAGCGCTTTACCCCAACCTCACCCTGGCCGCGGGCACCCTGACCCTTAGCCCCCGCGGCGCGGTGGTGGGCAGTCGACTGGCCGAGCGCAACCAGCTCGGCCTTGGCAAGGTCTTACGCCTCTCGCCCGAGGTTTCGCTACAGGTGGAGGGTATTCTGAAGAAAAGCGGGGGGCTTTCTGACAACATCATCTTTGTACCGGCCAGCGTGGTGCAGGAGGCTCTGGGTACCCGCAACTATACCGCGGCGGCTGTAGGGGTAAGCGCAGGTTTTACCGCCGATCAGGTGGCTGAAGCCATCAAAGCCCGGATTGCTGGGGTAAGCGCCCAGACCACCGGCGATGTGCTGCGCTTTGCCGAGCGGGCGGTGCGGATTTCCGACCTGGTGCGCTTCGGCATTAGCCTGGTGGCCCTCATCGTGGGCGGGCTGCTGGTGGCCAACACCGTGATGATGTCGGTGTATGAGCGCATCCGCGAGTTCGGCCTGATGCGGGCACTGGGGGCTAAGCAGGGCTTCATCTTTGGCCTGGTGTTGCTGGAGGCCTTGTTGTTAGGTGTGGTGGGAGGTCTGCTGGGCCTGGTTCTGGGCCAGGCGGCTTCAGGGCTGGTTAACTGGTATACCGGGCGTGAGGTGGGCTTGGCGCTCTCGGCGGTAACCTTCCGCCTGGGCTCCTTTGCGCTGCTGGTGGCGGTGGTGCTGGGGCTGCTGGCCGGGTTTTTGCCGGCTCGCACCGCCAGCCGGCTCAAAGTGGTCGAGGCCCTGGGGAGGCTGTGATGCTGGAGGCCATCAACCTGCACAAGCGCTACCACCAAGGCGAGATGGAGGTGGTGGCGGTGGACCACTTCACCTACCGCTTTCCTACGGGTCTGACCGCCATTGTGGGGCCATCGGGCTCGGGCAAGACCACCCTTTTGAACCTGCTGGCGGGCTTCGATGTGCCCAGCCAGGGAGAGGTACGCTTAGGAAGCACCCCGCTTTCCAGCCTGTCGGAGGATGGCCGTTCGGAGGTGCGGCTTAGGCACATGGGCTTTGTGTTTCAGCAGTGGAACCTGATCCCCACCCTGACCGCGCTCGAGAACGTGGCCTTTCCCATGATGCTGGCAGGGCTTGGCCTCAAGGAGCGCAACGCCAGGGCCGCCGCGCTTTTAGAAGCGGTGGGGCTGGGCCAGCGGGGCAAACACCTGCCCAGCAAGCTCTCGGGTGGGGAGCAGCAGCGCGTAGCCATTGCCCGGGCGCTGGCCCTGAACCCCCCCATCCTGTTCGCCGACGAGCCTACCGGCAACCTCGACTCGGCCTCGGGAGCCCGGGTGGTGGAGCTTTTGCTGCAACAGGCCCAGGAGGGCCGTACGGTAATCCTGGTCACGCATGACCTTGAGCTCGCCCGCAAGGCCGAGCGAATTCTGCATCTGAAGGACGGCAAGCTGGTTAGGGTAGAGGCCCCTGCACCTACCCTAGTTGGCGCATCGCCCTCCTCATAGCACCGTTCAAGAGGCAGAGCAGCTTACCACAGCCCTGTACCCAAGGGCTCTTTTCTAGGCCTGCCTGGCCGGTAGACTAAATAAGGATGCGCGATCTCGACTCGCAGGAAACCTACCTGGCCGACCGGTTTGGCCTGGCCTTTGAACTGCGCGACCTGGTGGGCAGCGGCCCGGTCCCCCAGGCCCGGTATGCCCCGCCTTACGGGGTAGTAGGCTTCGGCGAGGCCTGGTGGGCAGCGCAACTGGCCCGCGACTTCGCCCCGGAGCTTACCGCCAGCGGAACGCAGTTTGTTTTGGAAGGGGGCTACGACTTCGGCGGTGCAGCGGGGGCCGGGCTTCTCGCCTACGCGAGCGGGGCGGAAATCGTTCGCCTGGGTTTTCGTGAGAATGTCGAGGTGGAGGTACAAGCGCACCCCCTGGCCACCTACCGCTACCTGCGTTTTTTGTTGCTGGCCACAGACCAGCAGACTGAGCTAAACCGCATAGACCAAGCCCTGTTGCTCGAGCGCGACCGCCTGCGTCCCGAGGTGAGCCTGAGTAAAAACCCTGCCAAATTTCTGGCCTACTCGCTCTTGGAGCGCACCCCCATGTGGGTGGTTCCAGAACGCTACCCTGGCCTGGCTCCAGCCCTGCAACAAACCTTCGCCCGTATAGCCAAGAGCCTTTCCTTCACCCCCCCGCCTTCGGCCCCAGAGTTCTTCGTGACGGGCCTCGAGGCCCGTCACGAACAGGGTGACCCCCTTGCTGCGGTACTACTTGGCGACGACGAACGTAAACGCTATGCCCAGGAAATTCTGGAAAGCCGCGTTGATACCATCATAGAACTGCCCGAGCCCGAGGCCGAAGGCACCCTGGCCAAGGCCCTGTGTTACTGGTACCGCGTGGCCTGGGCCAGCTACTACCTGGCCTTGTTGTACGGGGTAGAGCCAGGCGACTGGGAGGTGCTGGAAAACCTAAGGCAGGCTACATAGGGCCCTGGCTAAAGTCGCGCCAGACATGGGCTTTGCCCCCTGCAGTTTTGGGCTGAGCCAAGCTGCAGGCTTTAGGTGGAGTTCAGAATCGAGCGCACCCCAGGCTTTTTTGATTTCCAAGTTGCTTTTCCTGACCTGCCGGTCAGCGTATGCTCTTGGGGTGCTACCCTTTCTGCTCTCCTGGTTGCATGCCACCAATGACCTGTTCGGCGCGTTCCTGACCCCCTTGCTGCCCAAGCTCCAGGCTGTTTTTGTCGTGAGCTACGGAGCGGTTTCGCTGCTGGTAGCCCTACAATCCTTCACCGGCAGCCTCCTGCAGCCACTGGCCGGCTTGGTAGCCGATCGCTATGACCGCCGGGTTTTAGCAGCAATGGGGCCGCTTATGATGGCGCTGGGCTGCGGCTTACTCGGATTTTTTCCCAACATTTGGGTGGCAGGTGCTGCGCTGGCCCTTTCAGGGCTGGGCTCCGCCTTGTTTCACTCAGCAGGCGCTGCTTTAGTGGGGCAGTGGGCCGATCCAGCTCGGCGGGGCTTCTGGATGAGCTTTTTTGGCACAGGAGGCTATATCGGCATCTCCCTAGGTCCTGTTGTCTCCCTCGGTATAGTGAACCAAGCAGGATTGCAAGCCCTGGCTTGGCTGATTCCCCTGGCACTGGTGCCCGCTTTTCTACTGTTGCGCCAAGCACCCCCTGCCCGGCTGCGCACCAAGCCCTCCACTTTCTCTGATTTACAGCGGGTTTTTCGCGGGCATGTGGCCCGTTTATGGGCAGCCTCAACCCTGCGCAGCATCGTATTTGTTAGCTTCTCAACCACCATTCCTTTCTGGTTTCACCAGCGCGGCATCTCCGATGCCCAGGTGGCCCTGACCCTCTCCGCCTACAGCATCTCTGCAACTGTTGGGGCCTTTCTAGGCGGCACCTTGTCGGACCGGTTAGGGCGGCGCAACGTGCTGATAGGCACCGTGCTCTTTGCCATCCCGCTGTACGCCATCTTACTGCTGGTCCCACCGGAAAACTGGTTTTACGTGGTCTTACTGGCGGCAACGGGAGCGCTAATGAACGCAGGTGTACCGGTAGCGGTCACGATGGCCCAGGAGCATGAACCAAGGCAGATGGCTACTGTTTCGGGGCTTTTGATGGGCTTCACCTGGGGGTTCGCGGGCTTGTTATATGGGGTAATAGGGCCTATCATCGAGCGCTTTGGGGTGCTCGAGAGCCTAAGCGTGCTGGGGCTGCTGCTGCTGCCGGCCCTGACCTTCTCTCTGGCAGTACGCGAGGCCCAACCTTATACCAAGGGGGCCTAGGATCATAGCAGACCCTATTCCGAAAAGCGGACCAACAAAGTAGAATGGCCCGCACATACCCCTGTCTTGTTCTGTAGCGCAGCCGCTCTTCGGAGGTGTCAGCGATGACCAGCACGGTAAGGCAGTTGCTTCAAGTGAAAGGTAATGCGGTGTACGCCGTTCGGCCTAAGGCCACGGTTTTTGAGGCCCTCGAGCGCATGGCCGCTCACGACGTGGGAGCCTTGCTGGTGATGGAGGGGGATAGGCTTGTGGGCATCTTCTCCGAGCGCGACTACGCCCGCAAGATCGTGCTGATGGGCCGCATCTCTAAGGACACCCTGGTTGAAGAGGTCATGACCCGCAAGCTCATCACGGTTTCCCCTGAGGCCACGCTCGCTGATTGCATGCAGCTCATGACCAGGAACCGCATCCGCCACCTTCCGGTAATAGAAGACGGTAGGCTAGGCTGGTTGGGGTGATCTCCATCAGGGATGTGGTCAATGCCATCATAACCCAACAGGAATTTATGATCACCGAGCTGGAGAACTACATTGCCGGCTCGCGGTGATAAATGGCAGCGCTCGAAGACGGAGCCTTTAGGAAGTAAGCGGCAGTAGCCGCATGCGCTTTTTACCGTGCCCTTGGCAGGGGGTGGTCCGGGCAGGGCTGCCTCCACCTAAAAGGTCCCACAGCCGGTCGTGCTTGCTTGACTACGCCCTTTGCATTGGTGCTGGCTCATAGAGCCAGGCTCACATAACCTTAGCCAGCTCAGCCAGCTGAGCATACAGGCGCTCCTCCTCAGGGCTGGGGTGGGTGGGAATGGTCACCCGCACCTCGGCGTACTGATCGCCCCGGCTCTTATCCTTGCGCGGCCAGCCCCTCCCGGCCAGGCGCAGCTTGCGCCCGGTCTGGGTGCGCTTGGGGATGGTGATTTCCACCGGGCCGTCGAGGGTCTGCGCCCGCACCTTGCCCCCCACCACCGCAATGGGCGCCGGTACCTCCAACACGGTGTAAATGTCGTCGCCCTCTAGGCGCATGTCCGGCCTGGATTGCAGCTTGACCCGCAGGTATAGGTTGCCCCCCGCAGGCGCTTTTCTGACCAGGCGAATCCTCTGGCCGTCCCGCACACCCGCTGGGATGCGTACGGTTAGGCGTTCGGAGCCCACGGAAATGGTCTTTTCCCCCCCGCGGTAGGCCTCCTCCAGGTCCAGGGACAATTCCATCTCGAGGTCGCCCGCCACCCGCGGGCCCCGGCCCGTAACCGACTCAAATAGATCGCCAAAGCCAGCAAAGCCGCCCCGGCCACCCAGGTGGCCAAAGAGCTGCTGGAAGAAGTCGGAGAAATCCCCTACGTTTCCGCTAAAACCACTGAAGCCCTGCCCCGGTGGGGGGCCCTGCCAGCCGGCCCTACCCACCTCCGCCCCGTAAGCATCGTAGTAGCGGCGCTTTTCCGGGTCGGACAGCACCGTGTAAGCTTCGTTGATCTCTTTGAACTTCTCCTCGGCCCCCGGCTCTTTGCTCACATCCGGGTGATACTTGCGGGCCAACCTCTTGAACGCCTTCTTTATCTCGTCTTCAGTGGCGTTTTTAGAGACCCCTAGGATTTTGTAGTAGTCTTTGTAGGCCATAGGCTCACCTGTGCGAGTAAAGCTCGGGCTCGAGGGCCGAAAACCAGGGGCTAACTGCTTTCAGCGTCCAGTTTCTGCTCCTCAGCCCCCTCGGGCTTAGCTCCACTGCCTACCACCACCCGCGCAGGCCGCACCAGCAGGTCGCCATACCTGAAGCCCTGCTGGTAGACGTGCATCACCTTGCCCTCCTCGCCCTCTACAGCCCCAATGGCCTCATGGTAGCGTGGGTCAAACGTGGCCCCCACCCCGGGCACCGCCTCCACCCCCAGGCTCTTGAGGCTGCGAGAAAAGTTTTCCAGCACGCTCCTGACACCCGGGATCAGGTCTTCGGGCTTCACACTGGCAAAACCCAAAGCCCGCTCGAGGTCATCCAGGGTGCCCAGCAGCGAGCGCACCGCTTCAAACTTGCCGTTGCGATGTGCGGCCTCGAGCTCCTGCACCATGCGCTTTTTGTAGTTTTCGAAGTCGGCGTACAGGCGCAGGAATTTGTTCTTGGAGGCCTCGAGCTCGGCCCTAAGGAACTCCACCTCGCCCTTCAGGCGCTCCAATTCGGGTATATCGTTTTGCACCTCTGGGGATTCAACCGCAGTTTCTTTGTTCTCCATATACATCGCACCTCTACAAAGGGCCGAAGGTGGGGCACAGGGTATGGCCCACAGCCTTCCCTCCACCCCACCTTCTGCGGCTTAGTCCGCCGGTTTGTAGTCGGCGTCAATCACGTCGTCGGACTTAGGGGGGCTGCCCTGGGCCTGGCTGCGGGTAGCCGCACCCTGCTCGTAGGCTTGTAACGCCGCCAGCAACTCCTCGGTGGCCTGGCGCAAATCGGCGTCGGAACCGTCGTTGTCCACCAGGGACTTGGCCTTGCTCACGGCGGCCTCGAGGCGGCGCTTGGCCTCGGGGCTGCTCTCCTTCTCGCTCATCACCCGCTCTGCCTGGATGCGGGCGGTGTCAAGGTTGTTCCTGAGTTCGGCGTGCTCCTTACGCTTGCGGTCGGCCTCGGCGTTGGCCTCGGCTTCCTTGATCATCCGCTCGATCTCCTGCTCGGAGAGGGTGGTGGTGTTCTGGATGGTGATGGAGGCTTCTTTGCCGCTGGACTTCTCTTTAGCGGTTACGTGCAGAATGCCGTTGGCGTCTATATCAAAGGTGACTTCGATCTGGGGCACCCCCGCTGGCATCAGCGGGATGCCGTCCAGGCGGAAGCGGCCCAGGCTCTTGTTGTCGGCGGCCATGGGGCGCTCGCCCTGGAGCACGTGGATCTCCACCGAGGGCTGGTTGTGCTCAGCGGTGGTGAAGATCTCCGACTTGCGGGTGGGTACCGTGGTGTTGCGCGGGATCAGCACCGTGCAGACCCCACCCTTGGTCTCCACGCCCAGCGAGAGCGGGGTCACGTCCAGCAGCACCACGTCCTCAACGTGCCCGGTCAGTACACCGGCCTGCACCGCAGCGCCCAGGGCCACCACCTCGTCGGGGTTGACGCTGCGGTTGGGCTCCTTGCCCAGCATCTCTTTCACAATCTGCTGCACCGCCGGCACGCGGGTAGAACCGCCCACCAGCAGCACCTCGTCAATCTGGCTGGCGCTTAGGCCCGCATCGCGCAGGGCCTGCTCCACCGGACCGCGAATTTTCTTCAGCAGGGGCTGAATCAGCTCCTCGAACTTGGCCCGGGTGAGCTTGCGCTCCAGGTGCAAAGGGGTCTTGGAGACCGGGTCGAGGCCGATGAAGGGCAGGCTGATGGTGGTCTCGCTCACCGCCGAAAGCTCGATCTTGGCCTTCTCGGCGGCCTCGATCAGGCGTTGCAGGGCCTGCCGGTCGGCCTTCAGGTCCACCCCGCCCGACTCCTTCTTGAACTCCTCGGTGAGCCAGTTCACAATCGCATGGTCGAAGTCGGAGCCGCCCAGGTGGGTATCCCCTGCGGTGGCCTTGACCTCAAAGACCCCGTCGCCAATCTCCAACACCGTCACGTCGAAGGTGCCTCCGCCTAGGTCGAAGACCAGCACGGTTTCGTGGCCTTTCTTGTCCAGGCCGTAAGCCAGCGCGGCAGCGGTGGGCTCGTTGACGATGCGCAAGACCTCGAGGCCTGCGATCCGCCCCGCATTGGCGGTGGCCTCGCGCTGGGCGTTGTTGAAGTAGGCCGGCACGGTGATGACCGCTTTGGTAATCCTCTCACCCAGCTTCTTAGAAGCGTCGTCCACCAGCTTGCGCAGGATCATGGCCGAAATTTCCTCGGGGGTGTAGAGCTTTCCGGCGATATCCACCCGCACCCCACCGTCGGGGCCCTTGACCACCTTGTAGGGCACCCGTTTGGCCTCGTCCTGCACCTCTTCCCAGCGGCGCCCGATGAAGCGCTTAATCTCGAAAACGGTGCCCTCGGGGTTGAGCACCGCCTGGCGGCGGGCTACCCGGCCCACCAGTTGGTCGCTCCCCTTGTAGGCCACCACGCTCGGGGTGGTGCGCTCGCCCTCGGCGTTCTCCAGCACCACCGGACTGCCGCCCTCCATGATGGCAATCACGCTGTTGGTTGTTCCCAGGTCGATTCCTACGGCTTTAGCCATACATCCTCCAATGTCCGCGCTAAGCACGGCTCACTTGTTTTATATGATAGCTCCTATTACTTATGTAGTCAATAGAGTTGAGTGCGTCTCTATCAAGTTTAGCGCGAACGCTCCCGCTCGAGGGACCAAACACCGTTCTCTTAACTACCTTATACCCCTGCCGTTCGGTGTAGGCTGGAAAAGCGATGAACCGCCTGCCGCTCAACCTGTGGTTTATCTTGTTCGCCGCCATCCTGATCGCCTGGGCCTTTAGCCTGACCGCCAATCAACAGCCCGCCAATCAGGTGGCATACACCACTTTTCTGAACGAGATTGACCAGGGCCGGGTAGCCAAAATCATGGTAGACGGGCGCCAGCTCAGCGTAACCCGCGGGGGGGACGGAGACCAGTACGTCACCTTTGCGCCGGGTCCGGTAGACACCAACACCATCCGCGAATGGGGTGACAGGAAAATCCAGGTCGAGATCGCTCCACCCAGAAGGGAAAACCCCCTGCTGGGCTTCCTAATTCCGCTCCTGCTTATCGGCTTGCTGATAGCCGTTATCTTCTTCTTTTCCCGCAACCGGGGTCCTTCAGGCGACAACGCTTTCGGCTTCACCAAAAGCCGGGCCAAGGTGCTAACCGAGGCACCCAAAACCAGCTTCAGGGATGTGGCCGGGTGCGAGGAGGCCAAAGAGGAGCTCAAAGAAATCGTGGAGTTTCTAAAGGCCCCGGCCCGCTTTCACGAGATGGGGGCACGCATTCCCAAAGGGGTGCTGCTGGTAGGGCCGCCCGGCTCGGGCAAGACCCACATCGCGCGGGCGGTAGCCGGCGAGGCCAGGGTGCCCTTCATCGCCGCTTCGGGCTCGGACTTTGTGGAGATGTTCGTGGGGGTGGGGGCCGCCCGGGTGCGCGACCTCTTCGAGACGGCTAAACGCCACGCCCCTTGCATTATTTTCATAGACGAGATCGACGCGGTGGGCCGCCGCCGCGGGGGCGGTGTAGGGGGGGGCAACGACGAGCGCGAGCAGACCCTCAACCAGCTCCTGGTTGAGCTTGACGGTTTTGAGAAGGAAACCAGCATCATCGTGATGGCAGCCACCAACCGCCCCGACGTGCTGGATCCCGCCCTCTTACGGCCAGGCCGCTTTGATCGGCAGATAGCCATCGATGCCCCCGATGTGCGGGGTCGGGAGCAAATCCTCAGGATCCACGCCAAGGGCAAGCCCTTAGCCGAGGACGTGGACCTGGCTCTGCTGGCCAAGCGTACCCCGGGGTTTGTGGGAGCCGACCTGGAAAACCTGCTCAACGAAGCTGCCTTGCTGGCAGCCCGCGATGGCCGCAAGAAAATCACCATGAAAGACCTGGAAGAAGCCGCCGATCGGGTGGTGATGGGGCCGGCCAGGAAGAGCATGGTGATCTCCCAGAAAGACCGCGAGGTCACCGCCTATCACGAGGCTGGGCACGCGCTGGCCGCGCACTTCCTCGAGCACGCCGACAAGGTGCACAAGGTTACTATTGTGCCGCGGGGGCGGGCCATGGGCTTCATGATGCCCAGCCGTCAGGACACCCTGCACTGGAGCAAGAAGCGCCTGACCGACCAGATCGCTGTGGCCCTGGCGGGCCGGGTGGCCGAGGAGCTGGTTTTCGATGATGTAACCACCGGTGCCGAGAACGACTTTCGGCAGGCCACCGATCTGGCCCGGCGCATGATTACCGAGTGGGGAATGCACCCCGATTTTGGCATGGTGGCCTACCAGGTGCGCGAGGACACCTACCTGGGCGGCTACGACACCCGGCAGTACTCCGAAGACACCGCCCGGCGCATCGATGAGGCGGTGCAAAAACTGCTGCAAGAGCAGCACGACCGGGTACTGCTCCTGCTCACCGAGAAAAGGGAGGTGCTCGAGCGGGTAGCGCGGGCGCTGCTCGAGCGCGAAACCCTCAATGCCGAGGAGTTTGTGCGGGTGGTGGAGAACCAGGAGGCGGAAAGCCTCGAGGCCTCTGGCGAACCCTCCAAAGAAGAGAAAGAGCCCCCGCGGGTTGTGCCCAAGATCAAGCCCAACCTGGGCGGGGCCTGATGCCCTGGCAAAGCTCTGCGCTTTTTTGGGTAAGCTGTCAGCGTGCGCGGCTACTGGGAACAACCCTACGCCAGTGAGTTCGAGGCCCGGGTAGTGCGGGCCTGGAGCGAGGGCGGGAAGCACTACGCGGTGCTCGACCACACCCTCTTCTACCCCACCTCGGGCGGCCAGGCCGCGATACCGGCAGCCTAGGGGGAGTGGCGGTGCTAGAGGTGCTCGAGGATGCCAAGGCCAGTGGCAATGTCATTCACCGTCTGGAAAGCCCCCTCTCCGAGGGGCAGAGCGTGGTGGGCCAGCTCGACTGGAACCGGCGTTACCGGCACATGCAGCGCCACACCGCTGAACACATGCTGGGCCAGGCTTTTTTGCGCGCTGCGGGCTGGCAAGTGGTGGCCGTCAACATGACCGGCTCGGTCTGCACCATGGACTTCGACGGCGAGCCCAGCGAGGCCGTGGTTTCGCCAGGCTGAGGCCTTGGCCAACCGGGCGGTGTATGCCAATACCGCGGTGCGCGCCTACTTTATAGACGAGGCAGAAGCCCCAGCCCACGGCCTGCGCCGCGTTCCCAAAGTGGCCGGAAGCATCCGGGTGGTGGAGGTAGAAGGCTGGGATAAGGTGGCCTGCGGCGGCCTTCACGTGGCCCGCACAGGCGAAGCCGGGCCCATCAAAATAACCCGCTTCGAGCGTTACAAAGGCGGCACACGCATCTACTTTGTGGCGGGCTGGGAGGCCCTCGAGCTTTTCGGGCAGGAACACCAACTGCTCACCCGCCTGGGCGAGAGGTTTAGCTCGAGCCCCCTAGAGCTCGAGAAGCCCATCGAGAACCTGCGGGCGGAGTGGCGCAGGGTGCGGGCCGAGAATGCCGCCCTCAAGGATGAGCTGGCCGAGCGCATCATGCGCGAGCTGCTGGCCGAGTTTCCCAGCCTGACCATCGCCGCCCAAGTGCCCCACACGGTGCTGGAGATGGTGGGCAAGCGCCTGGCCGAGTGGCCGGGGGTACTGGCCCTGCTGGTTGCCCAGGCCGAGGACAAAGCCCGCTACGCGCTGCTCAAGCACCCCACCCGCCCTGAGGACCTGCAAGCCATCTGGGAGCAAACCCTAAAACCCCTGGGGGCCAGGGGCGGGGGGGCTCTGGTCAAGCTGGGGGTGCTGCCCCTGGCCGCACTGCCCAAAGCCCTGGAGTCCTTCAAAGCCATCGCGCAGTCCTGAAGCAAGAGCCCCCCTCTTCAGGGCTTCAGGCTCACTTTTGGCATGACCCGCTGCAGGGGTTCAGGCAGCCACCAGTTCCACCGCCCTGCCAGCACCAGCACCGCCGGCACCAGCACCAGACGTACCAGGGTGGCGTCGAGCAAGACCGCAAAAGCCAGGCCCAGGCCAAT
>Ga0308407_1000968_pt1 | contig 17530 bp, 20 predicted proteins | sample HotsprSampleMSe2_FD_203476 | JGI IMG/M metagenome (GOLD analysis project Ga0308407, IMG submission 203476) | Hot spring phototrophic mat microbial communities from Mushroom Spring, Yellowstone National Park, Wyoming, United States - 20060911_MSe2 ...
CCGTTTCGAGGGGGGCGGCTCTTGAGTTTGACAGGGTTTTCGGCGCAGTGTTAAAGTGTCACGGCGGGACGGCGGGCGGATGGCGAAACGGCAAACGCAGCAGACTTAAAATCTGCCGGGGAAACCCATGTGGGTTCGAATCCCACTCCGCCCAAAATCTCACCATTCCCGCACCTTTCTCGCTCGTTCAATACGTACCGGCCTGCCCGGTCCACTGTCTCCATGCCCCCCTTTTTGGCCGAGTTTTTCCCCAACCGGTCCAGACAGGCCAGGAAATGCGACGCGATGCGACGATTCGGGAGGCGACCGGTCACCCGTCCAGCCTCCTTTCCAGTCTCCCGGCGGCGTCCTCGAACAGCCTGCGCGTGACGTGCGCATAAAACCTGGCGGTCACCGCGATGCTGGAGTGTCCCAGCCACCGGCTCACAACCGCGATGTCCACTCCGGCCTCGAGCAGCAGCGTGGCGCACGTGTGGCGCAGCCCGTGCAGCCGGATGGGCCGCAGGCCCGCCGCCCGGGCCACGGCCTGGTGCCGGTGAGAAAGATAGTCCGGGGTGAACGGCGCGCCGTCCTCCCACGAAGCGACGAACCCGGCGGGGTCGTAGTAGCCGCACAGCATCCGCCACCGGGCCTGCCGCGCCCGCTGCTCCCGAAGCGCCTCCCGCAACGGCTGGATCACCGGCAGGACCTTCGCGCGCCCGCTCTTGGTGTGCTTCAGAACGCGCTGCCCGCCCGGCAGCACCGCAAGGCTGCGCTGGAACGTGATGGAGTCCAGGCCATCGTCGATGTCGCGCCACTGCAACGCGCAGATCTCCCCGGCCCGCGCGCCCGTGTAGACCGCCAGCAGCAGGGCTATCTCCGAAGGATGCCCCCGCGCCGCCTCCACGTAGCGCGCCACCTCCTCCGGGCCGTACACGTCCACCGCCGGCGGTTCGGGCACCGGCAGAGGGATATGCTCCATCGGGCTGCGGGAGAGCAGTCCCCACCGGCACGCGTCCACCAGCGCCCGGTGCAGCACGGCCCCCGCATGGCGGACCGTGGCCGCCGACAGGCCCCTGGAGCGCAGCTCGTTCAGCCAGCGCTGGATGTGCAGCGGACGCAGCTGCGTGAGCGCCGTCTGTCCCAGCGGCGTGCCCTGGATGTAGCGGCGCACGTGCCCGCGGTACTCCTGCGCCGTCCTGGCAGCAAGGTTCGTATCGCAGTGCTCCCGCAGCCAGCGGTGCAGGTATCCCTCGAGCGTCAGCGTGGCGGGAGGAACGTAGCTGCCGCTGTCCAGCTCGTGCAGCAGGCGCGTCAGCTCGCGCTCCGCGTCCGCCCGCGTGCCGGTCACGGTGTAGTGCGGGCGGATGCGGCTGTCTCCCCTGCCGACGGACAGGCGGATATACCATCGTCCCTCCCCGGCCGGGGATATGGACCCGCGCCGTCTCACCTCCGGCGGCTCCTGCGGAACTCGTCCAGCCATTCGGGCCGGACGCGCACCAGACGCCCCACGCGATAGTGCGGCAGCTCACCGCTGCGGATGAGCCGGTGCACCTGCGTCGGGCTGCAGCGCAGGATGCGGGCCACCTCGCCGACCGTCAGGTCCGAGCGCAGCGGCGTGGTCAGGATCTCGATCTCGGTCTTCACCGCCTCTCCTCCTCTCCGCCGGAGAGTACCCGGTCCAGCCTGTGCCCGTTGATGTAGCAGGCCTCGTGTTCCGGGACCACTTCTATGCCCGGGAGCAGTTCCCCGGTCTTCTCGACGAGCGCGATATCGTCAACGGTCGTCTGCACTGATTCGCTCACTGTCGTTCTCCTGGCCTTCACGGTGACAGCATCGACTGGCGGACCGCCTCGCAGTTGGAGCCGGTCACCCCGGAGCGCCGGACGCCACCGCCGCTCCCCATGGATGCCGTAGGGCGGGTAGATGCGGATCACATGGCACCCTCATCTATTGCCATCTTCACGGCCTCCGCCAGCTCAGCGATGGTGAGCGCGCTGGCCCGCGTCCTGCCCTGGAACCGGTCGGACAGCCACTTCATCGCGGCCGGCCCCGAGATTCCGCGTTCGAGCAGCGCCTGCCGCAGGTCGTTCTGCAGTAGGTCCCGCGCTGCAGCCTCGTCGGCCGGCGGGAACTCCGGGGCCGGCTCCGCGCCCTCAGGCTCCACGGCGCGCGCCGGCCATGGCCATCGCAGGATGTCCCTCAGTGCCATGCGTCTTTGTCCGTTGCGGCGTACCAGCCGCGTTCCTCCACGGTTCTGGATGCCGGCGGGCGCAGTCTGGCAAGCGCGGCCCAGGCAGTGCTCACCGCGTCCACCTGGTCATCGTGCTGGGCCTGCGGAAACGCCACCAGCTCCGCGACAAACTCCTGATTCCAGGATGCGCGCACAAGATGGATCGGCCTGCCGCTCCAGGCAAGCGCCCGGGCCACCTTGTCGCGGTCCGCCTCGATGCCGCGGATGGCCAGGGCGTTGAAGCGCGGGTCGGCGAGCAGCTGCTGCACGGCCGCCAGCTGGAAACCGGCCCGCTCGATGGCCCAGATGGTCCCCGGCTCAAGCTGCGCGAGCGCCGCCATGTCGCGCACCGTCTCCGGCCAGGACTGGCGGCGCCGGTAGACGTCCAGCACCCACAGCCGGTTCTCCGCGTCGAGGCCGCACAAAGCGCCGACGGTCCAGTCGGCCGTAGTCCGCGATGATGCCGCAAGGTCCCAGCCCCGGGCCAGGCGCAGATGCGCCGGGGCGCGGTCCTCGATCCGGACATCTGCCAGGCGGAAGACGCTGCCCTCGGGCGGGGCGGGCCGCCCCTGATACAGCGCCTCCCAGTCGCGCGGGCCGACGTTTGCCCTGATCCGCTCCAGCTCTTCGAGTGGATAACGCTCCGGCCAGAGCGGGCGGCCATTCCCATCGATGGCGGGCATGTGGATGATCGTCCACTCATCCGCCCGGGCGTCCGCGCCCTGTGCCGCAAGCAGCCGCCCGCTCAGGTCGTCCTCGTGCCATCGCGTCTGGATCAAAACGATTGCTCCGTTCTCCTCCAGCCGGGTATACGCGGTGCTGGTGTACCAGTCCCAGACGCCCTGCCGTATGGTCTGGCTGTCAGCCTCTTCCCGGTTCTTCAGGGGGTCGTCGATGATCAGCAGGTTGGCCCCGTGCCCGGTCAAAGGCCCGCCCACGCCGGCGGCCTTCAGTCCTCCTCTGCGTCCGGCGATATCCCATGAATCCACGGCCCGGCTGTCCGGGCACAGCCCGATTCCCGGAAAGACGCACCGGAACTGCGGCCCCTCGATCGTCGAGCGCACGAAGCGGGAGAAGCGCTGCGCGAGGTCCGCCCCGTACGCAGCGAGCACCACGCGCCGGTCCGGGTTGCGGCCCAGGTACCAGGCCGGGAACCGGATGCTGGCGAGCTCGCTCTTCCCATGCCGCGGCGGCATCCAGACCATCAGGCGGCGGATCTCCCCGCGCTCCACAGCCTCGAGCGCCCCGGCCAGGCGCGCCAGATGCGGCGCGGGCCGGTAACCCGGCAGCGTCACGCAGGCAAACGGCATCAGGCGCTGCCGGGCGAGGGCGAGCACCGCCCGCCGTGCGTCACTGAGCTTGCGTTCCGGGCTCCGCCTCGCGCTGCTCGAGCCAGCGCGCCACCGCGATGATGCTGCCGGTATCGATGGCATGCGCTATGTCAATCGGGCCGCCCTCGGGCCCGGAAACCTCGATGCGCTGACGGCCCAGATTCCCCCATACCTCGGGCCGTTTCGCCTGCAGCCACCGCAGGGGGTCGCGCTCGTAGACCGCTTGCTCCGCACTTTTCACCGCCCAGGCGTCGGCCTCATGGACCCGGGCGCGAAAGTCTGCGTGTCTGGCCATCCAGCGGCGCAGGGTGCTCTCGGCGATGCCGGCTGCACCGGCCGCCTCCTCGCGCGAGGACCCGCGCCGGATGTCCGCGATGATCCGGTCCGCGATCTCCGGGTTGTATTTCGTCGGGCGTCCGCGCGGCATGTTTCAATCCTCACCGGCCTGGTGGCCGGCCAGAGCGGAAAAAGGGCCCACCGGAGGAGGCGGGCCCTCGGAGAAAGGGGAAAGGAGAGTGTTCGGTCTGGTCCGCTCTGCTTGCTGCCTGTATATGTACTCGCTGCAAAAATGTCGGACAACTTTACCGTTCGGCGAGCAGCATCAAAATTTCCCAGAGATTTTCCGTCGGCAGCGCCGCCAGCCTCTGGCGGCGCAGGTCAGAGGTCAGCGTGAGGAGATAGTTGACGTAGTCCCTGGCGTCCGCGTCCCAGGACCCGGACGCCATGCCGCTGGCCGCCGCGGCGAAGTGGAACGCCTCGTCCGGGTCGTGCACGCGGTAGGCCAGGGCCCGGATGATCTCTCCCCAGGAGGAGCCCGGGAACCGGGCGCGGTCTCCGGCTCTGCGGGCCGCCTCGAGCCGCGCGAAGATGTCAGCGAGCAGCGCCGCGCGCTCTGAGGCCAAGGGATTCCTCCAGAATGGCCCGCGCCTCCGCAGACAGGCTTGCGCCCCGGCGGGCGGCTGCTTGCGCCAGGGCAGACAGCGTTTTCCCCGACAGGCGGATGCTCAGGCGGGAGTCCATCGGGTGAGTCCGGGGACGCGCCGGGTCCGCCAGGCGCGGGTCCTGCCTGCGCAGCCGCCGGAGCTCATCGCGCACGTCGCACCAGGCCCGCCGGAGGACGTAGCGGCGCAGGAGCCCTTCCGGCAGGTGGCCGTGCTCCCTGAGCTCCTGTGCGACGGCGAGGCGCGCCACCTGCGCCAGGTCGTCCGCATGCCCGGTCCATCCGTAGCGCGCCCCTATGGCGCGCTCCAGGTAGTCTGCCAGGTGTGCGGCGAACTCAGCGTTTCCGGGCTGCCTCGAGCTTTCGAGCGAACTCCTCACGCTCGGCCTTCTCCGCCTCGTCAATCAGGGCCAGGGCGCGCGACGCATCCAGCCCGATGGCCTCCAGAAACTGCGCCATCGCCGCTATCATCTGCGGCGATGGCTTGGTCCGCGGCTCCGGCGGCGGTCCGGCCGCGGCGCGCCGGCTGTTCAGAATCCCCCGCCAGCGGGAGAGACATTCGCGCGAGCAGGTCCTCCGGTAGCGCGGCGCCGGTGAACCGCAGACGGGACACGTACCGCCCACATTATGAATGCCCGAACGCTTCATCGCCTCCTCCTTCGTCCCGTGCTCCGGGCCGGTCGAGGGCTTGAAGGGTGTCGGCCACAACCTCTGCGGCGCGCCTCTTGCCCCCGTCCTGCCCCACCCATTCACGGACCTGCAGGCGCCCTTCCACGGCGACGAGCCGGCCTTTCGACAGGTAGTTCGCGGCGAACTCTGCCGTCTGGCGCCAGCAGACGATATCGATGAAATCGGTCTGGCGTCCGGTGCCCTTATCCGTTCCGGGCCGCTCCACGGCCAGTCCCAGGGTGGCAACGGGCGTTCCCTGCGGCGTGTAGCGCAGCTCCGGATCGCGCGTCAGCCGGCCAATAAGAATGATCCTGTTCAGCATTGCTCCCACCCCATAGGGATTTCCATCGGCACGACCACGCACAGGTAGCCATCCTGCCCCTCCGGCAACTGTGCCGCGACCTGGCGCACATCCACCTTGCCGGTGACCACGTCGGCGATGAGCCGCTCGCGGTACTCGCGCAGCAGTTCGATTTCCCGGCGGGCGGCGGCGATGGCGGCGTCGAGCTTGGCGGTCTGGGCGTCGAGGTACTCGACGATGGCGGTTTGTTCGGGTAAGGGTGGAACAGGGACATAGAATGACCCGAGTCGCCCCTCGGCAATTGCCGGGTAAGCCGTGCCAACCGATTCGGCAGTTACACGATCAGTGAAAGTATTGCTCTCCACCAAGTAGCTCACGTTTGCCGGTGACGGCTTGGTGGAAGAATGATAGGCATTTGCACCTTCTTCCGCTGTATGGGCAGGGGCATACTTCCCTTCGTCAGCCGCGCTAAAACCGAAGCCACTCAATGCATCCGGCGATAGTGCTTGTCGAACTGCTCTAGGATCGCAGGCGCGAAGAACATTTTTCTGGGCGTACGCTTCTCAGGATCAAGCCTCCGCTCGTGAGCAAAGCGTTTGTCGGACTCAAGATTCTTTCGTAGTTCATGATACTTCCGGTTGACCTTAAAGTCGGAATAACGCTCGCGGCACCGGTTTGTTAGTTCCTGGTAGTCCCACGGATAGATCTCGCGAACCTGCTCTTCGGACAAGCGTACTTCCGGCGCATTAGGATCATTCGTGACCCGAACGGAGGGGGCGGATGCTGCCTTGGAGCGGACGAAGCGCACTTCCACGTTCACAGCCACCGAATAGCGCGCTGCTGGGTTTTCCTGCTCAGGTGTGAGGCTGTTGAGAAACGCCAGAAAGCTTTTCTCGTGGCGGTTTAGTTGAATGGCTTCAAGGCTTGGCGGGGGCGCCACAAACGACAACGGCATGAGGTAGAAATTGAACCGCGAAAGGTCTTCTTGAAACCAGTCCTGTACCGCGGCAACGAAGTTCTTTAAACAAGCCATGCCTATTTCCTGGACGCGCTCGTTTAACTCGGGTCTACGATGGTAGAAATGAACCGCGGTATCCCGAAGCTCGGATAAGGCCTCGAGATTACGCCGGGCGTTTTCGTCAAGCTGTCTCTGTTCAGTAAGTTTTTTGGCCAGGTAATCGAGGCTGTGGGTCATGGGATTCCCGGAGCGGGTCCGCTTGTAGCGTGGACGGCTTGCATCGGCCTTTCCTTGCGGAACATACAACTTGCTTAGGCGATTGCGATGCAGGGCAAGCCACCGCGCTTTGAGCAGGAGCTCCCAGGCGTTCAGCGCCAGGATGGTGAACGACTCGGCGCGATAGGGAAAGTCAGGTTTGTTGTACACGTCAATGGCCGCCACCATGGCAGCGATGGCCCTATCAAGAAGTTCACGGGCGCGCGCCTTCATGCTCTCCTCTGTCGTAAGCGGCTTTTCTTGGCGTAGGCCGGATATTTCTCATAGACGACCTCGAGCAAGCTATTGTGGTCCAGGTCACCATAGGTCGAGATGACTGCAGCCGCGTCCTCTTTCAGGTCTTCCGGTAGTTCAGCAAGGAGCGCTTCCGTCCTGACTTGGTCCGTGAGCGTGATCTTCGTCTTGTCCTCCTCGGGGTTGCTTTCCACTTGGACCAGACCCTCTTCTTGCAGCTTCCCCAGGTCCGTGTAGAGCTCCTTGGCGAAGGGACCGTAATGGTAGGGAACGAAATGGTAAAGACGCCTACGCCCGCCGTTACCTTCCATCTGAAAGAGGAAGACATACTTCATGAGCGCCGTAATGAGCACCGTGGCTGCTGCCCGACCTGCCCGCTTCGCTTTCTCGGCGAGCAATGCGAGAATCACCAGGCCGGGCAACCGCTCATAAAACGCCTGCCGCTCGGCAATCCACTCGGCATTCGCAGCCTCCCATTCGGCGGTCAGCTCACCGGTGAAGGATTGAGACAGCAGACTTCCAAAACATAGTTCTGATTCTTTAAGAGCATCTGTGCACTTTCTCCGCACATCCAAGTGCTGCTCAACTTGTTGAATGAAATAGTCTTGTAGTTGCAATGGTGGCACAGGCACCTCTACACCCTGCAATGTCGACGTCTTAAGGAGCCACTGTCCCCCGCTCGTTTTCACGGCTAAGCGTCTACGAAAAAGCTCCAGTGTAGAAGGCAGCGCTAAAAAGGCAGCTAAGAAACCATTTCTAACGACGCTCTCATTTACTCGAAAAGCGCATAGATTTGAATCGAGCACCCAAATTTCGGTCTCTGGTACAGTGAAGACATCGGACTTCGCAAGATGAGAAATACTTCCATTCAAGGGCGAAAACACAATATCACCTGGTAATAATCGCCCTCGTTCGATCTCTTGAGGGGAGGCTTCAACCCGTTCACTCCATGAAAGGTCAAGACCCCACAACGTTAGGTTCTTTATACGCACGATCGACACATTTCCTGTAGGAGAGGGACGCTTCGATAGTCCACGTCTAATTGCCGTACACTTACCTAGGGGTAGCTTTGGCCACCCCTTCGGATTTGTTGCCGGCTCGCCGAACATTTCCAGAAAGAGCGCGGGCAGTATCTTGTCCGCCAGCTCCAGCGCCTCTTTGCGCTTGCGCCGAATCTCGTCAGCTTTCTGCAATATCTCCACGATCCGCTCCTGAACGGGCAGAGGGGGAAGGGGAATTTCAAGACGATTCCAAAAAGTTCTTGGAACCCTTTGGCGTCCAGACGTACCCATGAAGCTTTCAACGGCGGCGTGGATAACCGGATCTTGCCGGATGAAGTAAAACAGGTACTCCGGCAGGACACGCTTGCCAGGCCGCAAAACATAAAACTCCGATGAACCACATGCAAAGTTTCGAGGAAGGCCATTGACCAGTGCAGATTTGCGATTCTGCACGCAGGGCGTGATTTTAGCAAAGAGAACATCACCATTCTGAAATTTTGTCTTGCCCGTACGGCAGTCTCTCAGAGGCACGATAGCGGCGTCTCGAAGCTTGCCACTGTACTCATCAATTGCTGCCATCTCATAAAACGGTACGTCCAGATTATCGAGCTCTGTAGGAGGGAGCATAGTAACAGGGTTGACTTCAGCAATCTTAGAGATTGCCTCGCGAACCCATCCCTTGTTTGCGGTCACCATTCTTGTTTTGCTCATCGCCGCCCCTCCCATCCAAGCACATTATTCGCCTTGTCGAGGAACTGCTGCGTTTCTGCTGGCTTCAGATACCTGACTAAACCGCCTGCGCAGAGCAGCCAGATCCCTCGCTTTGTCTTCGGCATGTCATCGCTCCCCGCAGGGTGGATTGTATTGCTGCCGAATCTCCTGCTCGATCTGTGAGCGACCAGGCTGCTGCAAGTTTGGCGTATACAACACCGCTACATACAACGTGCCCTTGCAATTGCGTCGCCAGCAATCTTTACGGTCGTGGGTCTCTACTCGTGTCTTGACCTGCGCTGATTCTCCTACGTCTAAGACGTAATAATGCCCATCTGTTCGCTTGTCCAGAATCACGTATACGCCAGAACGATCTTGGAGCATCGCCGTAGAGCTGTAAAGCCCTTCAAAGCTGTACCCACCAATTCTGATGCTCATAGTTCACCTCTGTTTTGGTTTGTTTGCGAGACTTCGGCAAAGTTAGTTCCTGATACCATTGCCAGAAGCTGGCGTAGGTCATCAGTGATCTCCTCCTCTAACTCAAGGACGCGATTGATGAGAACTTCTGGCTTTTCGTGTTCCACAGCCTCAGCCTCGTGCGGGCAGTAGCGGCCAGCGGTGAGGTTGTAGTCCGTGGCACGAATCTGCTCTATCGTTGCCCACCAGGATTTTTCACTTTCAAATTTTTTGAGGCCATCGGCTTTAAGGATTGCCCGGACACCGCCATCTCTTTCATGGCGCCAGGTGTATGGGAAAAGCGAAACCACGTGTTCGAGGTCTCCATCGGTATTAAAGTCAGGGAGCGGTCTTCGCGTTGCACCAAGGTCACGTCCATCACTCTCCACCCGGTAGAACCATACTTTAGAGGTGCGGACATCATCCTTGCCGAGCGGTTTACGGAAGACCACAATACTTGTTTTGGCTCCGCTGTAAGGGTTGAAGACCCCGGTCGGCAGGCTGATCACGGCAAGCACTTCAAACTGCTCCACGAGCTTGCGGCAAATGTTGCGAAGCATCTTTTTGGAGTCAAAGAGCAGGCCCTCCTTGAGCACCACTGCCGAACGTCCTCCGGGGCTAAGGGCATTCATCATGTGCTGAAGAAAGAGCGCCTCATAGAGTTTGATGTGGTATTCAAACTGCGCAAGTCGCTCCTGCTTCGTGGCACCAAACGGGGGATTGGCCAGGATGACATCGTACTTGTTCTTGTGGATGTCCTGCGCCTTGTTGGAAAGGCTGTCGTCATTCTGAAGCTGGCTTGAGCCGTCCTTGTGCAGGATCATGTTCATCAGGGCAAGCTTGAAGACCAAAGTCACGTGCTCCACGCCCACAAGGTGTTTTTCTTTGAGCTGGCGCAGAAGGCGTTCTTTTTCAGTGGCGTCCACCTTTTTCTGCTCAATCTTCCGTTTGACCCACTCAAAGGCGCGGACGATGAAGCCCCCTGTACCACAAGCCGGGTCGTAAATGGTCTCACCGATATCAGGGTCAATGATGTGAACCATCCGATCTACGATATGCCGAGGTGTAAAGTATTCTGCAAACTCCTTATTCTGACCAAATTGCTGGAGGAGATATTCGTAAGCGCGCCCAAATATGTCAAAAGGTTCCCCGCTCTCTCCAACGCCGCGCATCATGATGTCGCGCAGGTTTAGCTCTTTGAGTTTGGACACCAGCGCCCGAATGGTGGTGGTGTAGCGCAGGCGGAAAACCGTTCCCCCGAAAAGTCGTCGGACATCAAAGGTAATGTCGTTATTGTTCTGATCCAGAACCGTGCGAGTTGCAAGATCTCCAAACATTCGCTGGCAGAAATCTACGCTATTGTTGTAGCCATTCTGTTTAGCATAGCCATCGGGATCTCTCGCCCATTTATGGAAGCGGTACTTATTCGGAATAGCCAGTTCCTCATCCTTGAGCGGTCGGCCGAGAGCCTCTTCCTGTTCCAAGGCCATCTCATCCCAGAGCTTGAGGAAGAGAAACAGGCTGAAAGTTTCCAGTCGCTCGGTAGCGTGAAGCGCGTCGTCCCGGAAGACGTTGGCAATTTCCCAGAGATCTTCTCCAAACTGATTGAAATCAGGTATCGTTGTCATGCTCTCCCTCCTTTATAGGGGCTCCTGTTTCGAAATTTAGGGCTTCATCCGCTAAGGCGATCAGGTGACCCAGGTCACCAAAGAGGGCTTTGATGCGAGAAAGTCCGCCGGATTGGTAGAGCAAATGGCTATGCAGGATTTGCTCCGGCGTGATATCTGGGTTCGCCCGTTTAAAGTCACAGATCATCAGCACCAGTTCGCGCTGCTCACTATTGAGATTCTTACCAAGCGCCCACGTCTCAAATTCGCGGCGTCGGCGCAAGGTATCGAAATCGGCTTCCCCCATAGCCACAGCGATGAACTCCTCGAGCGTAGCTTCTGGTTCACCATAGAGATCTCGAAGGGTGCTAAGGTCAAAGCCCATAATAGCCAGAAACGAATGATCTGGTGGGGCGGCACCTTTGAAGTATCGCCAGCAGAGAAGCGTTTGAGCGAAGCGTTGCTTGAGCGCTTCGCGTTCCATGCCACGCTTGAGCTGAGCTTCCACTTGTCTGCGCAGGTCTTCCAGAATAGCTGGGGCGATCGTCTCCGAGAAGACCATATGCACGGGCACATCGGCGATTATCATTTGATGCTCGGTGGCCGGTTTCTCTACTGTGGGCTTGTCCTCAACCGCCTCCTGGTGTTCTCGTTCGCGGCGAACGATCTCTTCTTCTTCCTGCTCTATCGCTTCATCCACAATCCCAGGAGTGTCATTCGTAATAGCAGGCTCAAGGCGTGTGATGTCTACGAAGTCCACGAGCTTGTAGAACTCCTTGCCTGTTTCCCGGCACTTCCGAGTGCCGCGCCCCTTCATCTGGACATAAAGCACCTTGGACTTCGTAGGCCTCGCCATGAGCAGGACTTCCACATCCGGGGCGTCAATGCCTGTATCCAGCATACCCACACCTACCAGGACAATCGGCCGTGGAGCCATATTCGGATCTTTGTGAGCCTGCTCAATGATAGCCTTGCGCTCCTCAGCCGGCGTAATTTTCTGGAAATCCTCGATCAGCTCTCTGGCACCCGGCATCTCGTTATGAACCGCCACGATGAACTTTTCCGCAGCAGCATCATTGGGTGGAAGGTTGTTGCGGCGGTTGTAATCTGCGATGAGGGCGTATCGTAGGTTCTTGGCGTGGGCGATGGATGCCGCAAAGACTATGGTCTTTACAGGCTGACGCGTACCGAGAATTTCAAAATACTTTTCAGAAATGAGCCGATTCCGTTGCGGCACATCTACAGCGCGACCGAGCTGCTCGGGCTCAAAGTCAAAGCCCATGTCGTGCACGCCTTCTAAATCTACGTTCGTGTGAAACTTGAAATGAATGCATTGAGCCAGTCTCTCCCATGCGGATACTTCGGGATTGGTCTCTGCCTGCCGGTAAGTGTAGCGATAGATAGGTCCAGGGTACTGTCCAGGGTCAGTAAAGAAGCGGTCTGTATTAATGGTTTCCTTGTCGGCAGGTGTTGCTGTCAGTCCCAGAAGGATTGCACCACCTTTAGCAAAGTGTTCCAGCACCGGATACCACTCGCCAAAGTAAGAACGGTGACATTCGTCTAGAATAATTAATCCGAAATGACTCGCCTCATACTCCTTGAACCGTTCGCGGACAGCCATATGTTGGATAGTGGTCACGAGGACATCGCGGTGTTTGTCCTCTTTGCCGCCTGTTGCTCGTTCGACGTTGAAGTTGTCCCCCAGATGCGTTTTGAACTTCTTAACAGTTTGAATGGCTAATGCATCGCGATCCACGAGGAAAAGCGTTCTGCGTATAAGGCCAACCGACCAAAGTTTGGCGATCACACCTGCGGCTGTGATTGTCTTGCCTGTACCAGTTGCCATTTGGATATACATTCGGCGACGCCCTGCCTGAACAGCAGCAAGTACTTGAGAGACAGCAACCCGCTGATAATCTCGGAGGATACCATGTAGCTCAAGAGCCTCAGGACGGAGGAACTCGCCGAGTTCTGCAGGTGTTGGAAACTGTGAGATGCGCTCAGGCAGTGTATTAGCCTTCAGGTTCTGCCGGAGGTAAATCTTTTGGTCGCTTGCAAACACAAGCGGGACATCGTGCCCGGTGTTTTTCTTGTAGGCTCGTGCATACCGCTTGGCTTGCTCCAGCGCAGCCCACAGATCTTCACCTGGCTTCTTCGCTTCCAAAATGGCGACGAGGCGACCTTCATGGAGAAAGACACGGTCGGCTTCTTCTCCGTCAAGATGATCCCTCCACCGCTTTCTGGTCATAGTGAAGTCAGTAAGATTCCACCCGCGCTCGCGCAGGTGCTCTTCGATCAGAAGTTCGGCTTCATCCTCGTTGATTGGCCTATTCGTCATGAAGAGACGCCTCCTGTGATGCTTGACAAATATACAGTATATCGCCCTGGCCGGCGTCCCCCGGTGTCCAGTGCTCACCGGTTTCTTTGCTGTTTTCCTCGTTGAAACGGCGCACCAGTTCCTCAAATATGGTACCCATGGCGTGGTTGTCGAGGCCCGGCAGGCGCACGCTGCCGTCGCTGTTGAGCACAGGATATGGGCTCAGGTTGATCGAGGGGTCGAGGAATTTTTCGATGAGTGCGCCCAGCGCGCCAGCTTTGGCCAGGCGCGGGATCTGGTTGCGGAACTCGAGGCTGTCGATGATCTCCTGGACGTTGGGTGAGAACCCGTCCAGGTACGCGCAAAAATCGGTCTCCAGTCCCTGGCGGCCCGCGCTGGCCTTGAGGTCACGCAGGGTGAATTTCGAGGTGTTGTAAAACACCTGGCCGGCTGCTTGACACAGGGCTGCGTCTTGATGCACAATGCCCGCTTTGTCAAGCGTGGCTTTCATGTCGAGCACCGCATCCTTGGTGGGCTCCAGCACCGCGTCCAGTCTGCGGAGGACGGTCATCGGGAGAATGACGTCCCGGTACTTGCCGCGTTCGTAGAGGTCGCGCAGCACATCGTCCACGATGCCCCAAATGAAGTTGGCGATCCAGGTGAGTTGTCCGTTTTCCATGTGCAATCCTTACGCGACACGCGGATATTACCTTCACGCAGGCAGAGCAGTGCGGATGCCTTCGAGCAAATTTCTCTTCGTCAGTTTGGCCTTCATGTTTTCTCCTTCCTTGAGTCCGGTGGACCCACACTGTTTTCGTTCAGTGAGCGCAGATAGCCGGTGGCCTGGTGGCGCGCCAACTCCCGCAGTGCAGGGGGGCCTTCCTCCAGCTCATGCAGCCAGCGCTCGATGGCCTTGCGGGGCTCGGAATACGTCACGCCTTTCAGGCGCACCACCGGCGGGCCTTCCGGGAGCTCCAGCAGAGCGCGCAGGCGGGTCTTCAGGCTGGCATCGTCGCCGGCCTCAGCGGTGTTTTGCGGGGTGCCGGTGGCGGAGTCCGGCGGCGGTCCGGCCGGCATGGCGGGAGGCTTCTCGCCACTTGACGGCCCGGCCGCCTCTTCGGGGGTGCTACGCATGCTACGGATAACAGGGTGTTTTTGAAAATTTTCCCTATATATATACGCGCGTGGACTTTTCGAAAAATGGGTCATATCCGTAGCATCCGTAGCAGACCGGCTACCTTCTCGAGATTTTTCTTCAACTGCTACGGATGCTACGGCTTTTGTTGAAAAATCCCCGGGATTCTGTTCTGCAGGTTGGTTTCCGGTGTAACCGGTTTCATCCGTAGCATCCGTAGCACCTTCACCTCCACTGTGTGACGGATGTGACGTATTGGGGCGTTTTTCCGAAACTTTTTCCCTATATATATACGCGCGTGGACTTTTCGAAAAATGGGTTGTATCCGTCATATCCGTCACAGCAGCCCCTTTCTGCGGCGGGCCGTCCATTCTCAGCCCGATGCCAACATACAACCGGACCAGCCTTCCCTCCCGCCGGGAGCGCGTGGCGGTGACTCCCCTGTCCCTGAGCTTGCGCGCGAACGCCTTATGTGAAAGAGGCCCCCCTCCGGTGTTCTCGTTGCACCAGGCCTGATAGGCTGCGTACAGCTCGCCGCCGGGCACCTGATGGCCGGGCCCGAGGACGCAGCAGTCATCCAGAAACTCCGCGAGGATGTCTTCCTCCGTGCGGTATCTCTCCGTTGCCGCCCGTACGCAGTCCGGCATGGGGATCCGCTTCAGGCTGGCAGCCTTCCTGGCGCCCTCCAGCAGCCAGCGCAGGATACCCGGGGCCTCCTCCTTCAAGCGGTCCGCAAGGTCCGGGTCGCGCCTGTTCTCCGGTATGGTGACCTCGAAGGGGACGAGGGCCAGGCGCCGCCACATCCCTTCCCCGGTTTCCGGGATGATCGGGCGGGTGTTGGACGTGATGACCGGGGTCACCCCAAGCCGGGCGCTGCGGTAATCCTCGTAGAGCCCGCGGACCTGGATCGGCTCCTCCGAGAGCAGGTCCTTGATGCCCGTGCTGCTCAGCACAGCGCCTTCCATCAGCTCCTCCAGCAGTCCCAGGCGCAGGCCTTCACAGGCGGCCAGCGCCACCCGCGCGGCATCCTGCTGCTGTCTGCGGGACACCAGCGCGTCCCGCGGAATGGGCCCTGCGTAGTCTCCCAGGACGTGCCGCACCACTGACAGCAGCGTGCTTTTTCCGTTGGCGCCCGTGCCGTAGAAGATGCCAGCCTGGCGCTCCACGTGCCTGCCCAGCAGTGCCGCTCCGAAAAACATCTGGAGAAAGCCGGTCAGTCCTTCCTGAGGCAGGATCTCGTGGAGGAAGGCCAGGAAGCGCGGGCACTCAGCGCGTTCGTCGAAAGCTACGCCCGTCATGCGGGTCATCCAGTCCTCCGGCCGGGCCGGACGTGTCTCCAGAGTCCGCAGGTCCAGAACGCCAGACGGGGTGTTCAGCAGGAATGGGGCCCTGTCGAAGGCGGCCGAGTTGGTGGCGATATCCGGCGCGCCCTTCACGAGCTCGAGCGCCTCTCTGTAAAAACGGCCGCTTTCGAGCTCCCACAGGCGCGCAGCGGCCCATTTTCTTTGCTCGGCGCTTTCAGCGGCCGCGGCGGCCCCCAGGTAGCGCAGCCTCAGCGCCTCGTAGGCTTCCGCGCGGACCGCCTCCTCGGCAACATGTTCCCAGCGGCCGCCTCCCTGTCCGGTTTCGCTCCAGCGGTACCACCTCCTGCGCGTGGGGCACCAAACGAGCCTGCCGGAGAACAGCTCCCGCAGTGCGTCCCTGTGGGCGCTCAGGCGGTCTCCCTTGTCCGTGGCTGCGTTTCCCCGCGGCCTGGCGCCGCCCTGCCATTTGGCGCTGTCTTCTGCCCCCGGCTCGACGTAGCCCTGCGATGCCAGGGCGCTGGCCGCGGAGGCGAAGTCGCCGCCGTGCTCCAAGAGCGCGTAGACGGTGAAGGGCGTGTAACCCTTTCCAGCCTCGAATGGCGGGGCGTTTGAGGAGAACACATACAGTATCCGGCGCCCATCCCTGCCGAAGGTGGCGCTGATGCCATCCCGCGGATCCTTGCCAGGCCGGGTCAGATAGATGGTCCCGCCGGGTCCCCGCCGCTCGTGGACGGTCCAGCCGTGGCCCTCGAGCAGCGAGAGCACATCCCCCCACTCGTTGTAGACGTCCCCGGGCCGCGAGCCGCCAGGTTCCGATGCGCTGCGGCCGCAAGCGTCGACAACCTCCCGCGGCTCCAGCTCCTGCGGGTCCAGATGCCGGCCGTCCCAGGCCTCCGCCAGGACCGGCGCACCCGGACGGGCCGAAGGCAGGTAGAACAGCCGGGCCGGGTCCGTGCAGGCCGGGTCCGGGATGCAGCCGGACTGCGCGAAGAAGGCGTGCAGGCCGGAGGCGATGCCCCGCCACCGCTCCGCCGGAACGGGGTGCGACAGGGGCACCACCGCCCGCAGGTGCGGCGCGTCCGGGGTGTGGTTGAAGGTGCTGTACAGCACGCAGGCCAGGCACTCGCGCTCCAGGAATGCCCGGAGGCGCTCTGCGTCGCAATCATGGTCGAAGTCCAGCACGGCCAGCGTGACGGCTTCCACGCCGTCGCTGCCGCGGGAGGCCCCGGGCCGGTAGCGGACCGGGGAGAAGCAGGGAGCCTGCGCCTTGTCGCTGACCCTCAGGTGGCGCGTCAGGCGTTCCCGGAGTTCGCTCCAGGGCAGACATTCCCGCCGCGGCCGGGTGTCCGTCACGCTGCGGAAGAAGGAGACCTCAAAGGACGGCTCCGGGGCTTGCCGGGCGTCTTCAGAGGGCCCGTACGTGCCCATATCATCCCACCCGGTCATCGTTGTCTCCTCCCGACAGAATACGCAGGATGTCAGGCCAATCGCCGGGGCGCCAGATGTAGGTCTCGATGCGGCCCGGGATGCTGCACTGCTGGAAACGCTCGAGCCAGGCGCGCTGGCTGGACGTCAGGCGGCCGCGCGCGCTTTTCAGCTCGGCGAAGATGATGACTGGCGGCCGCACCAGGACCAGGTCCGGAAAGCCGGCCGGGGAGCCCATGGATATGGCGGGGTGATAATCAGCCCAGCCGTTCTGGCGCGCTGCCCTGCGCACCTCGCGCAGCAGACGTGCTTCCGTCCAGGCTTTACGGTCTGCGCCGCGTGGCGTAGTCGTTGCGCTGGCGGCAGTGTCAGCTGTGGCGTTCCGGCGCGCCATCCATGGCCTCCTTTCCGGGCCGTCCTGGCCGTGGAAGTGGTTTTGGCCGAAATTTGGCCGAACTGGTGCTAGAATGCGTCTTGTCCGGGGCGTTGCCGGTGCGTGGCGCGGCAGATTCGAGCGTGGGTTGGGGCCGCTGGCGGCCCTGTGGAGACCGGGGAGCAGACTTAAAATCTGCCGGGGAAACCCCTGTGGGTTCGACTCCCACTCCGCCCATCGCCGTCTCCATCCGCCGGGCCTTCGCCCCCGCCGCCCCCGG
>Ga0308407_1000973_pt1 | contig 17458 bp, 18 predicted proteins | sample HotsprSampleMSe2_FD_203476 | JGI IMG/M metagenome (GOLD analysis project Ga0308407, IMG submission 203476) | Hot spring phototrophic mat microbial communities from Mushroom Spring, Yellowstone National Park, Wyoming, United States - 20060911_MSe2 ...
TATGTATCGCCCCAGTCGGGACCTCGTTTGGTGAGAGCATCGGTAGCATTTTGTAAATTGATGAGAGAGAAACGCCCTATTTCGTTGAAAGCCATTACGCCTGTAATTCCACACATAAAGTAAATGAGTATTTTTGAAAGAGCAGATGTAAAACTATACAAAAACTAACTAAAATCTGGGGATATAGACTACTTTTTTTGTTTCAAAAAATTCTTCTTCAAAGTAGTCTTTGAGTTCATAAATTTTGTAACGTCTTTTCAGTTCTTTGAGTTCTTCGCTAAGGTCTCCACCTTTGAGGAGTAAAATACCATTAGGCAATTTGTTGTATTGATTTTTACTGAATTTGTTTTTTATCCATTCGTAAAAAGGTAGGGCTTTTGTTACCCCTCTGCTTACAACGAAATCGTACAATCCGTTGGGGGCTTGTTCGGCACGTTCTTGGCGGGCTTCTACGTTGTTAAGTTTGAGACTTTCTGCAATGGCTTTTACCACATTTATTTTTTTGCCGATAGTATCAATCAGATGAAATTCTACATTTTCAAACAAAATAGCCAAAGGAATACCCGGAAAACCGCCACCTGTACCTACATCAAGCACCATTGTCATAGGGGCAAACTCTATTATCTTAGCTACCGCCAAAGAGTGTAAAACGTGATGCAGATACAAATTATCAATATCTTTGCGAGAAATTACATTGATTTTGGCGTTCCATTCGCTATAAAGTGCCTGCAAAGCCGCAAAACGCTCTTTCTGCAAGGTGGTTAAGTTGGGAAAATATTTGTTAATCAAGTCCATTTCTAAATTCTAATTACTTACTGCTCACTACTCACTACTCACTACTAACCTTATCGGTTCTACGAGCCTATCGATATCGCCTGCTCCGATGGTTACAACGATTTCTTTGGGCAAGATTTTTAACAAATCTAAGATATTCTCTTTGGAAACAAGCATTTTTTCGGTGGTTTGTATTTTTTCGATAATCATTCTGGAACTAACTCCTTCAATAGGCTTTTCTCGGGCTGGATAAATGTCTAAAAGTAGTACTCTATCGGCTAAGGAGAGTGTTTCGGCGAAGCCATCGGCGAAGTCGCGGGTACGTGAGTAGAGATGTGGCTGAAAAATAGCCGTGATGTGTTTTTCGGGGTAAAGCATTCGCAAGGCGGTCAGGAAGGCTCTAATTTCTTCGGGGTGGTGGGCGTAGTCATCAATCTGAATGATTGTATCGGTTTTGAGAATATACTCAAAACGCCTTTTTACACCTTTGAAACTCTCGATACCAGCCTTGATAGTTGCAAGTGGAATTTGCAGACTTTCTGCAACAGCTATTGCCGCTAAGGCATTGAGAATATTATGATAGCCCGGCACAAACAAACGAATATCTCGGATAAGTCCCGAAGGGGTATGAGCATCAAAAACAAAACTACCTTCTTGGATACGAATGTTAGTGGCAAAGTAGTCGGTTTCTTGCAAGCCGAAACATTTTACAGCAATTTGGTTACGGATAGATAGCTCTAAACCATTTTTCAGAAACAATTTGCCATTTGGTTTAATTTTTTGTACAAACATTTCAAAGGTTTCTTGCACGGCTTTGTGGTTTTGGTAGATGTCTAAATGGTCGGCATCGGTGGCAGTGATAATGGCTATATCGGGGTGAAGCGTAAGGAAGGAACGGTCGTATTCATCGGCTTCAACAACAACTAATGCTTTGGGTTCGGGACTAAGCAGAAAGTTGTTGTCGTAGTTTTGCGTAATGCCTCCTACAAAAGCCGTAACGGGTTTTTTGGCAAAAACAAGCAGGTGAGCCACCATCGAGGAGGTAGTAGTTTTGCCGTGAGTGCCTGCAATGGCTATCGTGAAATTATCTTGTGTAATTAAGCCCAAGGCTTCGGCACGTTTGAGAATCACAAAATCATTTTTGCGGAAGTATTGCAACAAAATGCTATCGGTAGGAAGGGCAGGTGTAAAAACGATGAGCGTATCTTCGTTGGAAAGGTTGAGAGGTAGAAGTTCGATATTTTCTTCAAAAATGATGTCAATGCCTGTTTGTGTCAATTTTTCGGTGATTGGGCTTGCGGTTTTGTCGTAACCAGCTACTTCGTAGCCCTGTGCCTTGAACCATTGAGCCAAAGCACTCATTCCAATTCCTCCTATGCCCAAAAAATAAACTTTTTTAAATTTTTGTAAATTCATAGATGGCGATGTAATGAAAATTTTTAGTGGTAGTTAGCCAAAAAACATTTCGCAAAAATAAAAAATTTACGTAAAAGTTATTGCATTTCCGCAAACTAACATTAAAATTTGCTTGCAGTTCAGATTATACTTTTTATGTACAAAGTTTTGTATTTTTGTGCAATCATTTACCAGCAACATTTATGCTTCATAGCAAAGAAGAAAAATTAGCCGCTTTTTCTCGTTTGTTGGATATTATGGACGATTTGCGAGAAAAATGTCCTTGGGACAAAAAACAGACCTTTCAGAGTTTGCGGCATTTGAGTATCGAGGAGCTGTACGAACTTTCAGATGCCATCTTGCAAGAAGATATGCAAGAAATAAAAAAAGAGTTGGGCGATGTACTGCTTCATATTGTTTTTTATGCAAAAATAGCTTCCGAAATGCAGGCTTTTGACATAGCAGACGTAATCAATTCGCTTTGCGAAAAACTTATCCGCAGGCATCCACACATTTACGGCGAGGTTGTTGCCACAAACGAAGATGCCGTAAAACAAAACTGGGAACAAATTAAACAAGCTGAAAGCCAAGGCGAAAAATCGGTGATGGCAGGCGTGCCTAAGAGTTTGCCTGCCCTCGTGAAGGCAATGCGTATCCAAGAAAAAGCCCGTGCCGTAGGTTTCGACTGGGAAGAAAAAGAACAAGTTTGGCAAAAAGTGGAAGAAGAAATGCAAGAGTTTCAAACTGAATTCAATCACAAGCAAAATTTTGACCCCCAAAAAGCCGAAGCCGAATTGGGCGATTTGCTTTTTTCGCTTGTCAATTACGCTCGTTTCTTGGAAATCAATCCCGAAACTGCTTTGGAAAAAACCAATCTAAAATTTCTGCAAAGGTTTCAGTATTTGGAGCAAAAAGCCAAAGAAAGTGGCAAAAAACTTTCAGAAATGACCTTAGCCGAAATGGACGTGTTTTGGAACGAAGCCAAATTGCTCGCAAAAACAACGTAAAATACAAACTTTTCTTACAAGTTGAAAATTAAGCACGAAATTTGATAGATATACTTTTGGTACATACTTCTAAACTAATGAACAAAAATTTTTACTTAATAGCTATTTTCATGTGTTTTGGTTTTGCGGTAGTTGCTCAAAACAAGGAAATTTCAGAAGCAGAAGCCTACATTCGCAAAGGTGACTCCCAAAATTTATCCAAATATTTTGGCAATACCGTAGAATTGAATTTTGATGGTAAAAAGCAAAATTATAGTCGTAATCAAGCAGAATTTGTGATGAAGGATTTTTTTTCAAAAAATCCTCCCAGACCCGATGGTTTCGAGAGCTACCACAGAGGGCAACCTAACACAAATTTGAGTTTTTCTATCGTCAAATACGACTCCAAAAATGGGGCTTTCAGAGTTTTTATGAAACTGAAAAATCAGCAAGGAAAATATTTTATCGATGCTCTTGATTTCATCAGGGAGTAAATCTTTGCTATGCGGTTAATTTGTAGGAGAGAACGCAAAATATACTTTTGGCTATCTGTTGTGCTTTGGAGTGTTTGTTGTAATGCTTTCGCTCAAAAAGATAGCCTTTTCCGACCCAAACTGAAATTTTTGGAAGATACGCTCCTTCTCGGAAAAGTTACCCCCGTTGCTTTGAGTTTTAGGTATCCGAAAGATTGGCAGGTGCTTTTTACCGACACAAGCTACAATTATTTTCCGTTTGAACTGGATAAAAAAATTTTTTTTTCTACCCAAACCGATAGCCTTTACAGCCGCGATAGTGCTATCTATATGCTTAGAAGTTTTGAAATAGACAAGGTGCAAAAATTGCGGTTGCCTATTTACAAAATAAAAAACCAAGGCGACTCAATAGCTTTTTTCTCTAATACCGACTCCATTTTTTTCAAAGAACTAATCACAAGCAAACAATTAGATACGCTGACCCTCAAAGCCGATACGCAAATCGTAGCCTTAGAAGAACGTTTCAATTTTCCCCTTTGGATTTTTGTAGGCGTAACGGCTTTGTTTGTTTTGGCTATTGTTTGGCTTTTTTTCGGCGATTGGATAAAAAAACAAATCATCTTGCTCAATCTCAAACGAAAACACATTCGTTTTGAAGAAAATTTCAGCAAAGAAATGAGCAAAATAAAAACCCGCAAACGTATCAAAGACATAGAACTCGCTCTTTTGCTTTGGAAAAAACATTTAGAAGAAATAGAAGAAAAGCCTTTTAGTTCATACACTACTCGCGAAATTGTTGAGGTATTGCCCATCGAAAGCCTTGCCGATAGCTTGCAAAATATTGATAAAGCAATTTACGGAACAATTATTGAAGAAGGTTTAGATAGAGACCTAAATTACCTCAAAACCTTAGCCCACCGCAGATACCTCAGACGCAAAAAGCTAATCAGAGAAAATTAAAAAAACGACCACCGAGAGAGAGGTCGTTTTAAATACTACAAAACACTTGTCTTTTCTGTTGTTTGACAGATAAGGCTCAAAAGTAAGATTTATTTCAGAAAGCTACAAATATTTTTTCCCGAAAGCTATCTTTTCTTGCACGAAGATAGCCTATGTTTTCACAAAGAGTTTTTTCAAAAAAACATACTTTCTTTGCATAAAAAATTAGGTTTATTGATATATTTACGCACAAAGAATTTCAGAGCTATGCGATTTTCTCTCTTCATTGTTTCAATCTTTCTGTTTTTGTTTGCTTGTGGAGCAAAAAAAATAGAAGGTTTTGATGCTGAAAAATGGAAAAAAGACCCCAAAGGTTGTAAAAGCGAACGCCTTGCACTTCTTGAAACGCTTGAAAAACAAAAACAAAAGCTAATAGGACTTTCGCAATCAGAAGTGGTGAGCCTTTTGGGCAAACCCGATGCCCAAGAATTGCTCAAAAGAAATGCAAAAACTTTTACTTATTATCTCAACGAAGGTTCGCAATGTGGCGTAGGTTCGCAAGAAGGAATTGCCTTGATAATCCATTTTGGAGCTTTGAACTACGTAAGTGAAATCAGTAGAAGCAGTTATCAGTGAGCAGTGAGCAGTTATCAGTGAGTAGTTATCAGTGAGTAGTTATCAGTGAGTAGTTATCAGTGAGTAGTTATCAGTGAGTAGTTATCAGTGAGCAGTTATCAGTGAGCAGTTATCAATAAACAATTGTCTTTATCTATTTACATTCATCATTCATCATTCATCATTCAACTTAATGACTAATCAAGAAAAAATACAAAGCCTATTTGAAGAAATGCGAAAAGTAGTGATTGGGCAAGAATATATGATAAATCGCTTGTTGATAGGACTTTGTACCAACGGACACATTCTCTTAGAAGGCGTACCCGGACTTGCCAAAACACTCACTATCAATACCCTTGCCAAAACCTTAAATCTATCGTTCCAACGCATACAATTTACCCCCGACTTGCTCCCCGCCGATTTGATTGGCACAATGATTTTTAATCCCAAAGAAGGCGATTTTGAAGTAAAAAAAGGACCTATTTTCGCCAATCTCATTTTAGCTGACGAAATCAATCGCTCGCCTGCCAAAGTACAATCAGCCCTGCTCGAGGCTATGCAAGAACGCCAAGTAACCATCGGTGAAACTACCTTTCCGATGGACTATCCTTTTTTAGTGCTTGCTACTCAAAATCCCGTAGAACAAGAAGGTACGTACCCTCTGCCCGAAGCTCAAATTGATAGATTTATGATGAAAATTTATGTTGGCTACCTGAAAAAAGAGCAAGAACTTGCCGTTATGCGTAGAATGGCAAATATGAACTTCAAACCCGAACTTAATGTAGTGTTGCAAAAAGAAGATATCGCCGCCATTAAGCAAGAAATCAATCAAATCAATATTTCTGAGACTCTGGAAAAATACATCATTGAACTTGTTTTTGCTACTCGCTACCCCGCTGATTATGGTTTGCGTGAAGAAGCCCAATATATTCAGTTTGGAGCATCGCCAAGAGCAAGTATTAGTCTCAATCTGGCGGCAAAAGCCTTAGCCTACCTTAACCAAAGAGATTTCGTACTGCCCGAAGACATCAAAGAAGTAGCTATGGACGTACTCAACCACCGGATTATTCTCAACTACGAAGCCGAAGCCGACGGCATCACCACCCGACAAGTTATAGAAAGTATCCTAAAAAATGTACCTATTACACAATAGATTTAGACACCAAGAAATAGAAAAAGCAATATACCTAAACTTTTTTGCAGAACCATTTCTACGTTCATTTTGTTTTTTTATTGCAAAAAAGCAAATTTCTAAACCAACTAAGCTATAAAAAATGAGAATTCATCGTTATTTCTTGTTTGTAATAATATTCTATGCTTGTGGCGAAAAAAAATTACCAATTCTTGGGGAAAGAAAAGTAATAGAACGTGAAAAAGAAGGTAAAATAGTTGTTGATACCATTTATCATTCTATTCCTGAATTTAGTTTTATCAATCAAGATGGGCAGAAGGTTACGGAAAAGACCTTTGAAGGGAAAATCTACGTTGCTGATTTTTTCTTTACCACTTGCCCCAGCATTTGCCCAAAAATGAAACAACAAATGCTTCGAGTCTATGAAAAATACAAAAATGACGACCGCATTTTGTTGCTATCACATTCTATTTCTCGCGAAGATAGCGTACCCGTGCTGAAAAGTTATGCAAAGAAAATCAATATTGAAACCTCCAAATGGCACTTAGTTACAGGCGATTGGAACAAAATTGAACAAATGGCAAAAAGTTATTTCGTAGGCGTACAAGAAGACCCCAACGAGCCGGGCGGCTATCTGCACAACGGCTATTTTGTGTTGGTAGATAAACAGAAACACATCAGAGGCGTCTATGATGGCACAAACCCCAAAGAAGTTGATAAATTGCTTACCGATATTGACATTCTTTTAGATGAAAAATAGTTTATCCGATACAAGAGAAAAGAGACAGGAAACAAGACCGATTTGCCTATCCTATTCAATTTTTATCAAAATCTCTCAATATTTTGTGAAGCTGTTTAAATCAAAAATTCTTTTGGCTATTTTGCCTGTGTTGTTTTTCGTGGGTTTGCTTGTGGGCAATTTGTTTGTGTTCAGAGTAAAAGAGCAAGGACAAGTTCTCTACGAAACGCACTGCTCGGGTTGCCATATGGAGCAGGGGCAAGGTCTTGCCCAACTTATTCCCCCTATCAGTAAATCGGATTGGATAGCCAATAATGCTGATAAATTAGCCTGCATTATCAGATACGGACAGCAAGGAGCAATCATAGTAAATGGTATAAACTACAACCAGCCCATGCCTGCCAATCCGAATTTGACAGATATTGAATTGCACAATTTAATTAACTATATTGTGCGTAATTTTGGAAACCAAACAGCCAAACGCAGTTTAGGGCAAATTCAGCAAGATTTGAACAATTGTAAATAAGCGAAACTAAACTTTTTCTGCCAAAACCAAAGGCTTGGGATAATCTACGCCAATTTGTACGCCATAACTTCGTAATTCCTCCGAAGACAGGTTTTCGAAAGAATGTAGTTTAGCCGTAGGTATGTTTTTGAGTTCGGGTAGCCAAAGTCTGATGTACTCGCCTTGTGGGTCGTATTGTTTGGCTTGATGCGATACGTTGAAATAGCGGTTTTCTCGTGGGTCGTTACCTACACCTGCTACGTAGTTCCAGTTGCCCCAATTGCTACAAACATCATAATCAATGAGTTTGCTTTCAAAATACATTGCTCCCCACACCCAATTGATGTGCAAATCTTTCACCAAAAAACTGGCGACGTTTTGCCTGCCTCGGTTGCTCATAAAGCCTGTTTCGTTTAGCTCACGCATATTGGCATCAACGAAAGGGACACCTGTTTTGCCATTTGCCCAAAGTTCAAAAATTCTTCGGTTGTTTTTGAGCAAAAGATTTGTATTTTTGATGCCTGTTTCCCGAAACAAAGCATTTCCGAATTTTTTGGCAACAAACCTGAAATAATCCCGCCAGATGAGTTCAAAAATCAGCCAGTAGGTAGAGTCATTTTTGGTGCGTTCTTTTTCGTATTTTTTTACTTCTTCGTAAATAAAACGAGGTGAAATACAGCCTAAAGCCAAATAAGGTGAAAATTTTGAGGAATAATCTGCTCCTACAAGTCCGTTGCGAGTTTCTTTGTAGCGTTTGAGTAAATCTTTTTCCCAAAAATAATGGTTCAATCTTGCCAAAGCCTCTGTTTCGCCGCCTTTGAAAGCGATAGCGGCTTTGGGCGAAATTTTTGTTTCTTTCAAACCTAAGTCTTTGAGCGAGGGAATTTCGCCTGCTACAAAACCTTCGGGCAGTTTGCTCAAACTTTTGGGACAAGGCAAGGTTTTACGTACAACAGCATCTCTTTCAACGATTTTTCTAAATTCTGTAAAAATATTTGGCAGGTGTGCCAAAGGAAAGGGCAAATCTTCTAAATGGTACAAAGTAGATTGCCAAAAAAGGTTTATGCGAATACCTCTTTGCAAAAGAATTTTTTCTAAGGCTTCTTCGGTGCGTACTTCTTCGCTGGTTACTTCTTTTGAGGCAAAAACGGCTTCTACGCCGAGTTGCTTGGCAATGTGGGCAATTTCTTCTTCGGGTTTGCCTATGCGTACAATCAAGTCGCCACCGATTTTGCGTATGGCAACACGTAAATTGCACAAACTTTCTAACAAAAACTTCGCTCTGAACGAGTCGGTGCGAGGGAAATCTAAAAAAGTCTTTTCAAAAAGGCGTTTGTCAATGCAATAGACGGCATATACTTCTTTTGCCTTTTGGCTTGCCTGATACAAAGCGGCGTGGTCGTGCAGGCGGAGGTCATTTCTGAACCAAACTAAAACTTTTTGCATTTTCGTAAGAAAAGCAGAGAGCTAACATAAAAAATCTAAAATATCAACGATTTGTATAGAAGATGTGTTTTGAAAAGTTAAACAAAAATCTGCCAAAAAATATAATGACAGGCTTTAAGTGATTAGACACAAGAGACAAGAGGCAAGAGACAAGACAAAAAATTGTCTATCAGTATTTTGTCTCAGTAAAAGTGTCCTTTTAATTTTGTGGAACTACTTAAGTACTTAGACATTAGTAGTTAGATGTTAGTACTTAGACAAAATATTGTTTTTCAGGTTTTTACACAAATGCAAGTGTCTGTTTAATTTTGTTGAAGCACTTACTCAAAATAAACTGGTTTTTGTTTTTCCGTGCGTTGAGCGGAGCCGAAACGCACGGGAAAAATAGGCTTTTTAAAGAAATTTTTGAAAAACCACTTTTTTTCAAGTATAAACTATTTTTCCTATGTCTAAAATTATGTTTTTATAGCAAGCAAAGGCACTTGGGTAGTATAGACCATCTCTTCGGTACGACTTCCGTCAAAGATTCTATCCCAAAAACTACGCTTATGCGTGAACATCACCATCATATCAGGTTTATAGACACGCACAAATTCTTTCAGCCCTTTATGCACATCATTTTCGGCATCGGTGTGCATAAAAAATAGTTCCATATTCTGGTAGCTGAGTTTTTCGCGTAATTCTCTGATAAATTTTCTGTTGGGGAAAGTATCGAGCTTAATCATTTCGGGGTAGTTGGGATAGACGTGAACGAGTTGGAGTTTTGCCTCAAAAAGTTTGGCGAAGTCTATCACTTTACTGATTTTGCTTTCTACATTTGCCAAATCGGTAGCTAAGGCTATTTCTTCAATTTTTCCACCTTGATAGCTGGCAGGAACGGCAATTACAGGAATTTCAGAATTTTGGATAGTGTTGGAAGCGTTGCTTCCAAAAAGAACCTTTTTCAAACCGCTTGCTCCTGTTGTTCCCATAATGATAAAATCAGCCTTGTATTGTTTGGCAGTTTCGGCAATACTTTCGGGAACCAATGGACTTAAACGCACTACATAAAATATTTCACGCTTAGGGCTACTTTTTACACCTAAATTCTCAATATGTTTTTGTAGCTCATCTCTTTTTACTGCAATAAAATTATCAATTGCTTCGCTGTGCTGTTGCCCTGTCAGATTTACAGGAATTTCGGGTTGCGAAACATTGACAAAAACAAAACGACAAGGTAACTCTTGATTGATACGCAAGGCAAAATTGACTGCCAAACTTGCATTGTCCGAAAAATCGGTAGGAATGATAATGGTCTTCATCGGGAGATTGTTTGTTTGCCTAAAATTACACAATTAAAAAAGGCAATTACAAGACTTTTATCATTTTTTTTTGATGATATTTTTTGGCTTTTTCCATGTTTCAATTTAATCCCAAAGCCTTTTCTACCATTTTTTTAGAGCCAATAAACAAAGGACAACGCTGATGAATATTTGTGGGTTCAATCTCCATGATTCTATTTTTGCCGTCGCTTGCCATACCGCCTGCTTGTTCTACAATGAAAGCCAAAGCGTTACATTCGTGCATTAGGCGTAGTTTGCCGCTTGGGTCTTTTTGGGTGGCAGGGTAGATATAAATGCCTCCTTTGAGTAGATTTCGGTGAAAATCGGCTACCAGCGAACCGATGTAACGAGCTGAATATTTCTTTTCTTTGCAGTATTCCAAATATTTTTTTACTGCCTCGTCAAAATCGTTGTAATTGCCTTCGTTGATAGAATAAATTTTGCCGTCTTCGGGGGTTTGCAGATTGGGTTTGGATAAGATGTATTCGCCCAAAGAGTTTTCGTAGGTAAAGGCATTTACGCCGTGTCCTGTGGTATAGACAAGCATCGTAGAAGAACCATACAGAATGTAGCCTGCACCTACTTGTTCTGTGCCTTTTTGCAAAAAATCTTCGGTGGTAGGAGGTGTTCCCAAGGGGCTTTTTCTGCGGTAGATAGAAAAAATTGTTCCGATAGAAACATTTACGTCAATGTTTGATGAGCCGTCTAAGGGGTCTATAGCAACTACGTATTTGCCGTTGAGGTTGCCTGTATCAATCATTTCGTCTTCTTCTTCTGAGATAATGGCACACACTTCGCCTCCATTTTTCAAGGCTCTGATGAAACGAACATTGGCAATTACGTCAAGTTTTTGTTGTTCTTCGCCTTGTACATTGTGCGTACCGAAAGAGCCAGTAATATCAATCAGACCTGCACGATTGATTTCGCGATGAATGATTTTACTTGCCCACGCAATATCGCGTAGCAGTTGCGAAAGGTCGCCTGTGGCGTTGGGAAATTGGGCTTGGTCTTGCTTGATGAAGCGGTCAAGCGTTCTGCCTACCGAAGGTACTAAGGGAGTTGCCATATTCATAATTTTTTTGGTAAAAATTGGCTTCAAAATTACATATTTTTTTCAAATTACAACATTTTGTATAGCTTGTGATTTTTTGTAGGTTTGCCTTGATTTTTGGGGAATATGAACAAAAAAATTTTAATTACACAATCTAATTACATTCCTTGGAAAGGTTATTTTGATGCTATTCATAGCGTAGATGAATTTGTAATCTATGATGAAGCCCAATATACCAAACGCGATTGGCGAAACCGAAATCTTATCAAAACTTCTCAAGGCGTACAATGGCTCAGCATACCTGTACAAGTGAAAGGAAATTTTTTTCAGAAAATCAGAGATACCAAAATCAGTGAGGCAAATTGGGGAAAAAAACATTGGAATACGCTCAAAATCAATTACTCAAAAGCCGCTTACTTCAAAGAATTTGCCCCTTTTTTCGAGGAATTTTACCTGACAAATACCTTGCAATACCTTTCGGAAATCAATTACGAGCTGATAAAAATTGTGTGTAAAATTTTGGACATCAAAACTCCCATCACCTACTCCGATACCTACCCTCTGCAACAAAAAGGACAAACCGAACGCCTCGTAGATATTTGCAAGCAAGCAGGAGCAAACATCTACTACACGGGGGCTTCAGCTAAAAATTATCTTAATGAAGATTTATTCATACAAGAAAATATAGAAATCGTTTATTTGGATTATAGCGGCTATCTGCCTTATCGCCAGCTTTATGGCGAATTTACGCATCACGTCTCTATCGTCGATTTGATTTTCAACGAAGGTCATCAAGCTACCAAATTTATGAAAAGTTTTCAATCTGTAAAAAGTCTATGAAAATTTCGGTACTCACTACGCTTTATTATTCGCAAGCCTACATCAAAGAATTTTACCAAAGAACACTTGCTTGTTTGCAGAAATTACAAATGAATTATGAATTTATTTTTGTAAATGATGGCTCTCCTGATGCTTCGCTTGCCGTGGCTCTTGAAATTGCTAAGAAAGATGAAAACGTGCAGGTCATTGAACTTTCCCGAAATTTCGGACACCACCAAGCCCTCTGGACAGCCCTCTGCTACGCCACAGGAAATTGGGTTTTCTTGATTGACTCTGACCTTGAAGAAGCCCCCGAATTGCTCTTAGATTACTGGAACGAAATTCAGCAAAATCCTGAAATTGATGTAGTTTATGGTGTTCAGCACCAACGCAAAGGGAATTGGTTTGAGCGTATCAGTGGCAAATGGTACTACAAACTATTTAACCTTATTTCCGACATCAACTATCCCGCCGATACACTCACAGCTCGCCTAATGAAAAAAGATTACGTCGGTGCTGTACTGCAATACCAAGAAAAAGAATTTGACCTTTGGTGCTTGTTCGAGATGGCTGGTTTCAAGCAGAAAGCTATCAAAGTGAGTAAAGCAAGCAAAGGTTCTACGACCTACACTTTTACGAAAAAACTCAAAATCGCTCTCAATACTATTACCTCGGTGAGCCATAAGCCCTTGTATTTGATTTTTTACATTGGTATTCTGATGACTTCTTTTGCTTTTGCTTATATTGTGTGGGCTTTGTGGCAATATTTTGCTTACGACGACAAAATCGAGGGCTGGACAAGCATTGCTATTTCTATTTGGGCGGTTGGTGGCATTATCATTTTTTGTATCGGAATCATTGGCATTTATCTTGCAAAAATGTTTTCCGAAGTAAAACAAAGACCGCGAAGCATTGTCCGCAATGTTTATCAATTCAAAAAATCGTAATATATGCAAAAAATCTTAGACCAACTCAACGAATTCTACCGCGAACAACTCCAACGCTACGGCTCTACGGCACAAGGCGTAAATTGGAAAGACGAACACGCCCAACAAGTTCGTTTCGTACAATTGCTTCGCCTTTTAGAAAATGAAAAAGAACCTTTCACACTCAACGACTTAGGTTGTGGTTACGGAGCTTTGGCTGAATTTATGCTCCAACACGGCTTCCAAAATTTTACTTTTTACGGCTACGACCTTTCGGCTGATATGATTACACAAGCTCAACACACATACAGCCACTTTACACAAGCCCATTTCGTTGCTATCCAAAGTCCCCAAGAAATGCAAGAAGCCGATTATTGTGTTGCCAGTGGAATTTTCAACAAAAAATTAGACTTACGCGAGTTTGAGTTCTTGCCTTACATTCTTGAAACGCTCGAAGTAATGCACCAAAAAAGCCGTAAAGGTTTTGCCTTCAATATGCTTACAAGTTATTCGGATAAAGAAAAACAACGTACCGACCTCTACTACGCCTCACCGACTTTCTTTTTTGATTATTGTATGCGGAATTTTTCTAAAAATATCGCTCTCTTGCACGACTACCAAGCCTACGATTTTACGATTTTAGTCAGAAAATTGTAAGTTTGAAATTCAAAATCTCACTTTCAGCTGTTCTTATGGGTTACGTGTATATTTTCCTGACAATCATCTTTACCGTGTATGGGCAATTAGTGCTAAAATGGCGTCTGAATCTCAAAGGAGCTATGCCCGAGAGTTTTACAGCTAAATTGCATTATTTTTGGCAAATTCTTTGGGATTGGTGGGTAATTTCGAGCTTTGCATCGGCTTTGGTGGCAAGTTTTACGTGGATTGCCGCTCTTACGAAGTTCGATTTATCGTTTGCCTATCCTTTTACGAGTTTGGCTTTTTTGTTGGTGATGTTTTTGAGTTTTTACTTGTTTTCCGAACCACTCTCCTGGCAGAAGTTTGTAGGTACTTTGCTGATTGTGGCAGGTACGATTTTGGTTGCTAAAAGTTAGTTCTATGCAAATTGGTTTCAATAAACCTTATTTTACGGGCAAAGAAATTATTTACATTCAGCAGGCAGTTGCCAATGCTCACATCTCGGGAGATGGCTTTTTTACGAAAAAATGCCACCAGTTTTTTGAAAGTCGTTATGGTTTCAAGAAATGCCTGCTTACAACTTCTTGTACCGATGCTTTGGAAATGGCCGCTATCCTGATTGACACACATCCACAAGACGAAATCATTATGCCTGCCTATACGTTTGTTTCTACGGCAAATGCTTTTGCCTTGCGTGGAGCTAAAATTGTTTTTGCCGACAGCCAAAGCCAGCATCCTAATATTGATGCCGATACCATTGAGGCTCTTGTTACACTACGCACCAAAGCCATTGTAGTGGTGCATTATGCAGGTGTTGCCTGCGAAATGGATAAAATCCGAACCATTGCTCAAAAACATAATCTCTTTTTGATTGAAGACGCCGCCCAAGCTATTGAAGCCTACTACAAGAATCAACCCTTAGGCAGTTTCGGACATTTTGCTACTTTTTCATTTCACGAAACCAAAAATATTATCGCAGGAGAGGGGGGTATGCTTGTGATAAATGATGAAAAATTTGTTAAAAGAGCCGAAATCATACGTGAAAAAGGTACGAATCGCTCTGCATTTTTCAGAGGTGAGGTAGATAAATACAATTGGATTGATATTGGTTCATCGTTTCTACCTTCTGATATTATTGCCGCTATCTTGCAGGCTCAGTTAGAAAACTTGCAGGATATTCAACAAAAACGCCATCAGATTTGGCAAAACTATTACCAACTCCTTCAAACAGGTGAAAAGAAAGGTTTTTTTAGCTTACCACAAATCCCTGTTTATGCCCAACACAATGCCCATTCGTTTTACATTATTTGCAAAAATCTTACACAACGCACCGAATTGATAAACTTTCTAAAAAGCAAAGGCATACAAGCCGTTTTTCATTATCTTTCTTTACACCGAAGTCCTTTTTATGTTTCGCACAATAAAATTACTCCACATCTGCCCAACAGCGATTTTTTCAGCGATTGTCTGCTCCGCTTACCTTTTTACTATGAATTGAGCTTAAATGAACAAAAATATATCTGCGAATGCGTGATGAAATTTTACGAAAGAGAGCAAAAATTTTAGTTCAAGTTTATTCTACAACAACTTTTTCAAAAGTATAATTTTCGGGTTTTAGGTAATAGACAAACCGAAAACCTCTTGCTTTGGCGGTTTGCACGATTTCGTTGCGGGTAAGTCCTTCTTTCCAAACTTTATCGCGTAGCGAATAATCTAAATAGCCGTAGCCGTATGCACTTGCACGGCACTCTGCCTTCGGAATACCTCCCAAAAGAGCTATTCCTGAAAGCGAAGTGAAATGAAAAGGTGTTACCATACAAATCGTGAGGCTATCAAAATGGGCAAGACGCAATTTATGAAAAGGTATGTGCAGCAAAGACTGCTTTTTTTCTGAAATCGGCAGGCTATCTAATTGAGCAATGGCACGCGTAAGTTTTGTGTATTGGTTTTGAGCTACTTTTGGTTCTATTTCGCGGCTAAAAAGTTTGTGAGCTTTTGCCCAATCTTTATCGTTGCTAAAAAGTTTTTCAATAAAACGATTCGCCTTCCACGAGAAATCGGGAATTTGCATAATTGTTTTACGTACATTCAGATTTGTTTGCCAGGCGTTGTTATGAGTATTCCTGAAACTCATATAAAAAAGCAAAGCAAAACCTATCACCAAAGTGGTGGCAAGGTAAGGAGCATATTTTTTTTTCCAAAAACTCCAAAAAATCGCTAAAAAAGGCAGATATGCAAGCAATACAGCCCCTGCAAGCAAACGTTGAATGCTCATAAAATACATTCCCGTTGAGCCGTATAAGGCTAACACACAATTCGGTGCGATGCCTCCCAAAGCAATCACAACGAGCAGTTCGAGAAAAAGTGTTTTTTTTGTTAAAAATGAAGAAACGTTAAAATATTTATTCCATAAAAACATCAGCAAAAATAAAGGCAAATACAAGCCGAGCAGAAAATCCCACCACACAAAACTATCTTGCCTGAAAAAATGAAACCATACAAAAGCCCCTTCGTAGCTTCGGGCTTTTCCTGCGAAGTTCGTTTCGGCGGTGAGCCAATAGGTAAAAAACAAAATAGCTACTTGAAAGATAATCCAAAACCAATTTTGTAAGTTTCTAAATAACCCAAAACGCAAAAACACATACCCCGCCGCCGAAACAACCGCTACGCCTGTTGCTACGTGTGTGTAGCCTATCAGAAACAAGAGCAAAGGAAATATAAGCCACTGAAAAACAAATTTTTGCGATATGTTTTGATAATAAGCTAAGCAAACACTTGCAAAACTCCACAAAAAAGCCAAAGCAGGCGTATAAACAGGTGATTGAACAAAATGATACCCCAGCATACCTCTTGCGTAGATGCTGTCGGGAATGGGGAAAAACAAACAGAAAAACACTATCCAAAATGCTGTTGAAAACAAATTTGCCGAAGGTTGTAAAGAGTTTTTTGTGCAAAAATATTCGTACAATTGTACCACAAGCGAAAGAAACGTATAAACAAAAAAAGGAAAAAACAAAATCGGATTGAGCAAATCGTAAAAATCTAAAATGCTTACGCCTAAAAATAGTGCCAATTGAGCAAAAAGCCAATGCGATACCACATTGTAGTCCATTGAAACTATGCCCTCGGTACCTGTAGTCAGCACTTGATAGGTTTGTATCATTTTAGCTACTGCTGCGTGATAAAGATTATCTACTAAGATTTCTTTGCTTATCGGAGCGTAGGAAGTTACAGCTTCATAAATTGCACTGAAAGCATTTTGGCTGTAAGAGTATGCCAAAAAATAGCTTGCTATCACTAATGAAAGCAAAAAAACACTCACCCAACCTCGCCAAGAAGCATTCTTTGCTGTATTGATTACCGAAAGAGCAAACAACAAAATTCCAACTATGGCAATCGGGTAAGAAAGAAAACTAATTACCGAGAAAAAACGCACTAAGTAGCCCAAAACGCCCAAAAGAAACAAAACTACAAAACTCAAAAAAGAGCGATTTTGCCACCAAAATTTTGCTTCTTTCACAAGCCAAAAAGGCAGATAAATTACGAAGAAACATAAGCCTACGGCTTTGCTGAGCATTAGTGGAGAGGTCGGAAAACCTGTTCGGTACAAGGCTACCGAGAAAACAATCCAGACAGACATCAACGAGGCAAAAAGCGAAACGAATCGTAGTTGGTTTTGCATAGAATTATAGAATTA
>Ga0308407_1000992_pt1 | contig 17306 bp, 16 predicted proteins | sample HotsprSampleMSe2_FD_203476 | JGI IMG/M metagenome (GOLD analysis project Ga0308407, IMG submission 203476) | Hot spring phototrophic mat microbial communities from Mushroom Spring, Yellowstone National Park, Wyoming, United States - 20060911_MSe2 ...
AATTTCCCATTACATCTTAAAGAATGTGAGTGGAGATATAAAAAGAGTAAAAAACAACTATATAATGAACTTATAGTTTTATTAAAGAAGAAAAAGTTATTATAAATTTTCTAGTCGAGAGCCAATTATAATTAAAGTTATCGAGTTACAAGTTACCGGTTACAAGATAAATGTCAAAGTACGTCCCAGATATTTCCTCAAAAAGATGGGTGATTATTTCCCCCCAGCGGATTAATCGTCCTCATCAAAAAGGAGAAAAATTTATCTGCCCTTTTTGTCCGGGTAATGAAGCAATGACGACAGAAGAAGTGATGCGAGTGGGGAAAGGTGAACCCAATAAACCAGGATGGGAGATTAGAGTCATACCCAACAAATACCCAATTACTGATTTTCATGAGGTGATTGTTCATACTCCGTATTGCCATAAAGATTTGGAACATTTTTCACAAGAGCATTTGAAAAAGATCTTTCAAGTTTATCGGGCGCGGTTTAACTTTTACCGACAAAAGGGGCAAGTAATAATCTTTTGCAATCATCGAGAAAACGCCGGGGCATCAATAAAACACTCTCATGCACAATTGGTAGTTTTGCCATTTCAAATAAATTTAGATACTTTAGCCCATGAACCGATGAATAATATTATTGAACAAAATAAACACTTTGACCTTTACTGTCCTGATTTTTCTCAATGGCCTTTTGAGGTTTGGCTTGCCCCAAAAAAACAAAATACTTATTTTGGAGATATTACTGATGAGGAGATTGAGGATATGGTTTTGATTTTTAAAAAAGTTTTAAAAGCTTTGGAAAAAATTTACGAGAAATATGAATTTTCCACCCTTCCTTTTGCCTATAACTTTTATATTTACCCAAAAGAAAATTGGTATTTACGACTTATTCCTCGTTTTATCAATCGCGCTGGTTTTGAGCTTGGGACAGGGCTTTCTGTCAATATTATTGATCCCAAAGATGCGGCGGAAGAAATCAAAAGTCAGCTAACATCTAACACCAAACACTAATCACCAAGCATCTAACACCTAACATCTAACACTAAAAAACACATGTCAAAAATCATATATCAAATAGCAAAATGACGCCCTTCGATTCGAAGGGAAAAAAGAAACATATAAAAAAATAAATTAAAAACAGAAATTGCGCGTTAAATTCTCATGCTGAACTTGTTTCAGCATTCCGCTGAGATCCTGAACCAAGTTCATGATGACATTAAGATCCCGAAACCGGCCTGCCGGCAGGCACGGTAAATTCGGGATGACATAACAATCTAAAATTATAAAAGTGCGTAAGTCCTGTTAAAAAATTACTTCCTTTGCTCATTATTCATTTTTGATATGTCATTTTGATTTTTGCTTTTTGATATTTGATTTATTAAAGATGTTTAACGTCGAACGTTTAATTTTTACCTTTTCCTATTGACAAAAGAAAAGACTGTTATTAAAAAAAGATGGATAAGAATTGACAAAAAAAGATAATAATTAACATTGGTTAAAAAAAATTCCAAGCCGGCAATAATATTTTTGAAATAAGAAAGATTAAACGAGGGGATAAAGGGTTGAAAAATGTAGCCGATAATCAACAAAAATAAGATAAAGGGGATTAAATAACCAATATCAACCAAGTCTTGTTTTGAGGAAAACATAAGTGAGGAAACGGTAAAAATAAGATAAATTAGGAAAATATTAAGCCCCAAATTTTTATTAGGAAAAAGATTGAAAAATGAAAGACCAAAAAATAAAAAAAGCGCCCCAAAAAAAGGAGCCACCCCAACCAAAATCCCTCGCAAAAAATCTTTTTTGACATAAAAAACTTGACCCAATTTTATCTGTCCTTCTTCAAACTTTGGAAAAATCTGAATATCTTTGACTGGTAAAAACAAAACTATTGCCGCAAAGAAATGAGAAAGTTCGTGGACGATTGTGCCGGGTAAAAATATTAAGGAAATTAAAGTATAGACAGTTTTTTCCCGATGAAAAATCTTTCGCAAAAGAAAAAACAATTGCTTAAAATTTTGTCGGGATAAAAAAAAGATGATTAGAGATTGGCAAAATAAAAGAGCAGTTAAAAGGAAAAGATTGTGGGTCATGGGATAATTTTAACATTTTCTTTACATTCCCGGCATTCCACTGCTACCTCTTCCTTGAGATTCTATCATTACACGCCAAAGAATAATAGCAAAAATTAGAGCTGCACCAATACCGATGGTTTTACCGGTTTTAAATACTTTATCTTTTAATTCTCTAGCTTTTTGTTCATTTATGTTTCCATTTACATCGTATAATTGTTTTATTGTGGGTAAAAGTTCTTCAAGATTATCTTCTGGTATTTCACCTTTTTCGAGAGTTGAGTAATGATTGGTTATTATCTCGGCTAATGTTTTGTTATTTTCTCCAATTTGTTGTTCTAATTGAGCAGTTAATAACATTAGTGGCTGTTCATTAGCTTTGTCACCAAAGCGTGATTTCAAATATTCCTTTATATTTTTAACAATTTGTTGGAAATTTTTATTTGGCTGAATTCCTGCCTTTTCTAATACATTAATAATATCTTGAGCTTCTGGAATTTCTGCTATCTCTGGAGGCTTTCCTTCGCTTCCGTAAATTTTTTCTGCTATTTGTTGATATTTTTTGTTTTTGGGCTTTCCCAAAAACTTAGCTCTTTCTTCTGGATCTTTTGGAATTCCCAAAATTTCTCCTAAATCATCACGAGTAAGATAGCCAAGAGAGTGGGCAAGATCCTCAATTTTTCCTGTTTCTTGACCTAAAATTGTTGAAGTTAAAGCTTGATATTCTTGGGGGGAGAGGTTAGGAAGTGCTTTTTTTAGATAAAATTCTACGATAACTTTGGGAGTTAGACTTGGCAAAGCTTCATTTTCTCCAGGTTGTCTTATTTTTCCATCGCTTTCTACAATTCCGTTAATTAATATTTGGCCGTTTTCAACTTTTATACTAAAAGTTTGTTTTTTTGTTGGAGTTTTTTCACTAGCTTCTTTTGTTTCTCCGTCTGAAGGTTTATCTTGACCGGGACCGGAAAGATCTATATACTCTATGTCCATCTCTGCGGGTTCTTCTAAACTAAATTTTCCCCACCCACTTTGCATTATAATGTCTAAACTCGAGGCGGCTTTTGCTTTTTTAGTTGGAGTTGCCTCTCCTTTATCATTAGTTGTTGTCTCTTGTGATATTTTTTTGAGTCTTGCTTGGAGTGTGTTTTTTAATTTTTCTAAAGATGATGGTTTAACCGGAGTTATTTCAGGTGCTACAGATACTTCCGCTGGTGGAATGGTATTCGCTTGTGTTTCCATATTTATATATAAAATAATAGTTGCATCAAGAAAAAAAATCAAATAAAATCAAATTATGAGTAATGAACCCCAACAAGGACAAGTTGTAGGTGGTGAGTTACTTGATCCTGGAAAAGCCGCGGTACCAAAAAAAGAACCACCAACATCTTCATCTCCCAGTGGAGAAAGTGGTGCTAGTGGAGGAAGGAAGTATTCTTTTTCCGCGGAAAGAACTTTTTCACCTGATAAAAAAAGTGATCCTTTACAGGCAATTTTGCGGGGTGAAAGAGTTTCTTCTCAAGAAAAAGCGCTTCCTTCGGAAATAATCGATGTTAGTAAAGCAGCATTGGAGCGGGCGCTTGTTTTATATCAAAAAGCAACTGGTGATTCATTAAAACAAGTTTTAGAGAATTATTTAGCTCCAATTTTGCCTAAAAATAAAGATGGAAAAGTCAACATCGATATTTTAAATGATCCAAATAATATAAGTTCTATTGTTGAAAAGTTTATTTCCGAGACAAAAGAACAGGGAATTTTTTTAGGTCTGGCTTTTGTTCAAAGAGAATATACCGCATTAACAAATGCTTATAAAATAACTCAAAAAGCAATTGAACCTGCTTCTTTTCCTGATCCATCAAAAGTTATCTATTCTTTTGAGGGAGGTGTCGGTTTTGAGATTGATACTTCAACTGGAGCAATAACTTTTGAATATGGTGAGCCAAAAAAAATGACTTATGAGCAATATGTAGAAAAAGCAAAAAAAGAATGGGAAGAAGCAAGAAAAAGTCGTTTTGCTCGTTGGTTTACACACCGGGGTAAAGAGCCAAAACTGATGACTAGAGAAGAGTTTGAAAAGATGCAGCACGGTAAAAAAGGAAAATATAAATTTGAATTTAGTCGGAATCAACAATCAAGCCTTGATGATTTTGATAAATTTTATCTTCAACAAATTGGATTATTAACTCAGTCTCAAACAAGTGGTGAGATTTTATCTGATCCAACTTCTGATGTTGAAACAATAAAATTTTTAGGACGAAGAGTGATGGAAATAGGAACAGTTGTACACGAATATTTTAAAGCAACTGGCGTTCCAGAAAATAAAAGAATAGAAAAAATGCAAGAAATTATTGTTGGTAGAGAGTCTTTATTTTCTAAACAACAGGTTGATGAGGTAAAGAAATTAATTGAAGAAGAAAGAGAAAAAGCTCAAGAAGAAGCTCAAAAAAGAATTGAAGAAACTAGTGACCTGGAAATGGTTAAGTCCTCAAGGAGTTTTTTATTAGCTGAAAAAAAACGATTGGAGAAGGAAATAGAAAAAAGAAGACAAGAAGAAGAGAGAAGAAGACAGGAGGAAGAGCAAGAAAAATTAACGGAACAAGAATTATTAGGAAAATTAAACAAGGTAGGGTTAACAACAAATCTAGAAGAAATTAACGGCATCAAAACAAAAATTATAGGTTATGAAGAATCAATAGCTGAAAAAGAAAGTAATTTAGTGGCGACAAGGGAGAATTTACAAAGTTATTTAGAAGAACAGAAAAATTTGTATGCCGCGTTGGAAAGAATTTTGGTAATAGAAAAAAGTTTATCAGAAGGTGAAGCTGGAAAACTGATAACTCCAAAAGGAGAAGAAATATCATCAGTTCCTAAGGCAAGTAATGAACAACAAATAACGGCGCAATTTATTCGAGAACGGATTCAAGAATTACAATCAAAGACTGATAAAGCAAGAGAGGATATACAGACAATTTCTTCTCAATTATCATCTTATAAAAAAGAACTAAGGAGATTAACAAGAATTAAGGATCAAAAAGTTACTTTTAACGGTCAGACAAAGACTGTTGAAGGATGGCTTGGGTTATTGGAAGAACAAAAAGAAATCTCAGAGACAAGACAAGGAGAACCCAAATCTTTAGAAGAACTTCAAAAAGAGCTTGATGAGATAGATATATTAATTGAAATAACTGATCCAGAGAGACAAGGAGAAATAGCTCAAAGACAGGCAGAGCTTGATAGTTTTACTACTGGTTATTTGAACGAAAAAAAATTAAATGAATTTATAATCAATAATCCTTGGTTAGCAGAGGAGATTGGCTTGGATGATGATATTTTAAAAGATAATGAATTAAGAGAATCAGCTATAAAAAGTTTACAATTAATTTATGTTTTATTTGGTGAAGAAGCGATTTTGGGTGGGGCTGATATAGAAGAAAGAATTAAAAAAATAACTCACTTTTTATCATTAAGTGGAAAGCCTTTATTAAGAGATATTAGCTTAAGTGAATTGAGAATGACGATAGATGAAATAAGGTTAAAAAAAGTTAAAAGTTTAAGAAGTAAGCAGAAACAGACACCATGATTATAAAAGGAACAATTATTGAACAATTGGGGAAAATTATTGGTTTTGATGAGGTTTATATCAAAAGCCTTAATAATGAATATCAAAATGCCGATCAAGACAGAAAGTTTCAGATTTTGGCAATTTTGTGGGATAGTTTTTTTAAATTACTTGATGAACTAACTTGGATAAAATATAAACAATATAATACCGAAATTCTTCAAAGTAAAAGAAAGTTTTCTTCAAATCTATATCAAGAAGCACGTGAGGAGATAAAGCAGTACTTTTTAGATATCTTAACCGGGCAACTTGAGGAAAAAGAAAAACTTGAGGAACTTCGACAAAAAATCGCCTTATGGGCAAAAGGGAATTAAATTATAAATATAAAAAAATAAAAGTCTCATCATCTAAACTTTAACTTTAAATACTCAAAATATTAAAAAAGCTTTTTTTAAATATTAAAAATACCTTTACCATCTTGACACGATCGTAATAATATGGTTAAAAATAAAAAACTCCTCTTTATTTGTTTACCATCTTTTTTAGATCGTGATAAGATGGTAAAAATTTAGTTTGTTTTTGGTTTGTGTTTTTTGGAGTTTGAAAGCTTGGAAGTTTAAAAAATAGATTAAGAGGTAGTAAGAAAGTTTTAAATGATAAAAAAAAGTGATAGAAAAATCTTTAATTTAAAGATTATTTTCCATTCCCAAAAGCCGCAAAACCACTTCTTTTCGATACCGTCTATCACCGCGGGAGTTGATTCTTATTGCTGGTAATTTTCCCGACTTGCCCCAACGTTTGATGGTTAAAGGAGAAACGCGCAAAATCGAGGCAACTTCTTTAATGGTTAAAAGATCAGGTAGGTCGGAAAGATTGACTTTGTTTTGGTTTGACATATTTTATATTATAACAAGTTTAACAAGATAGTCAAATCAATTTATATTATTCCTGAAGGAAACGGAAGAAGAAGATTGATTAAAAAACCAACTGCCGGTCGAATTAAAAGATCAATCATCGAACTTTTTCCCAAAGGAAAAAACATCATCAAAAGAAAAATTAATCCATATCTTTCCAGCTCATACCATTCCTTTGCCTGTTTTTCGGGTAAAATGCCACCAACAATTTTAAACCCATCCAAAGGATGGACAGGTAAAAAATTAAAAACCGCCAAAACAACGTTTATATAAATCATCGGGACAAAAAATAAACTACCTATAGTATATAAAGTTTTAATTTTAAAAAATATAAACAATTTTAATAATAAAGAAAGTATTAAAGCTAAAATTAAATTGGATATTGGACCAGCCAAAGAGATAATAGCTGCATCGCGACGGGGATTTTTTAAATTAAATGGGTCAAACTCCACCGGCCGCCCCCAACCAAAGCCAAAGAAAAATAAAAAAAGAAGTCCAAAAGGATCAAGATGAGCTTTTGGGTTTAAAGTAAGTCTTTTTTGAAGCCTGGGAGTAGGATCACCTAAAAAATCAGCTGCCAAGGCATGAGAAAACTCATGAATGGTAATTGCCAAAAGTAAGGCAATCAAATAAAAAATAAACATTAGGGGATTGGAGAAAAGATAGAAAAACATAAAAATTCCTAATTCCTAATTTCTAATTGATCTAAATTAATTAGGTTAATTTAGGTAAATTAGTTTAATTTTAAATTATTCTTGCTTTTTTCCTTTTTTTATGATACCATAAAAAACTATGACAAATAAATGTTATCACTGTGGCAAAACGGTTCTTTTTGGTCAAAGTCATACTCATCATCGAGGTGTTGCTGGTGGTCGGTGGAAAAAACGAGCCCCAAAAACAAGAAGAATCTTTCGGCCTAACCTTCAAAAAGTGACCATTTTACAAAAAGGTAAAAAAAAGCAAGTCAAGCTTTGTGCCAAATGCATCAAAAGAATTAAAAAAGATTTAAAAGAGGGCAAAAAACCGTTTTTGACTTTGGTAAAAAGCGTTATCCCAAAAAAAGAAAAGGAAAAAGAAAATTCTTCTAAAAAAACTTCTTCAAAAGAAACAAAAAATAATTAGCCTACTATTTTTCAATTTTTACCATTTTTCCCTCTTTTTCTTCATAAAGGGGTTGGTTTTGGGCAAGGGCGCGTTGGGTAAAGAGAATTCCTTCTAAATGGTCAACTTCATGTTGGATAATTACTGCCTCAAAACCAGAAAACCAAGCTTGTTTTTTTTCAAAACTTTCATCATCGGTTTGGTATTCCAAAAGAACTTTCTTTGCCCGTTTCACTTCACCCCAAATTTTCGGCACGGAAAGACAGCCTTCAAGCTTAAGTTTTTTTTCCTTTTTTTTCCTTTTTTCTTCTTTCTCTTCTTCAACTTTTAAAATTTTGGGATTAATAAAAACAGAGATTGGGGAGTTTTTTGTGGGTTTTATGATAAACAAAGAGAGGTTAACTCCCACCTGATTGGCGGCAAGACCGACTCCTTGAGGATCGTTTTGGGCAAGAAGGGTTTCTTTCATTTCTTCGATTATTTTTTTTATTTTTTTATCGATTTTTTTTACTTCTTTAGTTTTTTGAAGTAAAATTGGATTGGGCGCTTGGACGATTTTTAGCATAAAGATATTATAAAAAATCAAAACTCAAAAGTCAAAAAAATAAATTAACCTAAATTTTCTAATTGACCTAATTTCTAATTGATAAGAAAAAAATTCATTCTTTACCTTGTAAATAGGAAGGCGGGTTTTTTAGGAATCTATAAAATTGTATTGTCAAAATTATATAGATTCCTGCTTTCGCAGGAATGACAAATATTAACAACATTTACACAATGTTTACACTAATTTTTACTCTCCCAATCTCCATTAATCTCTATCTATCTCTAATTATCTCCATAAATCTCCATTTATCTCTCTTTCATATTCGCATAATTCGTATCATTCGCATAAAAATTCGCATCATTCGTATTATATTTTAACTTTTAAACAATGTTTACACTATTTTTACACCACGTTTACACTAATAATAAATAACCTTTTTTTTGTTATAATCATTCTATGAAGCTTTCTCTTTGTGTCCCTGCCTATAACGAAGAAAAAAATATTCATATTCCTTTGTCATCAGCGATTGATTTCGTTGATGAAGTGGTTGTTATCGATGCCTCCTCAACCGATAAAACGGCTGAAATTGCCAAATCTTTTGGAAAAAAGGTCAAAGTTTTTCAAACCAACAATCCCAGAAACTTTTTGGAAAACAAAGTTCGCGCCATTGAAAAAGCAAAGGGAGAGTGGATTTTACAACTTGATGCCGATGAGGCATTAAGTGAGAAGTTAAAAAAAGAGATTATTGATGTTATAAAAATTCAAAATTCAAATCCCAAATCTCAAAATGAAGTTGTTGGTTATTATATGCCGCGAAAAAACTTTTTTTTAACCCGATTTTTGATGAAAGGTGGAGTTTATCCCGACTATGTGTTGCGGCTTTATAAAAAAGATAAAGCCTCTTTTGATTTAAAAGATCTTCATGAAAATGTTAAAGTTAATGGTAAGGTTGCTTATTTAAAAAATCCTATTCTTCACTATGCCGATCCTAGTTTTTCCCGTTATCTTCTGCGCTTTGATCGCTACACTACTTTTGATGCTGAGGAGCTTTTGAAAAAATATCCCAAAGAAAAACTAACCAAAGTAAAAGAGGTTTTTCTTTTCATCGATTACTTTTTGATAAAACCTTTATTTTGGTTTTTAAAAACTTACATTCGTCATAAAGGATTTTTAGATGGATTTGCCGGTTTTGTTTTTTGTCTTTTTTCTTCAATTCGTTTTTGGGTGATTTTTATAAAGTATAAAACGATAATTGCCAATCAAAAATAAAGGTTTAAATAGAAAACGACTCCAAGGTTTTAAGGCTAAAATTTATAAGGAGTTTTTCGCTTGTAAAAAATTATTTTTTTGATAACATAAAAATATAAGATTAAAAAGTCAAATTAATCATTAAAAATTTTTAAAAACCTATGGATAATCAAAAAAAATCACGCTTTGGCTTGGGGTTATTAATTGGTTCAATTATTGGTGGGTTAACTGCTTTATTTTTTGCCCCAAAATCAGGGAAAGAGTTAAGAGAGGATGTTAAGAAAAAAATTAAAGAGTTGGAAAGACTTTTGGCAGAGAAAGAGCTTGACAAAAAAGCAAAAAAAATGATGGGGGAGCTTTCAGAAGAAGCCAAAGTTTGGTATGAGAAGGCAAAAACTTGGTTGATTGAGGAACTAGCATCTTTAAAAAAAGAAGTTGAGAATATTAATTGGCAAGACTATCAAAAAACCGTTGCAAAAATCATTAGCCGTCTTAAAAAAGAGGCAAAAAAGGAAGGAAAGGAAATTGCGGTGATAAGGAAAAGGTTGTTAAGAGGGTGGAAAAAAATGAAAAAATAAGCAAAAATTAATATTTTATTTTTTTAATTTTTTTATGGAAGATTATATTATAGAAAGATCATCGTTACGACCGCGAGAAGTGGGATTAGATGATCCCCGTAGTAGATTCTCATTATCCTTTCCAGATACCGAACATACATTTTCTGGAGAAATCAAAGGATTGGTAATAGGAATAGGAAATCCTGACACAACGCCGCCTATGTTAGTTATGGGTAATACAATCTATTGTCCAACTGGTTTTGGATACATGGATCAAGAAACTGGTAAGCAAACTTATTTTATAAAGGCAGGGAAAGTAGGAAGGGCAAAACATTTTCCTTTAACTAAAAATGGAAGAGTTGATCAAACTATATCGAGACAACATCTAATAATTGAAAATGAGGAAAACGGACAAATTACTGTTAGAAATATGGGTCAAAATGGTACTTCTGTTGCTGAGGTGCCGATGATTAAAGAAATGGAAGGTGGTATATTTAATCTTAAAAGGGGAGCTGTGGCTTTTGATGCTAGTGAAGAAAGGAGAATAACTTTGACAGTTGGTCAGAATAATAAAGTTGAGCTTATAATTGATCCGGATGGAGTAAAAATAGGTGATAAATATGTGATAGAAAGAAAATCTTTAATAGATCCTTTAAATAAAGCTTTATCTTTTTTAGGAATGCAAAAAATCCAAAAATTTTTTATCTTACGTAGAAAAAATATAAATCCTACCGATTTAACAATCTCCCTCCTTCATCTTAGTATAATTTTTGATCCCACGACAGAAAGATATTATCTTTTTGATCACTCAACTAACGGAACAACCGTTGAACTTGCTGAAAGACAAAACCAATCTCAAGAATCACCAGTAAGAGAAGAAGGGAAAGTAGAAAACGTCAGAACTCCTCAGTGGATATTAAAAGAAGTTGGCCATCAAGAGCAACAAATTCCAGGTGATCCTAATTCAGTTGGTGGTGACTATTATCTTTTTGGAAGACAAGTTGTTAGTGAGGTTTTTGAGGGGAATAAAGAATATTTATTAAAAAAAGGAGGGGATGCAGCTGTTTTAATGGATACAGCAACTGTGCAAACCGGTGGAGAAACACCAAAAACCACAACTAAGCCATTTGCACAAAAGTTTTTAGAAGAATATTATCGTCAAATTGCTCAGGGTAAAGATCCGGAAAAAGCGATGAAAGAAGCATACGAAAACACATACAATAGCAACAACGTAAGAGGAAGAACATTAGGAGAAAGAACAGAGGCGACTTTTACTTTTGTTACTGTAGTTGGTGATACCGCTTACTGTTTATGGGTAGGCAACACCGAAGCGGTATTGGTAAGAAAGGGAAAATTTTTTGAGAAACTAGCCAGTGAAGAAGGAATGGTTGGCGAAAGTTATTATGATAATAGCTTAAATATGTGGGTTTCTCCTACTGTGCTGGTTGCGTCTGGAAGATATGAAAAAACAGGATTAGTTAAATTATCACCAGGCGATGAGATTTATGTTTATACTGATGGTGTAAAGCAACTAAATCCTAGAGATCCAAAAAAATCATTATTAGGGCAAGACGATGCAGTTATAGTGAAGTTATAATCTTATTTTTTTTGCTAAAATTTAAATTTTTTTAAATAAAGGTAAAGAATGAATTTTTTTCTTATCAATTAGAAATTAGGTAAATTAGAAAATTTAGGTTAATTTATTTTTCTTGCGTATTTTTCCTTCGAAATCTTTATGATTTTATCTCTATTTTCATTTTTCAGTGACGGAAGAGGTAAAGTTTTGGCGGGGAAAGGGGCACAAGTCATCCCGTCAATTGACAATTTTAAGACAATCTCGTGTTTTCCTAAAGAGACTAAATCGTTTTCTGTATAAATGTTACCAAATTCTTTGGTTAAAATGGTCGCATCCCGGGCGCCAACCACAAAAGAGATAAGAGTGCCAACATTGCCAAAAATCGCTTTGGCGACTTGTTCATCAAGTTGGTCAATGTATTGATTGGCCAAAGTCAAAGAAAGCCGATATTTTCGCGCCTCTGATAAAATCTTTATAAAAGAAGTAGTGGCAAAATTTTGAAACTCATCAACATACAAGAAAAAGTCGCGCCGTTCTTCCTCTTTTTGAAAACTTCGATTCATAGCGGCTAGTTGTATCTGAGTGATAATCATTGCTCCAAGCAAAGCGGCATTATCTTCACCTAGTTTTCCCTGAGAGAGATTTAGAATCAAAATCTTTCCTTCATCCATAATCTGTTGTAAATTAACCGTTGATTTAGGCTTACCGATAATATTTCTTATCATTTTTGAAGTGACAAATTGACCGACTTTGTTTTGGATAGGGGAGACGGCCTCAGCTTTTAGCCTGTCTGGCATTTTAGCAAACTCTTTTTCCCAAAACGAGCGAAGAATAGGGTCGTTTAATTGACCAACAATTTTCTTTCGATAATCCTGATGAGCCAAAAGTGATAAAACATCAACCAAAGTGGCATTTTCTATCTCCAAAAGGGTCAAAATAACGTTTCGCAAAATATATTCTAAACGCGGTCCCCAAGAATCTTTATAAAGTTTATAAAAAATTGAAACAATTCCCGATGCTACCAAATCTTTTTGTTGTTTATTTTTTACTTCCAAAACATTCAAAGAAAAAGGTCGGTCCAAATCAAAAGGCTCAAGATAGACAACATCATTGATGCGGCGATTGGGGATGTAGTCTAAAATAGTTTCTGATAAATCACCATGAGGATCAATGATGCCAAGGCCCCGATTTTTTCTAATATCATCAATGGCCATATTGGCAATTAAAGTTGATTTTCCAGCACCAGTTTTTCCAATGATATAAACATGTTTTCTTCGATCATCTGTTTTTATGCCAAAAATTGTTTCTTGATTTTTAAACTCAGTTTTGGCAAAAAAGTTGATGTTTTGTTTTTCTTCAAGGGTTAAATTTTTACTGGCAAATGGTAAGTTTTCCGGCGGTTCACCTTTTAAAGTTTTTCCCCAAGCGATATTTTTTATCCCAGACAAAAGATAATCTGGTGGATGCCAAAGAGTGGCCAACTCTTGAGCGTTTAAAATCTGATTTTGTTTTTCAAAGTAGCGGATTTTTCTTTTTTTGATTTTTTCTAGCAAAAAATCTTTGAAAAAAATTGACTTTTTAAAAGAAAATTGATTGCCCTCACCCAAAGAAAAAGAACCAAAAGTACCGGCTAAATTAAGCAAAAATGGATAAGGGTTTAGGGCTTTATCAGAAGATGAAACTAAAAGTCTAATACCCACTTTTCCGCCCTGAAATGAGGCTTTTTTCATAAGAAGCAGTTTATGGGGATTTTGGGTATAGCGGCCAGAATTAGCATCATAATGCATTTTTCCAGCCTCAGCCATCACTTGGTCTTGCCAATTGGTAGAAGCTGCTGTTAAAACAATTTGAACAAGATAGGAAAGTTGGGGCGGTTGTTTTGAAAGAAAGCCAATAAGGGATGATAAAGGATCAACCTCTTTAAAGTCCATATATGTTTTTATCGGGTAGTAGTAGCCGGAAGTTAAAACCATTTCGCCAAAAGCAAGGCTTTTATTTTTTAAAACAATCTCCAAAGGATCAGTGGTTTTTTTGATTTTGATTTGGGTAAAAGATGAGGATAAAAGGCTTTGGACTAAAGTAGTTTTTTCATTTGGACAGGTAAGATAAAAATAAACAGTTTGATTAAGATAGTAGATTTCAAAAGAGTAGGTAGCGGGCCAACCAAAAAGAATTCTTCGCCACAAAGGGATAAATTGATAGGGAGTAAGTGAAGCAAAGATCTGGGTTGCTGCTTCAATGGGTGTTTTATCATCTTTTGGATTGAGGATTTGCAAAAAAGAAAGAGTAGTCATATAAAAATTATAACAGAAATAAATTTTTAATTTGAAATTTTAAATTTCTAATAATAAACATTAAAATTGAATAAATTTTTTTTATTTTTTGGTATAATATCAATAAAATTATGAAAATCAACTTTTATCAACCAACTCTTTTTTCCCACCCAGTCCACCTTATAAGGTGGAATTTGGTGGTGGGGGGTTAATAGAAGTTTGAAGTTAAATTTAAAAATTTAAAAATCACCCCCGCCGAAGAGGCGGGTTTTTGGGTTTTATGGTAAAAGAAAAAAATTTTTTAGCAGAAATAGAAAGAGAATATTCCAAACATCCTCCAGGTCAAATATTTTTAGACAGAGGAGATTTATATGAAATTTTTTTAGCATCTAAATTTGGATATCCAAATTGGCATCCTGGTCATATTATTCAAGTTGGTGATTTTAGGTTAAAGCAAAATCCTTTAGCACAAGAAGCACTGGAGTATTTACTCTTTAGTGAAAGATATACAGCTAAACGGCAAGGGTTTCAGACTATTTTAAATCCAAATGAAATTGACGAGATAGTAAGAACCGCCATTGAATTGGGTGGAATTGCTAGTTTGAAGCCATTGATTGATATTTTTTCTCAATTTTCAGAGATAATTTCTTCAGCCACTCTTTTGCCTAATACTAGTTTGGGTGTTGTAAATCGACGTACAGGTGCTTGTTCTCCAAAAATAAATGGTGTTATCTTAGAAATTAATGTTGAAGATGGACGATTGAAACCTAAAGTTGCTCAATTAGTTAATAAAATGAGATGGCCTTTTGGAAGAGCGATTTCAGTTGTTGGTTTACAAGGAATAGACATTAATTCATTTGTATTGCATTTTGAGGAAGGCGATGGTTTAAAGGCCGGCGTTTTAGAAAAAGGTGTTAAGTTTGTAGATTTTTATTTTGGTCCTAACGGCGAAATGTATTTAGTATTTGCAGCTGGGGGAGAAAGAGATTTACCTGCAAATTTTTTTATGGGAACTAAGAAACAATTTGAAAAAAAATTATCAGATTTATTAAAAGACCAAGAAGCTTTACATGAACAAATTAAACAAGTAATTGCTTCAAGAATTGGTGAAGGAGTGAATCCTGAACAAGTAAGTTTTATACCTTATGTAGGAGTATGTTTTAATCCAGAAAAAAAGAATCTATTGGTATCTGGGGCGTCTTTTTCAAATAGTAGTGGTGGATCTTTATTTTTTAATCAAGGACCAAATAGGCCCGGAATTTTAGTTGTTGAAGAAAATTTATTACATCCGGTGGGAATTAATCGGGAAAATTTAGTTACTATGAGTAAAAAAGATGAAATGGTTGTGCCTAATGGCACATCTTTAATTCCAGTAAGACAGTTTGGATTGTTAAAATAAATTATTTTATAATTTTAAACAATCTCTCTCCATTTTCCTTCGTTATCTTCATTATTTTTTCCACTTTTTCTTCTTTTATCTCCGCCACTTTTTGGGCGACAAGAATAAGGTTTTTTGGGTTGTTGGGGAATTTGGTTTTTTGATCATTGCGCAAAGGGGCAGGAGTTAAAAAAGGTGAGTCGGTTTCTAAAACTAAAAGGGGAAGGGGGATTTCTTTGACAAACGCTTGTTTTTTTGGGTTATAAGTGACATCACCATCAACGCCAATGTAAATATGATTTTTTTTGGCAAAATCTAAAAGGTCAAAGTCTGGTTCACAGCAATGGAAAACCATAGAAGTATTAATTATTAAGTAGCAAGTATTAAGTATTTTTAATAAATCATCTTTGGCTTCGCGATTATGGAGGATAACTGTTTTTTTGTATTTTTTTACCAAATCTAACTGAGCCAAAAACACCTCTTTTTGTAACGCGATAAACTCTTCATCTATTTTATAATCCTTATACTTTGTTTTTTTATAAATATGTCTATCAAGCCCAATTTCCCCAATAGCAACCACTTTTTCTTCTTTTAAAAGATTTTCAATTTCCTCAATTAATTTATTAATTTTTAATTTTAAATTATAACTTTTGACTTTTGCCTTTTGACTTTTGACTTCATAGATATGATGTGGATGAATTCCAACCGCCGCAAAAATTTCCTCATATTTTTTGGCAATCTCAACCGCTTTTTTTGAAGTCTCAACATCAGTCCCTGGGACGACAAATTTTTCTACCCCTTCATTTTTGGCTTCAAAAATCACATCTTCCAAAATCCCATCAAAGGCCGAAAAATTTAAATGACAATGAGTGTCGAACATAAGAATATTGTAACTTATAACTTATAACTTGTAACTTGTAACGTGAAACGTTAAATATCATTTAAAGATACGAATGATGCGAATATGAAAGAGAGATAAATGGAGATTTATAGAGATAAGTAGAGATAAATGGAGATAAGTAGAGATTAATGGAGATTGGGAGAGTAAAAATTAGTGTAAACGTTGTGTAAACATTGTGTAAAAATTGTGTAAATGTTTTTTTTAATATTTGTTATTTCGTCCTTCACAAAAGGTGGGATCTATATAATTGCAATATTATTGTCATTCCTGCGCAAGCAGGAATCTATATAATTTTGACAATGCAATTTTATAAATTACTTATTGGAATAATAAATGACAGAGTCTTTTTATTGTTATTAACTAATTTTTTGTATGAAAGTCAACTTTTAAAAATTCTATTTTTAATGCGATCGCTTTTAAGATAGAATAAGTTTGAGGTTAGAAAATTTATTTTTTTGGTACCATTTATTTATGGTTAATATTGAAAAATCGGATTTTGTTTTTGAAGTAAAAGATATTTTTGGAAGATTAATAAGAACAACAAAAAGTTATTGGAATAAAATTTTTTTTGTTAAGCATAAAGAACTTAGGGTTAAAAAAGAAGAGGTGAGAAATGTTTTAGAAAAACCCGATGAAATAAGAAAAAGTGTTCAAGATCCATATATATATCTTTATTATAAAAAAATTGACAAAAACCATCTTGTGGTTGTGGTAAAATATCTTAATAATCACGGTTTTATTGTTACAATTTATCAAACATCAAAAATAAAAAGAAAAGGAGAAAAAATATGGCCAAAGTAAAAATTTATTTTGATCCAATCGGCAACACAATGAATATCTGGTGGGGTAATCCTAAGGATGCTTTTTCTTCTGAAGAAGTTGATTCAAAATATCGCAATGATGTTATTATCAAAGATAAAAAGGGACGCCCAATAAGCTTAGAAATTATCGGTGTTTTACCAAAAGAATTAAATATTTCAGAAAGATTAAAAAAATTAATAAAAAATCGAAAAACTCCATTTATTCTTTCTTCAAAATAATCGTTAAAATCCCAACCCCCATCATCAAAAACCCCAAAAACTCCAAATATTGAGGAAGAAAAACGATGATGATATTAAAATTATTAGTGTTTGATGTTAGAAGTTTGGTGTTTGATGATAATATAAAGCCGTTTGCCC
>Ga0308407_1000996_pt1 | contig 17171 bp, 16 predicted proteins | sample HotsprSampleMSe2_FD_203476 | JGI IMG/M metagenome (GOLD analysis project Ga0308407, IMG submission 203476) | Hot spring phototrophic mat microbial communities from Mushroom Spring, Yellowstone National Park, Wyoming, United States - 20060911_MSe2 ...
CTTCATCGCCGTCTTGCACAGGGATACCGGCCTCGGCTAACATGGCGTAGATGCTATCGATCTGTTCGATCGATTCATCAGAGTTAGGGATCAGCCGCTGAATATCCTCGAATGTGACGAAGCCTCGTTGCCGTCCCTGCGCAATGAGCGCCTGCAAATCAGCCGGATTGATCGCAGGACCGGCGCGGTCGGTCTCGGGCTGGCTTTGCGTCATAGTACTTCCTCGTCTGAGACCTCATAAACACTGGCTATCGTGCGTCTTTTATTGTAGCACAAGCTGTTACCCGCGCAGGCCGAGAACAGAATGGGCAATGACCCCACGTAAGATTTCCGACGTTCCTTCACCAATAGTCAGCAGACGTGTATCCCGGTAGAGGCGTTCAACCGGATACTCTTGGCTATAACCGTAGCCGCCAAATACTTGAATGGCATCGCGACAAATACGCTCTGACGCTTCAGAAGCGAAGAGCTTGGCAATAGCCGCCTCGCGGGTATAGGGGCGACCGGCGTCTTTCAAGCGCGCGGCACCATAGACGAGAGCACGGGCGGCTGCCAGATCAACGGCCATATTTGCAATCATATTTGCCACCGATTGATGAGCGCCAATCGGTTTGCCGAAGGCCGTGCGCTCGCGAGCGTATGCCACTGCGGCCTCGTATGCAGCCTGGGCAAGACCGATGGCCATTGCCCCAATTCCAATTCGGCCGCCATCCAGAACCTGTAGGAATTGAATAAAACCACGACCACGCTCACCGAGCAGGTTTTCACGTGGGACGCGCACATTATCGAGCATCACGGCGGTACTGATTGAGCCGCGTAAACCCATTTTCGGTTCGTGTTTACCGAAGCTCAGTCCCGGTGTTCCGCGCGGAATGATGAATGACGAGATGCCCTTCTTGCCGAGTTCGGGGTCGGTAACAGCAGTAACGATGATATGACCGGCAATAGGCGCGTTGGTGATCCACATTTTTTGCCCGTTGATCACCCATTCATCACCCACCAAGCGAGCCGTAGTACGAGTCGCGCCAGCGTCAGAACCGGCGTGTGGTTCGGTGAGACCAAAAGCGGCTAGATATTCGCCTCGAGCGGCCGGTGCCAGGAAGCGACGCTTCTGTTCTTCGGTGCCGAACATCGCAATCGGCGCGCTACCCAGGCCAATGTGGGCAGCGTATGCCAGTGCTGTACTGCCACAGCAGCGGGCCACCTCTTCAATTGCAATTGCTGTACTCACACTATCAGCACCGGCGCCACCATACTCTTCAGGGAAGGGCAAACCCATCAGACCGAGCTGAGCCATTTTTGCAAAAGTCTCACTCGGAAACGCACTGTGTTCATCGACGTAGCGGGCCTTCGGTGCAATTTCCTTCTCGGCAAATTCACGAACGGTCTGTCGAATAAACTGCTGTTCGGGTGTCAATTCAAAATCCATACAGGGAATCCTCTCTAGTACTGCTGCTCAATGAGTATGGATTGCCGGATCAAATGCCATGACTGGCACGCCTTCCATCGTCTCGGTCATCAGATGGTCTACCACAGCTTTCAGGTCGTTTGTTTCGGCAAACACGCGCAACTGGCGGTCGGCGCTCGTTCCATGCTCGACAATCTTGAGCAGATATTCTACCTCATGTCGTGAGCCAAGCATATCAACAACATCGTCTACCAGTTCAACGATCTCATACACCAGCGCCTTCGCCTCCACTTCTTTCCGTTTACCGAAATCGATGAGTTTACCATCAAGCCCCCAGCGTTGGGCCCGCCATTTGTTCTCGTTGATCAAGGCGCGGCGGTAGACGCGGAAGGTCATATTTTCCTCGAACAGGGTGTAAAACTTCACGATGAGCGCCTGCATAGTGGCGGCCAACGCCAGACACTCTTCGACTTTGGTAGCAACATCGCAGACGCGAAACTCAAGTGTACCGAAGAAGGGGTGAGGACGCAAATCCCACCAGATCTTTTTGCCATTATCAATACAGCCGGTATTGATTAACAACTGTACGTAACGCTCGAATTCACTGGCCGAATGAAAGGTTGGCGGAATACCGGTACGCGGAAACGTACTGAAAATGACGCTACGGTACGACTTGAAACCGGTATTGCGTCCCATCCAGAACGGTGAAGAGGTACTGAGCGCCAATAAATGCGGACAGATATAGCGTGCGACATTCATTAGCTCAATCGCGACCTCGTTGTTGGGCATCCCAATGTGGCAATGCATGCCGAAGATGAGGAGTTGGAGCGCGGCCTCCTGCATTTCACCGACAATCATGCGGTACCGTTCATCGGGTGTGATCTCTTGCTGCATCCACGATGAGAAGGGATGGGTACCTGCGGCCACGATCCGTAGGTTGTGGCGAGCAGCCAGACCAGCAATTGTGCTGCGCAACCGGGTAATCTCGGCCCGCGCCTCGCTAATTGTGCGGCAAGGACGAGTACCTACTTCGACAATGCTCTGATGCATCTCTGGTTTGATTTGTTCGCGTAGAATGGTACGACCTGGCTCAAGGATTTGAGTGATGTAGCTGCGTAACTCACGGGTTTCAGGATCGACGATCTGGTACTCTTCTTCGATCCCGATTGTGAACGCAAAATCGGCATCGTTGGGGTTATACACGCTCACCGCGCACTCCTCACTGATTTATGAGAAACGTTTTTTGTACCGGTATTCTGTATTATATCGCGTCTTGCGAAAATATGGGGGAGAGTTGGGAGGGTGTCTTTTGGTCTTACGAGAACCAATGCGCTGTAACCGGACGGAGGGATACAACGATGAATAGCATCCAGACGCTTAAAACGTCATTGACCTACGCAGTCGCCCGGGTCCGGGTACGCGGGCCTCTGGCCCGCATTGAACGTGAGGTGAACGAACACCGCTTTGCTGCCGTGCATCATCGGCGAGCCAACCACAGGTACCAGCAACGTCATTGACCTACGCGGCACCTGGGTCCGGGTACGCGGGCCTCTGGCCCGTATTGAACGTGAGGTGAACGAACACCGCTCTGCTGACGTGCTTAATCGGCGAGCCAACCAGAGGTACCATAAACGTCATTGACCTGCGCGGTCGCCCGGGTCTGGGTACGCGGGCCTCTGGCCCGCATTGAAAGTGAGGTGAACGAACACCGCTTTGCTGACGTGCATAATCGGCGAGCCAACCAGAGGTACCATAAACGTTCATCTGAGCGGAAAGCAACGGGCCTCCACATGCGCTACGGACGGGTCGGAATCTATCTGTACCTTGATCCTCTCTTCTTCTACCCTCCGTCCCTATGTCGGATGAGGTGAAAACAGAGCACTTTGCAACGTGCTAACCATCACCCATACTGGGCAAAGAATCATTAGACATACGCTCACTTCTATACTCATACCGTCTAAACGACCAAAATCGGTAACTGACGGGCACGCAACAATGCTTCAGTTGTCGAACCAATAACCAGATCGCTTAACGGATCGCGGTGGCCATAGCCGCCCATTACCAACAGATCGGCGCGAGTCTGCGCGGCTGCGTGGATGATTGCCGAAGCCGGTTCACCGCGTTCGATGATATACCCGGCAGCAATCTGATACTGTTCGAGATAACGAAATGCGCGTAACCGTACCTGTTCGGCACTAGCGTTTCCTTCGAGCACGGTGACAACGTTGAGCGCCAGGTGCCAGCGTGCGGCGAGGTATGTCGCCAGATAGAGCGCCTCTTCAGCTTTACGACTACCATCGTAAGCCAACAGTAACCGCTCGACCTGCGTAACCGTTTGGGGTACCGCTAACACCGGACGTACTGAACAACGCAGAATTGTGCGCAAGCCAGAGGCCAAACGCGCCAGCGGTGATGAACCGGGTGGATGGTTTACCTGAACCGCGATCAGATCGACCAGACGTGCCCGCTCGCGAATTGCCCGCCCGATGGCGCCAACCTCGATGGCACACTCACCGCGCACACCAGCGGTAGCGCAGCGATCTATAAACGTCTGCACGACTGATCGAGCAGCAGCCGAATCACGCTGACGAGCACTACGCACAACGTGGAGACCGAGTAGTCGGATCGGCTCACGTTCAGCCCATTGCAATAACTGATCGAGAACCTGCCATTGGTCAGGCTGACTACTCACCGGCACCAGCACCTCGCGAAACAACCAGAATGCCGGATCAAGCCGACGATGGCGACGCCAGACACCGGCCGGTATCGCTGGTTCGAGGTTGTCGGGGATCATCCGCTCAAGGAGTTGTTCAGCCCGACCAGGTGCTTCTGCCAGATCATCAATAGCCTGGGTCAGACTGATTTCCCAGCTCAATCGTTTGCTTAGCTCGTCACGGTGATCACAGAGCCAGAGATAGAGATCGGTCGTCGTTCGTTGCGGAAAATCGCGTAACAGCCCCCGCTCCTGAATCAGATCGGCAATCGGACGATACACCTGATCGTACCAGATGCAGGCCGCTTCCACGAACGATGACGCAGTATCGGCTGTGGTCAGTCGTTGTTGAAGATGCTCGATCTGTTGACGCAGCTTCTCATATTGTCCGGCAACAGTTACTCGTAAATCACAACCGGGCCGCAGCGTGTCAAGCCGGGTGGCTTCGAGAAAACCAGCATATTCACCAGCGATGATCACCTCCTCTAGTGTCATTGACGGATCAATCGGCACTCGCGATTGCAGCGGGATGACATACGCCTGGATGTGATCCATCCCCATTTGACGTGCTACCGATACGCGATGATTGCCGTCGATCACAAAGTAAGCATCGCCGATCTGACACACCTCAATCGGAGGCCAGCCATGCCAGCTTTCAACCGCAGCCATCACTCGTGACCAACGCTGCCAGTCATCGTCGCGGCGAGGTAAGAAATTGCGGTTGAAGTCATGGTACCGGCCAACACTGCCTACGATTGCGTCGAGCGGAATTTCACGCAACTGACGTTCGCCAGCTACACTGGCACGGACTCGTTGGCGAACTTCCTCAAACGGCAGCAAATCATCTGACTGACCCCGTAGGCGCGCCAAGAGATGTTCAATATCAGCCCGCCAGCGCAGTCGTTGAAAGTCGTGCAGTGCTGCCACCATGCGGCTATTGGTTGATTCGTCCATAAGGGTTCTATCTGAACAACGGCGGTTGTTGCGACGAGTATCATGGTACCATTGAACGCGCATTTCGTTCAACGGAACCTATGAATGGTACGCAAGCCCCCGGCCCGCTTCGGGCCTGCCCCCCCTGGGTACGTAAGCCTCCGGCCCGCCTTGCACCTGCCCCCTGGGTACGCGGGCCTCCGGCCCGCCTCGGGCCTGCCCCCTGGGTACGCGGGCCTCCGGCCCGCCTCGGGCCTGCCCCCCCTGGGTACGTAAGCCTCCGGCCCGCCTTGCACCTGCCCCCTGGGTGCGCGGGCCTCCGGCCCGCCTCGGGCCTGCCCCCCTGGGTACGCGGGCCTCCGGGCCGCTTCGGGCCTGCACGCCTGGGTACGCGGGCCGCCGGGCCGCCTTGCACCTGCCCCCCTGGGTACGCGGGCCGCCGGGCCGCCTTGCACCTGCCCCCCTGGGTACGCGGGCCGCCGGCCTGCCTCGGGCCTGCCCCCCTGGATACGCGGGCCGCCGGCCTGCCTCGGGCCTGCCCCCCCTGGGTACGCAAGCCGCCGGGCCGCTTCAGGTAGTATGGGAGACAACAGAACGCGCACCACAGACGGGTTAGGAACCTACCCATCCCTTGCCCGCCTCACTCTGCCTACTGCCGCTGCCGTCCAGGAATAGCCTTGAACAGCGCTGGAAACACAACGAGGGCAACCCGCTCTTTCAGCAAGTTGCCCTCGTAAGCGGCGTTCTCGCTCGCTCTACCAGCCGTTGAATCGAGCTGCTGCCTGGACGGCTGGTGTTATCGCTTCAACTAGCCCTTGCACTGAACCGGAAGTTCCACTCAGCAAGACATTCGGGAACAATCCCAGGGCAATGATAACCAGCGTCAACCCACCCAGTGTTATCAGTTCGCGACGTTGCAAATCTGGCAAATCAAAGTTCACCGTATTACGCACTTCACCCATGAAGGCTACGCGGAATACGCGCAGAGCATACACTGCTGCCAGGATTATGCCAATCACCGCACCCACCGCAAAAGGCCAACCGAGCAGTGGTGAGGTAAAGATACCCTGCAACATCGTAAACTCACCGACAAAGCCGCTTAAACCAGGCAGACCGGCCATTGCCAGAAGTGCAAGCAAGGTAAAACCGGCGTAGATGGGTGTCACCTGCCATAGACCGCCAAATGAACCAAGTTCACGACTCTCGCGGCGCTCCTCGATAACAGCGACGATGATCAGCAGTGCTGCGGTGACGATACCGTGCGATACCATCTGGAGCAGAGCACCATTCATCGCAATGGTATTCAAAGCCAGTATGCCCAACACGATAAAGTTCATATGACTAATCGAGGCATACGCAATCATGCGTTGCAAGTCGCGCTGGGTAAAGGCGATGAGCGCTCCGTACACAATGCCGATAACGGCCAGAACCGCAATCCCTGGCGCTGCCCAAGAGGCAACCTCTGGGAAAAGCGTTATATTAAAGCGGATAAAGCCATACACACCGAATTTCGCCATCAACCCGGCCAGCATAATTGCTACCGGTGTTGGCGCAACGCTATACGCATCAGGCAGCCAGGTGTGGAATGGCCAGAGTGCCAACTTAATGGCAAAGGCGAGGAAAAACGCACCGAACAGGAGCCGTGCGACCAGCGGATCGAGCGTAAAGAGGCCCGAACGCATATCGGCCACAATTTGGTTGAGGGCAAATGTACCGGTGTAGGTCGGATCGATGACGGCTACTGCATTACGATGCAAGAGGTGCAGACCGACAATAGCCAGCAGCATTAACAACGATCCGCCGAACGTATACAGGAACAGCTTCAATGCGGCCGCAGCTCGACCATGGCTACCCCACACTCCGACGAGGAAAACAATCGGGATTAATGCCAGTTCATAAAAGACGTAGAAGAGCAGCATATCCTGGGCGAGGAATACCCCCAGGAAAGTAGTTTCTGCCAACAGGAGCAACACGAGCAGCAAGCGCAGGCTACGTGTCTGACGTTGCCAGGTTGCGGCTACAGCAAATGGGGCCAGGAACGCAGTCAGACCGACCAGCCACAGATTAATACCATCAACACCTATCAAGTAATTGGCACCAAATGCAGGCAACCAGGCCACCGAGTCGACAAATTGCAACGGAGGGCCAACAACGACACCGGATGCAGGTCCATAAGGACCGGTATAAAACAGGACAATAACGGTTCCGGCAACGATAAGGGTTGCTAACGCTGCACTCATTGCTGTCCAGCGATGCAGCGTAGAACGTCCTCGCGGTTGTAACAAAATTACTAGGGCACCAAGCGCCGGTAGCCAGAGCAACAGTGACAGGATGGGTAGGCCAAGCAGGTTCATAAGCGCCAGACCTTCTTTCATTTGAATTAAACAATAACCACACGACAACACGACACCCATTTGGTGCCGCTGAACTAAAGCTTTCTTAGCTTAACCGTCGGTGACGACTTCGTCAGGAGTGAAGATTATGGTGTTAATAGAATGATACCATGGTTTCCGGTAGATGTATGATTTATCGAAGCGATATGTTGTTCTACCTGTTTTAGCCGAGGTTACACCCGTATTGTCACCCTGTTTGTGATAAACCTCACGTTTGCACCACGCTTATTGTTATAGCCCGATTCTGTTTTTTTGTCAACCGCTGAAGGTTCGGCTTTTTGCAGGTATCATTCAATGTAGAAGGGTCAGTAAAAATGTAGAAGGTTCAGAATGGTTCAAAAAATTGTGATACATATCACAAGAGTGAGTGGAGCAACAATGTTGGGCATCCATGTCGTACAACCCGCGACAAGAACTCTCGGACGGTCCTGAATGACCAGAGACTCTTCCCTTTTCCCCCGTGACGTCGAGAGGAACTGGGGAGACGCGCCAACCGACCGGTTTACGTGGAACGTAGCACTCTTAGCAGGAAACCCCCTCACCTTCTCCTAACGCCCTTACTCTCCCACTAGAGAGCGAGAAAGAATCCGTTCCTTCTGCGTTTCTCTTTCTCGAACCAGGAGACCTGCACGAGCAGGTGAATTCATGAGTCAGGAATCGTTGGAAGCGGGTGCGTGATGTTCGTTCGTACCATTCTAACATCAAAGATGACCCGAAACCTATACACTAAAAATCCTCCCTACCGTTATAATAGTTCTGACGACAAATGGGCATGTATGCTACAATGGTGTGGAATGCCTATGAAATCAACACAACCTTTAATTGACACACATCTCCATCTTGCTTCAGAGCAGTTTAATGAAGACCGCAGAGCGGTGATTGAACGGGCTATTGAAGCCGGTATCGCCGCTATGGTTGAGATCGGCTACGATTTAGCCTCGAGTCATGCAGCCGTAGCGCTGGCGAATGCGCATCCGGCCATTTTTGCAGTCGTTGGGATTCAGCCTAATCATCTGCATGATTTACCGTCAGACTGGATCGACCAGATTCGCAGGCTCGCTACCCATCCAAAAGTCGTGGCAATTGGCGAGATTGGTCTTGATTACTACTGGATGAAATCGCCACCCAGTGAACAAGAGAAGGCGTTTCGGGCGCAACTAGCCCTGGCCGCTGAGCTAGGGTTGCCGGTTGTGATTCACTCACGTGAGGCAATGCCCGAAACTATTGCGGTCTTACGCGATGCTGCACGTGGTCCGGGCGTGATGCACTCATTCTCAGGAGACTGGACCGCGGCTCAGGAGTGCCTGGAACTGGGTTTCTACCTTTCATTCTCAGGACCTCTCACGTTTCCAAAATCAGCAGCGCTTCATGAGGTCGTGCAACAAGCACCGCTAGAGCGTCTGTTGATTGAGACTGACAGTCCATACCTTAGCCCGCATCCGCATCGAGGGCAGCGGAATGAACCGAGTCGGCTGGTATATATTGCGCAGAAACTGGCCGATCTGCGCGGTCTGTCGTTAGCAGAATTGGCACCACAGCTCTGGCAGAATACGCTACGTGCGTTTCCGCGAATGGCTGAGACATTAGGGTAGGATGAACCAACCAGCTCCGCCAACTTTAATTAGTCTCACTCGTGTCTGGTGGATGTTGCCGGGCGTCGGCTTGATTGTACTCCTGACTGGTGCTGTCATCCGTAGTCTGGCTATATCTGGCTGGGCTGGTGGGTTATCGATTTTACCGTCGATAGGTGCATTTGCCCTAGTGGTTGGGTTGGTGCTGGTAAGCTGGCAACGCTTACCGAGCTGGAGTGCTCATATCGTAGCGCTGGTTTTCGCCTGGGTCTGGATCGTCCAGCAGGTCGGCCCACTGCTCGATGAACGACTCGTCAGTTGGCGTGACCGCGCCGTTGAACTGATTATTCGGATCAGCGGCTGGGTTCGCGTGCTCGCCAGTGGTGGTCGTGGTGAAGACATCGTTTTGTTTGTGGTTGCATTAGCCTTTCTCTGCTGGTGGCTGGTCTACGCAACCGTTTGGGCCGTGTTTCGCCAGCAGCGACCGTGGCTACTGATTGTTGCCAACGCCGCAGTATTTCTCGTTAATTACACATATGTGTTGCCCAAACCCGATACAGAGGCTCTCGTTTTGATCGCCAGCGCGTTACTATTGCTGGTGTATCACCATGTGATGCAGCGCCGGTTGGTTTGGGAAACCCGGCAGATGAGTTATCCTGACCTGTTACCTTTGCGTGCGATGTGGGCAGCGACGGTCGTTGGTGTGGTCTTGATTGCGTGTACTGCACTCTTACCTGCCGATATTCCCACTGATCGGGCAGCACAGACATGGGAGATGCTGCGGTCGCCGTTTCGCATTGCACGGGCCGCATGGGAAGATGCCTTCAGCACGATCAACGCTCCGCCCGGAGCCGGAAGCATTTCGTTTACGGCCAGAGTCGCACCTCTTGGTGGTTCACGGGCACCGGGTTTCGATCTCGTTATGACGGTGCGCTCGTCACGTCCTGAATATTGGCGAGCAGTTGCATTTGATCGGTACGATGGATCGGGTTGGTCGAACACGACCGGTGAGCTAGCTCGTTCAGCATTGGGTGTTGCTACTGCCGAACAGGCACGTACACCGCTTGCTGCCGGTGAGACCCTACCACTCACTGAGCGGCGGGCACGGCAGCTCATTACCCAGACGATCACGCTGGCACAAGAACGGAATGATGACCTGATAGTATTTGGAGGGGCGCCATTACAGTTGAGTCTGCCGACGCGAGTTGAACACCTTGTTGTTCGTGATGAAAACGGTAGAGTAGCGCCGGTTTATGACGATGTGTCACTCATTACTGCGTTGACACCATTGTGGGCCGAGACAACCTATACCGTGACCGTCCTGGCTTCAGTGGCCGATGTGCAGAGTCTGCGTCAGGCCGGTAGAGATTACCCAACATGGGTTCGCGAACGCTATCTGCAATTACCCGATACGCTGCCGGCACGGGTACGGGCAGAGGCTGCGCGAGTCATTGCGGCTGCCGATGCTGAAACACCATACGATCAGGCTGTCGCTATTCAAGATTATTTGCGTCGGCTGACCTACAGCGAGGACATTCCACCCCCGCCAGCGAATGTTGATCTGGTAGACTGGTTCCTCTTCGAGCAACGGTCCGGTTACTGCGACTATTTTGCCTCGGCAATGGTTGTTATGTTGCGTTCAATCGGTGTGCCGGCACGTTGGGTACGCGGTTACGCTAGCGGTGATTTTGATCCTGATCAGGGGGTGTATATTGTGCGCGAAAATGTCGCTCACAGCTGGCCAGAAGTGTACTTTCCTGGTATCGGCTGGGAGCGATTCGAGCCAACGGCAGCCAGTTATACGTCACTTCCGCAGCGTCCACTACAGCCAATCTTTGGCGCCGAAGACGAAGGGGTTGCGAGTAGTGTCGGGGGGGCTGGCCTCGATCCGGGTCGATTTGAGGAGCTTGATGATAACTCGATTGCCAGTAGTGCAATCGGTGGAGCTGCTACTTCATCATCGCTGAACAACCCACCAGCCCGTTCTGGTGGAACACCGGTCGGTTGGCTCCTAGTGATGCTAGCGATCCCGCTGAGTATTAGTTTGATATTGTTTGGGTGGCAGTGGTGGCTCAGGCATGAATTACAGGGTCTTCGCCTGGCAGCCACAGCATACGCCGAAATGACCTGGTTGGCCCGGCTGGCCGGGCTCACTCAGCAACCGTCGGAAACGCCACAAGAATATGCCCAACGTCTAGCGAGTATCTTGCCCGAACATGCAGCAACGATACGTGGTATCGCAACTGCTTACACCACCGAGCGCTATCGTCGCGGCGCAGCCGTTCGGGTACCAGCAGAAGCTGATCGTCGAATGCTCCAGCAGGCATTGTGGCGTTATGCAGTGCAACACGGCTTGCGGCGCATCTGGTTATCACTCCGCAAGCCAATGGCATAACGCTGGCGAGTCAGTGTTTTCCTAATTCACCCTGTTGCCAGCGGATATTCCCGCGTAGTAGCAAGTTCGATGAGCGAAGTTTGTAAGCGAGATCGGCCGCCATATTGCGCATGACCAGATAGCCAATGCGAGGGTTTCGTTCACACAACGTAGCGAAATCACGCTCGTTGATCACCAGTAAAACACACGGATCAACGCAAACAACCGTTGCCGAGCGGGTAGCACCGCCGAGCAGTACCATCTCACCAAAACTCTGCCCTTTGTAGAGCAGATTAATCGTTGAAGGCACGAACCTCCCCTCCGATGTACGGGTATTGATCATAATCCGTACACAGCCCTCGTGAATGATAAACAGCTCGTCGCCGTCATCTCCTTCGCGGAAGACCGCTTGCTCAGCACCGATGCGGCGTACCTTACAGATTGTAGCAATCTGCAACAATTCCTCGTCGCTCAGACCGCTGAACAGTTCAACCCGTCGTAGATTTTCGACAACGCCCTTATTCATATTTCCCCCACCAAATTGTGCCTCACTGGGAGCAGCGTTCTAATCATGCGACGGTGCGTTCAGTGAGCCGGTGCGTACTTTGCTACTCACTAGGGGAGTTACCGGTTCGTGCATTAACCAGTGATAGCAGACAGCCGCAAGTGGTGCAGCCAGCCAGTAATTAAAAAGTCGAAAAATAATAGCAGCCGGCACTGCGGCTGGACCTACTCCCATCTGGCTCAACACGGCTACCAAGGCAGCTTCAACCGTGCCACCACCGCCTGGGAGTACATTGAACGTTGATGTAACCAATGCCACACCAAAGGCAGACAAGACGACCGCGAAGCTGACATCGGTACCTAGGGCGTGCAAGACCAGCAGCATCGCTAGACTGTGACCACTAAGCGCAGTCAACTGGATCAGCACCAGCAAGAATACATCACGGCGACGATGGATCAAGAGGCTTCGACCACGCGACAGGTCACCGACAATCCGATCAATCCAGGTGCTGCTCCACCGACGGCCAAACAGACGTCCTATTCCCTGCTGTAGGCCGTAAAGCCATTGGTGCAATGTTTGCTCACTGCGGGTCAAAACAAAGATTGCGATACCAATGACGGAAAGACCAACGAATCCAGCAATATAACTGGCACCAGTTGCTTCAAGCCCACGCCATGCAAAGTAGCCCAGGCTAAACGAAAAGATTAGCAGCATTGCCATCACATAACTGAGGGTTTCGAGTGAAGCCAATAGTGCCGACTCACCGGCCCGAATACCACGCCGGTTAAAATTACTTATGAGAAATGCATAGCTTCCAACCCCACCGGCAGGCACCGACTGACTGATAATAATGGCCGTCAGGGCTGTTGCCCACAGACGGAGGAGATTCATGCGGTAACCGAGCGAACGGAGGACAACATTAAAGACCTGCGCACTCATCAGATAGCTAAGCGCAATCAGCACCAAAGCCGCAAATAGCCAACCGTGCTTTGCTTCATTGAGAAGACTGAACGCTTCAACGATCCAGTGGCGGTTGAGAATAGCCAGTATGATAATGCCAATACTGATGAGGGCGCTGGTAATCAGTTTCCATGGTTTAACGCCCATAGGTGTCCTTTCGTGCCGTAAAACTGTTGCTGTTGAGTTTGCAGAAGTAGGGTCGAGCGTGTGTTGGCGCCGACGCATGCGTTTAGCAGGCGGTCTATGCGTCGTCCTACGACGTCGGGCTTTACCAAACGATGGAGAATACGCCCTCTTTGCCGGTTGGTTCTTCCCAGTGAACCTCAACTCGCTCGACTTGCGCTTGACTGGGGCCGCTGTAGCACCAGCTAATAAGCTTTTGAACGGCTGGTCGTGGTCCTTCAAAGACTGCCTCCACGCGACCATCGCTCAGGTTGCGTACCCATCCTTTGATCTGCGCCTCACGCGCTCGATCGCGCGTATACGCTCGAAAGCTAACGCCCTGTACGCGACCGGAGATAAAGACATGAGCACGAACGAGATCCACGTTCCACCTATCTGTCGCCATAGCTCTACGTACAATTTACCTGACTATTGCTGAGTATAGCGCACGAACAGCAGCTCTGCAACTCGTATGCAGTAAAAACTTTGTCAGAGATGTGTATCATAGTACAGTGCGATACTCCTATTATACAGGGGGGCGCAACAAGTGCATGACAGCTTCTTGTACCGACATGGCTATCCGTACTCCGCGTGCGGCTGCTGCCTGGTTGATGGCACTGACAATTCCATGGTCCCAGGTGTCGGCAGCGTCTCCGATCCGAGCACTCGTGTGGGCAACGGCAATAGCGGGCATATGCACTGTATCGAGCAAGTATAACCCGGTAATACCGGCATCATCTTTCCCTTTACCGGCATCGTTGAAGACCACGCCAGCCAGTGTGACGGTAAGGGCATAACGCGCCGAGCTGAGGCCACCGTGTGAACCACTCACTACACAAGCCCCTGTCTCCTCTGGAGTAAGGTATGAGATAGAGTCCATCAAGACGACTCTACCATAGACAAGCGAAATGACGGTTTTACGTTCCATACCCTAAACACGATAAAAGCCGGGAGTTAACCCGGCTTTCCAATCGTGTGGGGTGCCTGATGGGGCTCGAACCCACAACTTCCTGATCCACAGTCAGGCGCTCTGCCATTGAGCTACAGGCACCATGCGGCACTGAAGAATATATCACAACCACGCCATCTCGTCAAATGCGGAAAGAGGCAGTTCCTAACCGAATCTATACCCTCTCACTTCTCCATTTCACTACCAGACAAAAACAACGTTGCAAGACCCTCGCTTCTATTGCAGCACACTGAACACTACAACGCCATACTGCCACTGAGCGCGGAGCTGAAGACCGGCAGCAGCAAAGTACTGATTGAGTTCGGCTAGACTTGGAAATTGGAGACCGCCCGTTGCCATGAGCTGTTGCAGTATCTGTCCTGGTCGCGTGGTTGCCCGCACCAGACTCATCATGACGCCTCGACCACCAGAACGGAGCAGGCGTCGCCATTCGGTCAGTGCAGCCGGTATATCGCCGATTTCGTTGAGCGTACCTCCCATGACCAGCACATCGACAGTAGCATCAGCAAAGGGTAAGGATTGAGCGCTGGCCCGCACAAAGCTTATCGATAACCCATCACGACGGGCCCGCCGTTGTGCTTCGTCGAGCATGGCCATGCTCAGATCAACCCCGACAACGAAGCCACTCGCATTGCTTTGACGACGTACCTGTTCTAAAGCACGTGCGTACAGGCCATTGCTGCAGCCAACATCAATCATCAGCCCACCCCGTTCGGCACCGGCCAGACCGGTGATGAGGTGGAGTTCACGGTTAAGCGGGAAGTACTCCCCGGTGAGCAAACTCAGTGACAGCGGTCGCCAGGTTCGTTCGTAAGCCCAGGCTGCTGGCGGTAAGTCATTCACTATCTGGGCTATACTTGCTGGTTGGCGTTTCCCAATCACATCGAGAATGCCGTTTATTATTGGATACACCACGTCACAGAACGAACAACGCAGATGACCGGTAATGATCGTACTATCGGTCATTTGATCAATTTGCGCTACCTCTAACGTCGCCGTAGGGTGGTAGGGACAGGTTATGAATGGGAGCAGTCTAGCCTCCATACCACCATGATACCACAACGACGTTACGGTATCACTGTACATACCGACGAGCGACCGCAATCAAATGTTCATACTCGATTGGTTTAGACAGGAACTCGGCACAACCCGACTGACGCGCACGTTCAATATCGTTTCGTGTCACGTGACCACTCACTGCAACTACCGGAATCCGGGCAAGTTCGGGATCACGTTTGATATATTCAGTCGCTGTCCAGCCATCGAGGCCAGGCATCGACAGGTCCATCAGGATCAGCGCTGGCCGATGCTGTTTGGCGAGTTTGATTGCGGTGTATGCATCGGCAGCGAGTTCGACCTTGAAACCGCTGAAGCTTAACATCTGACCGATAATATTGCGATTGTCCAGATTACCATCAACGACGAGAATGAAGCTCATGCCGGTTCTCCAACAAGAGGTAGTTTCGATGCCAACGATGAGGAGTTAACCGCAGAAACAGGCCTGGTTGGGATCCAGACGGTAAATGTTGATCCAACACCCACATCACTTTCCACTGCGATAGTGCCACCAAGAGCCTGCACAATCTGCTTGCTCAATGCCAGACCAAGACCAGTACCCTCATAGCGCCGGGTAACCGACGAGTCGATCTGGCTGAACGGTTGAAAAAGTTTGTCTTGTTTATCGCGTGGAATACCGATCCCGGTATCGATCACCGCGAACTGAATACCGGCCACATCGCCGTGCTGTACAGATGTTACTTCGAGTCGGATCGTTCCGTTTTCGGTAAACTTGGCAGCATTGCCGAGCAAATTGATTAAAACCTGACGTAAACGACGAGGTAAGCGCCTGCGAAACCGTGATCATGAGGCCCATTGTTCAATCACCTTGTGCAGCGCTTTGGAGCGCCGTCCTCGTTGTTTGGGCGGCTGCCAGCGTGGAGGCGGCACATGAACGTGCAGCCATGCCGCAACCGTCCAGACGTGGTGGGTGAGGCTGGCGGCCATGGCCGGTGTGCAGCGATGGCCCTGGGCGTTGGTCAGGGTGTCGTGGGGCGTCCAGCAGTTGTCCACCGTGCCGACCAGGTCCATGCCCAGGGGCACCATGCGGTGGCGCCGGGCGCCAGAGCGGGTACGCCGCACCAGGCTGACCAGGCGGGAGCGGAAGGTGGCATGCAGGCGCTCGCTGGAGGCGGTGTTCACGGTCTGACCCCCGCCCGACGCGGCCAACCGCGCATCCCGGGCCGCTTCGGCGCCCGGCACCAGGCGGCGCACACCGCCCACCACGCGACCGCGCTCGTCCTGCTTGACCACCTGGCCGATGACGACCTGTGCCCAGGGCGCCAGGTGCGGGCGTCCGGGGCCCTTCCTGGGCGCCGTGCTCCGCACGGCACAGCGGACGGCAGGGACAGAGGCTGCCAGTCCGTCCACGGCCACCGGCAGCGCCCCCGACCGGGCGCAGGCCCGCACCCTGTCGGCACGCTGGCGCATGAGACCCTTGTCCCGATGGGCGCTGACCACACCACCCAACCACAGCCGGGTGCTCACCATCAGCGCCATCGCCATCCCCACCATCCCCTGCTGCACGCGGACGCGCATCGCGTCCGCGTGCCCGTGCCGCAAGGACCAGCACGCCCCCAGGACCAGATGACGATGCACCTGCGCACCATGCACCCCAGCCTCCGCCGCCCACGTGCGCACCGTCTCCGCTGTCACGCCAACGGCAGCCACCATCGCACGCACCCGACAGCCGTGGGCCAGCAGGGTGACGACCAGCACGTTCCTGTCCACCGGTGTCTGCTTCCAGGAACACATCGTCCCCCGACGGGCGCGGAAGGTCTGCTCACAACCCGTGCATCGAGAGCGGGCTTGCTGCCGGCGGTGCCCCGTGATGTTCCCGTTCCCTCCCGGTCCTCTTGCCGGGCAGGCCTCATGGGGGCAACATACCTGGGTGGGGTCCATCGCATTCCTCCTCGGTTGTCAAGAGATAAGGATATGCTATGGCCCCCGCCAGTTGTGTTCACCTTTCAGCCCCTGTCACGGTTTTGCGGACACCTACCTCTATGTGTGCCTCTGCGGCAAAACAACCTTTCTTCTTGCGCGAGACTCATAAGATGGCAATGTAAAGGCGCCACCCAAGAGCCGGATGACCTGGTGCAAAACTCAGCATGACGCCTGTTCAGGCA
>Ga0308407_1000998_pt1 | contig 17150 bp, 15 predicted proteins | sample HotsprSampleMSe2_FD_203476 | JGI IMG/M metagenome (GOLD analysis project Ga0308407, IMG submission 203476) | Hot spring phototrophic mat microbial communities from Mushroom Spring, Yellowstone National Park, Wyoming, United States - 20060911_MSe2 ...
TTTGAGATTAATAAGTTTAATGAAGTCAAAAAAAATATTCTTGGGTGAGGTAAGAATGAGAATTTTTATGTATTTTTTAAGTATTTTTATTTTTTTTAGTATAGTCTTTTCTCAGGTTTCAGATAAAGGAATACCTTCAAAGATAGTTTCTCAATTACTTACTATATACAAAACAGGTAATTTTAAGTCTGCTCTTGAAATAACTACAGGTAAAGAGAAAAAGGCAATAGAAGATATTATTTCTTTAAAAGATAGAAACTTTGGTAAATTACCTGAAAATATGCAGGTCTTTATAAACAGGATAGATGACTTAAGGATAATAGATGAGGTTATAAAAGATAATTATTCTATTGTTGAGGTCTTATGGGTTCTAAAGATCCCAGATAAGGACGATGTGTCAAAATATACATTAAAGGCTAATCAGATTGCATACTTGCTTGAAAAGATAAATGGTAAGTGGTATATAAAAAGCTCGAGGATGATAAAAGAACATGTTTTTTATAATTATAAAGAAGTGCAAGAGATTCAAGAAAAAGCAAAAAAATATGATGAAGAAAGGGACAAGGATAAAAATAAATAAAATAAATAAGGAAATATTATGATATCAAATGAAGAATGGAAAGAACTTATAAACACGGGTATAGTATTATCTTCATATAATGATGTTGAGACTATTTTTGAGAGAGTTATTGATGAGAGTATAAGAATAATAGGTTGTGAAGGTGCGACAATATATATAAAAAATAAGGATCATTTAGAGTTTATAATATCAAAAAACATTGTTATAGACCAAAGGATAAACGGATTTGAAAATAAAGTAAAAAAGTTTACAGTACCTATTTCGAATGAGAGTATTGCAGGATATGTTGCCTTAAACAATGAAACACTTATAATTGATGACGTATACAAAATATCAAAAAATAAACCATATAAGTTTTTAAAAGTATTTGATGAAATGTATAATTATAGAACAAAGTCAATGCTTACTCTACCTATGAATGATAATGAAAATAATGTCATAGGTGTTTTACAACTTATAAATCTTAAGAAAAATGGTGTTGTAATTGAGTTTGATGAAAGGAGTATTTTTATAGCAAGATACCTTGCATCAATAGCGGGCTCTGTATTGAAAACAAGTCTTTATAATAACCTTCTTAAAAAGTCTTATCTTGAGGCAATAGAAAGGTTAGCTATAGCTTCTGAGTTTAGAGACCTTGAAACATCTGATCACGTTAAGAGAATTAGTGAGTATTCATATATTATTGGTGAGGCTTTAGGATTTGATAAAGATAAACTTATTAACTTAAGATATGCTTCTCAGATGCATGATATAGGAAAAATAGGAATACCTGATAGGATATTACAAAAACCGGGACCGTTGAATGAAGAAGAAAGAAAAATAATGGAGACACATACTGTAATAGGTTCAAAAATATTTGAGGGTGCAGACTCTGATGTTATGAAGCTTTCACAGATGATAGCATTGAGTCATCACGAGAGATGGGATGGAAAAGGTTACCCTCAAAAACTTAAGGGAGAAGATATACCTTTGGAAGCAAGAATAGTTGCTATAGCAGATGTGTTTGATGCACTTATATCAAAAAGGGTCTATAAACCAGCATTTGAACTTAATAAAGTACTTGATATCATGAAAGAAGAAAAAGGTACACATTTTGATCCTAAGTTGTTAAATTTGTTTTTTAAGAATATAGAAAAAATAATAAATGTTTATGAGAAATATAGAGAGTAAAGGAGAGACAAATGAGTATAGATAAGAATAAGTCATATGTTTTATATGAAGATGAGAAACATAAGTTTATATGGCTTGGGTGGTCAGAAGGATACGAAGAAGGTATAGTGCAGACAAATCAGTATCTGATAATAGATAACAACAGAGGTATATTGTTAGACCCAGGTGGAGTGCATCTATTTTCAAAGGTTATATCTGAGGTTACAAAGTTTATTGACCTTAATATGATAGATATTATTTTTTATTCTCATCAGGACCCAGACGTATCTTCTGGTATTTCATTATGGCTTGGAATAACAAATGCGAAAATATATGTATCAGATCTATGGACAAGATTTCTTCCTCATTTTGGTGTTGTAAATATTGATAGAGTAATAGGAATACCATCAGAAGGTATGAGTATAAGTCTTCCCTATTCAGAATTAGTTTTTATACCTTCCCATTTTCTTCACTCACCAGGTAATTTCTCATGCTATGATACTAAGTCTAAAATACTTTTTAGTGGCGACATAGGAGCAGCTGTGTTTCAAAAAGATACATATGTGTTTGTTGAAAACTTTGATGAACACCTTAATATAATGGAGGGATTCCATAAGAGATATATGGCATCAAATATAGCATGTAAAAAGTGGGTATCAATTGTAAGTAAGTATGATATAAACATGATAGCACCACAACATGGGGCAATATTTAATAAAGAAAATTCTAAAAAGTTTTTGGAATGGTTATCCAACCTTAAGTGTGGAATTGATATAATAGATCAAATATATAAAAAGTAGTAAAAAGGGGTTTTTATGGATAATTTTTTCAAAAACACTATAGAAAAGTTTTCTGTAAAGTATTATAAGTCACTTGTACTCGATTATGTTTCTACAAACACTTTTAATAGAATTATAAGAGAAATAAATCATATAAAGTCTTCAATAGAAACACTGGTTGCTGCTTTTGAAGAGATAAGGGTTACTTCAAAAAATACATCTGATAATGCTATGAATATAAATAAACAGATGGACTATATTTTATCAAGTAATAAGGAGATAGAAAAAAATATATCTGGTAGGGTAAGTGATATAAAGGTATCGTCTGAGAAGATAAATAAAATAAATCAGGTATTTGCTGAAATAACTGAAAAGAGTAAGAAGATAAAAGGAATAACTTCTAATATTCAGACAATTGCCAAAAGGACAAATGTTCTTGCTATTAACACATCAATAGAGGCATCAAAGGCTGGAAAATATGGTGTTGGTTTTTCTATAATAGCGGATGAAATAGGAAAACTTGCAAATCAAACAGGACTTTTTGCAAAAGATATAGAGAAGACGATAAGTGAGTTTATAAACTCTTTTAATACTATGGTTGAATATATCAACAGTTTTTCTAGTCTTATAAAGTCTTTTGAAGAGGATATTGTAAATATTAAAAACTCATTTGATAAAAATGCTGAATCAATAAATATGGTTGGTAATTCTATATCAATGATAACAAACTCTGTTAGTGAGCAGTCTCAGGCAATAAATGATGGTTTTAAAGGTTTAAGTAAGATACTTGAGTCTATAAGGGCTACTTCTCACATGAGTGAGGCTATCGATAATGCATATAAAGAAATTGATAAGATATTGAGCAAAGAGAAAATGTGAAATTAAAAAGATAACTTATTATATTCTTTTTTAGTAACCATCTCTTAAAAACTTCAATGAATTGTTTCTATTAAATAAATTAGTAAAAATTAATTGAAAATCTAAAGATAAAATTTATTTTTTTTCCAAAGAAATCTTATATTTTTAGTGCTCATATGGATTAATGAATGCAGTATTTAATATAAATTTTATCCTATATCTGTAAGAATAAAGAAGCAAAAAAACTTATAAAACTTTTGTCTTAAAAGCTAGTTTATATAGGTAGAAATTAACAGATGGGACGCTATAAAATAATAAGACTATTTTTAAAGACTTAAAAAATAGTTCTTGATGGGTAAGTAATTAGTGAAATTTGATTGTGTTTATACTTTTATTTTGAGAATAGATTTTTAACACAGGAGAGATGAGAACTTGTTTTTTTACATTATTTTTAACTTTCTAAATTCAAATTCTTGTAGTCATTCTATTGGTTTTTCAAACAAGTAAAAAAATTTTGAAATAAAATTTTAATTAAGAAAACATATTTATTAAATTAAAATGGTATTAATTTTAGGCTATTTATACCCTAAGGGAGGTAAAATGTATAAAATTGTGGTTCTTGTAAAGCAAGTACCAGACACTCATAATATAACAGCTAATGCTATGAAAGAAGATGGTACTGTAAACAGAGCAGCACTTCCTGCTATTTTTAATCCAGAAGACTTAAATGCATTGGAATCTGCTTTGGAGATAAAAGAAAGATATGGGGCTGAGGTTACAGCAATAACTATGGGACCTCCAACTGCAACTGAGGTTTTAAGAGAGTGTCTCTATAGAGGAGCTGACAAGGTAATATTACTTACTGATAGAAGATTTGCTGGTGCTGATACTCTTGCAACAAGTTATGTTATTTCTGAGGCAATAAAGAGATTAGGAAAAGTTGATATAGTATTTGCGGGAAGACAAGCAATAGATGGTGACACCGCTCAGGTTGGACCTCAAACAGCTGAAAAACTAAATATACCTCAAATAGGCTACATGCTTGAACTAAAGTCCTTAAAAAAGGATGTGATAGAAGTTAAGAGAGCAATTGAGGAAGGGGTTGAGGTTGTTAAGTGTAAACTACCTGTTTTGATAACTGTAACAGAGCAGACAAATACCCCAAGGTATCCTTCAGCTAAGAGAGTTGCATTATACAAAAAGGCAATGACTAAGTCAGAATTATTAGCTAAGTCAGATAATAGAGTATCATATCTTAACCCATCAGGATTATCAGAAGAGTTCTTACGTTCTAAAGGGCTTTTAATAGAAGAGTGGTCTTTAGATGATATAAAGGCTGATCCATCTATGTGTGGATTTGCAGGCTCTCCAACTAAAGTTTATAAGATTGATAGCGTTGTTCTTGAGGCTAAAGAAACAAAAGAATATGAACCTAATTTTGAGAGTGTATCAAATCTTATTCATAAATTGATTGAAAAACATATAATAGGTTAAAAAGGAGTTTAAGATGTCAAGAGAAGTTTGGGTTTTTGTAGAACATAATTCAGAAAAGATTTTAGATGTAAGTAAAGAACTCCTATCTGAGGGTAGGAGATTAGCAGACACTTTAAAGAGTGAACTCTGCGGGGTAATACTTGGTGATGATAACAAGAAGTTTTATAAAGATATATTCAGTTTTAAAACTGACAAGATATATTCCATACAACATAAAGAGTTAAAAGACTTTAGAGTACTTCCTTATACTACAAACATAGTTAATTCTGCTAAAAAGTTTAATCCTTACATAATTCTTTTCGGTGCAACACTTACTGGAAGAGAATTGGCTCCAAGAGTAGCTTCTAAGTTAAGATGTGGTCTAACTGCTGACTGTACTGAACTTAAAATAGGTGATTATACTCAACCAGGGAATCCATCTAAGGTATACAAAGACTTACTTTTACAGATAAGACCAGCTTTTGGTGGGAATATTATTGCAACAATAGTTAACCCTGAGATGCACCCTCAGATGGCTACTGTAAGGCCAGGGGTTATGAAAATGAATGAACCTGTTAAGTTTGAAGGAAAGGTTGTTGATATAGAGCCAGTTATTGATGATAATGATTTGGTATTAACAATTATTGAAAAGGTTAAACAAGAAAAGAGAGTGAATCTTACAGGTGCAAGTATTATAGTTGCTGGTGGAATGGGAGTAGGTTCTAAAGAAAACTTTAAATTGATTGAAGACTTAGCAAAAGTATTGGGTGGTGAAGTTGGTGCTTCAAGAGCTGCAGTAGATGCAGGTTGGATACATAAAGACCATCAGGTTGGACAGACTGGTGTAACGGTAAGACCTAAGTTATATATTGCTTGTGGTATTTCAGGCTCTGTTCAACACTTGGCTGGTATGATAGAGTCAAAACAGATTATAGCAATAAATAAAGATCCAAATGCTGATATAATGAAAGTTGCTCACTATAAGATAGTAGGTGATCTTACTAAGGTAATACCTATGATGATAAAAGCATACAAAGAAAAAGTGTAAAGGAGGAGAGTATGCCTAATTTTTTTACTGAAAATGAAGACAGGGTTTTTCAATTTAATAACCTTGATATAAAAGAGATAGTTCAAATAATTGAAGATAATTTTAAACAGTCAGAAAAATATGATTATGCACCAGTGTCATATGAGGATGCTATTGATACATATAGAAGAATATTAGAGATAGCTGGAAAAATAGCAGCAGAAGTAATAGATCCACTGGCAAGGTCTGTTGATGAAGAAGGGGCTCATTTTAAAAATGGTGAGGTTGAGTATGCTCATGGAACTAAAGTGGCTTTGGAAACACTTAAGAAAGCTGAACTTATGGGTGGGACTTTACCAAGAGAGTATGGTGGATTAAACTTACCAAATGTTATCAACAATATTATCATAGAGATGGTTTCAGAGGCAGATGCAAGCCTTATGAATATATATGGACTTCAGGATATAGGTGTTACAATAAACAAGTTTGGAAGCAAAGAGCAAAAAGATAAGTACTTACCATTGTTTTGTAGGGGTGAAGTTACAGGTTCGATGGACCTTACAGAGCCTGAGGCTGGTTCTGACTTACAGTCTGTACAACTTAAAGCAACATATGATGAAAAAGAAGGTGTCTGGAGACTTAATGGTGTAAAAAGATTTATAACAAACGGTTGTGCTGATGTTCACCTTGTATTGGCAAGGAGTGAAGAAGGTACAAAAGACGCTCGTGGACTTTCAATGTTTCTTTACAAAAGAGACAAGGATATGAAGATAAGAAGAATAGAGGAGAAGTTGGGTATACATGGATCACCAACAACAGAACTTCAGTTTAATGATGCAAAAGCTGAATTGGTGGGAAAAAGAAAGTTAGGACTTATTAAATATGTAATGTCTCTTATGAATGGTGCAAGACTTGGGGTATCACTTCAAGCTCTAGGTATTGCTCAGGCAGCATACAACAAGGCATTAAAATATGCATTGGAAAGGAAACAGTTTGGTCAAAAGATAATAGAGTTCCCTCCAGTTTATGATATGTTGACAAATGATAAGATTGATATAGAGATAACAAGGTCATTAATATACTATACTTCTAAACTTGTTGATGAAACAGAGGCATTAGAAAAGTTGATTGAAGAAGGTAATCTTGATAAAGATTCTTTTTCAAAGTACAAAGAAAGACTTAAAATAGTAAGTAAAAAGGCTGATACTTTTACTCCATTGTCAAAGTATTATTCAACTGAAATGGCTAATAGAGTCTGTTATGATGCTATCCAAGTTCATGGTGGTACAGGTTATATGAAAGACTTTGATGTTGAAAGACATTATAGAGATGCAAGAATAACAAGTATATATGAAGGTACAACTCAGCTGCAAGTTATTGCTGCAATTGGGGGGATAGTTACTCATGTTATGGATGATGAATATCATAGATTTAGAGAGAGAGCAAAAGGACATGAGGGTGAATATATAGATGTTTATGAAAGACTCAAAACATATGAAGAGATGTTACATCGTGCTATAGATAAAATACAAGAGAAGAAAGAGAAGACTTATTATGACTATATGGCAAGAACTGTTGTTGATATGGCTCTTTTAATATGGTTTGCATACAAGTTAATGGAAGAATCTAAAAAGAGTGTTAAAAAGTCAATGATGGCAAGAAAGTTTGTAGTTGAAAGACTACCAATATTTGAATCTCTCTATAAAAAAGTTATGGAAGGTGATGAAACAACAATAAGGAATTACGAAGAATTGTTAGGTATAAAGATATAAATAGTTATTAAATTTTATTACGTAAAATTTTAAAATAAAAATTTTTATAGAGGTTATAAATGAGTAAGAAGGCTAAAATTAAAAGAAAAGAACAGTACAAAATCTTTATGGAAAGTATGGTAAAATATAGAGAGAGCTTTGTTGAGAAAAAGATTAAGTTAATTGAAAAAATGTTGACTGATGAGTCATTAAAAAATAGTTTAATGAATAAAGACAGAAAAGAACTTAAGCCTTTAGAAAGGGCTGCTGTTGATACAATAATTACAAGAGATATACAGAATATAGATCAGTTTAACGAGATAAAAGAAAGTATTAAAGAAAAAGCATCTAAGAGGGCAAAGTTTAAATACAAACCTAAAAAAATATAGTATCAAAGGCTCATTCAGAGCCTTTTTTGTTAATTAACATTATAAAAAATATATTTATTCAGTCTCTATTTATTAAATTTTTATAAAAGTAGTTATTTTTATGGAGTTTTTATGGAAAAGAAGACTTATTTAAAGTTTATTCTAAAACTTCTATTTTTTGTATTATTCTTGCTAATACTTGCATTCAATGTTACAAACCTATCAAAAATAAGTCTTATATTTTATACTATTGAGAATATGTCTATGACTGTTACTATAATTGTATTTTTTACAATAGGTGCTTTATTTTCTTTTTTCTCCTTTTATAGAATAGATCATATCAACAGAAAGATTAAGAGTATAAAAGACAAAAATAAGAAAGATGAAAAAAACAAAACATAATATTTTGTATGTTTAATCTTAACTATAAGGACATAAGATTATCTGTTGATAATATAAACTCGTATTTACCTGCCCTTGTAAATAAAATAAGGAAGGGATACAAGAACGAGATAATATTTGAACTTTACAAAAAAGAAGAGAAGAAAAACCTTATTATATCTCTTAATCCTTCGCTTGTTTCTCTCCATATTTCATATCACTCTATAATATTTAGGTCTGATGCTGACAAGCTTATTCTTAAATTAAGAAAGATTTTTGAGAGGAAAATTCTTGAAAGAGTTAGTCAACAAGAAAATGAAAGGCTTGTTAGATTAGACTTTTATAATACAAGTTTTTATATAAGGCTTATAGTATTTCCAAAAACACCAGCAATTGGGATATATGACAACGATAATATTGTATTTAAAAAAGGGTGTTTAGATTATACACTAAAAGATGATGGTATAAAGAACATCAGGGAAAACTTTAATGACCCAGTAGAGTTAAGTAGTAAATACTATGAATTGTTGAAAGACTATATACTTAAAGATTATAAAGAAAATAGAATAAAGAAGATAAACACTGCTTTAAATAATTTAAGGTCAACAATTAAAAAAATAAAGGGTAGTCTTGAAGAAAGGGTAGATTTTAAAAACTGGGCTGATATACTTGCAACTTTTTATCAAAATGATGAGAGGAAGGGCTTAAAACAGATAGAGACATATGACTTTTATGGTAAAGAAGTTATAATAAAACTGAATCCTTCACTTTCGGTTAAAGAACATATAAACTTTTATTATGAAAAAGCAAAGAAAAATAAAAAAGCAACAGAACTTAATAAGAACAGGATTTTGTATCTTGAAAATAAGATTAAGTCTTTGGAAGAGACTAAAAACCTTATAGAATCAGTAGGAATTAAGGAAGTATTAAAAGAGATGACTAATAAAAATAAGAATGATATAAAGAGTATTGCTAAGATAAATAAAAGGTTTTTAGTGTATAAGGATGAGAATGATAATGTGTATGTTGTTGGAAGAAACGATGAAGAAAACTCTCACCTTTTTAAGATAGGAAAACCTAATACATATTGGTTTCATGCAAGAGATTATCCAGGTTCTCATGTTTTATTAATGAGTAGAGATAAAAAAATCGAAAATAATATAGTACTTAATGGAGCGAAACTTGCATTATTTTACAGTAAGGCTAAAAAGTTTGGCGAGGGTTATGTAATGTGTACTTTATGTAAATACTTAAAAAGGAGTAAGGGATTGAAAAAGGGTGAGGTAAATGTATTAAGATATAAATCAATTTATATTAAACTTGATGATTTTATAGAAAATAAATTAACAAAGATTTAAATGGGACTTAGAGAAAAAGCAAAAAAATATAGAAATAGGACAGATATTATTATGAGTGATAATAAAGAACATGGAAAAGATAGTATAAGACAACAGGCAATACAACTATTTTTAAAGTCTGACAATTATATAAGAGAAGATGAATATAACATATACTCTTTAAATGATGAATTGACTATTTCAAGTAAGAATAAGAGTATACAGATAGTAATAATAGTGGTTTTATTTCTTTTTATAGTCTTACTCTCAACAAAGATAATTTCAGAATATATTGATAAAAAGAGTAGAGACATTGTTGTAAATATTGCTGAGTTTAGCGACCTTAATATACAAGAAATACTTGAGGCTGCAAAAAAAAGTAAGGAAGAGCTTGATAAAGTTAAGGGTGAACTTAATTACTTGAAAGATAATATGGATAAAGAGATTGATAAGATAAAAAAAGAGTTTGAGGAGAAACAAAAAAAAATTGCTGTTTCAAGAGGTATAAGCAAGGAAGAGAGAGAGAAACTACTTGAAAAAATAAGGGAAGAGCAGGAAAGAGCATTAAAAAATGCAACTTCGAAATATAGCAAAGAGATTGAGGAAAGAGAAAAATACCTTAAGAATGTAGAAAATAAGATAAAAGAAACAGAGATTAAACTTGAGCAAGAAAGAAAGAGGACAGAAGCGAAGTTAAAAGAAGTTGAGTTTGAATCGGCAAAGAGACTTGATGCAACAAGAAGCTTATATGAAATAAAGATTAAAGAACAAAAAGAAGAGTTTAATAAACAAAAGGAAAATTATGAAAAGGAGATAAGGAAGTTTAAGGCTGATATTGAAGAGCAAAAAAAAGAGTTTGAAAAAATAACTAACCAGATAAAGACATATCAAAATAATTTGGATATACTTAAGTCTAACTATTCAAAACTTTTAGAAGAAAATAATAATTTAAAAAAAGAGTTTGAAAAATTAAATAAAAAAGTTAATATATATACTATGTATCTTAATAATTTTATTAAACAGATTGAGATACTTATGATAACTGAAAATGTAAATGGGTATGTTTTTATGACAAATGGTAATTCTTGTTACGTTGTTCTAAATAGGTTATATGAAATAAAGGATGGTCTTGAAGCGTCTATATTCAATAAAAAGGGAAAATTGGCTGCAAAAATAAGGTTTAAAAATGTTGAAAAGTATAATGAGTTAAGAATATTTGAGGCTGAAATAGTTAAAAAATACTTAGAGATATACCCAACCTATTTGATTATAATTGAAGGTTTATAGATATGAATCTGAAGTTTAAATTTTTTTTAAAAATTTTAATATTTTCCCTGATAATACCTATATTAATTTCTGGTTACAATATTGTAGAGACTAAAAATAACTTTTATAAAATAGAGACTGGCGGTAGGGTAGTAAGTTTAGTAAATTACTCAAGTTATGACTTGGATAAGAGTATAAAGTATTTAAACAGGCTTTTAGAATTAATAAAAATAGATGTAAAAGATATAAATGCTGTTATTTTAAATGATAGAATACAACTGGTAATAAAGATTGATAATGATTTTAAATATAAAGACTACAATATTGGCAATAAATTACCTAATGGCATAAGCATATATCTTGATAAGGATGAAGACAAGATATTCTATAACTTTTTTGGCATTGATGAAGAAAAAAAGCTTGTTAAAATTGAGGGTGAGTTTAAAGACTTTGATTCACTTTTTGAGAGAGTAAAGTTTATTCTATATGATAGATTAAAAAAAATAGAGTTCAAAAAAGAAATAATTGAAGAAGAAGAAAAAAAGGAGTATTCAAACTTTTTTAATCCCAAGTTATTATATCTTTATATAGGCTCTGGAACACTTTTTTCTGTTAATTGGCATTTCTTGGGTTATGGCTTTGGAAAAACATTTTTGGAGTTTGGAACAGAGGTTGGATTCATACATGGAGTAAGAAAAGAAGAGACTGATCCTAATGTATACAATGAATATGACTCTTTTGCATTTACTTTTGGTGGAAAATTAAACTACACAATATTTCCATATAAGTCTATTGCAACATATCTTACTACAAGATTGTTTTATGGTATAGGTGTCATGCATTATAATAGTAGGCCATCAATATTTTTGGGTGTTGGCCAAAAGTTTTTTGACTTTATGTTCTTAGAGTTTGGTGTCTGTTTATCAGGCGAGAATAAAGGGACTAAGAATCTTGTTTTTGGATTTGGTTTATTCTTCTATCTTGACAGAAAATATTAAAAAAAAACTTGATTTTTATTAATTTTTGGTTATATTATTATAATATAATATGAGGTCTATTTATGAAAAACATAGTAGTTGCAGGTTTGATATTCTTATTCTCATGCTCTTATTTACAAGGACCTTCTGGTGAAGATATAATAGCAAGGAATCAAAAACAGCCATACAATTTACGAATAGATGGGACTGAGCCAAACGATGATGGTAGTTATTACATAAACTATAGTTTATTTTTGTTAAAATGGCAGATTGATGACTCTTTTGGTTTATTATATACAGAGATTGATCTAAATGGAGATGGAATAGCAGATCAAACTCTCCCTAATACAATTAACTCCAAACTAGTAAATATAAGTGAACCCAGCGAAGGGCTTTATAACATAGGGGTAAGATCTGTTTTTAAAGACTATACATCAAACTGGACAAATTATATAAGGGTTGTAATAGATAAAAAACCACCTCTTAATCCATCGCCCATTAATTGTATTTCTTCCTATAGTGGTAACCTTTCAATATCATGGTCCCAGACATTAGATGACTCTTCTATTTCTGTCTACTCAGGACTTGCATTTGATTCATTATTTATTGCTAATATTTCTGCTTCTTCAGGTGCCCTTATTATTGTAGGTCTTGATCCATATACAGGAAAACCATATAGAGATTATGACTATATAAGTGTAATTGACCCTTTTGTTGGTCTCAAAATTTTCAATGGCCTTTCAATATCTTATGATCCTTTTACTAAAACATACACAATAAATGGTACTGTAATTCCTGGTAATTATGATATAAAACTTAAAATACATGATAGGGCAGGAAATCAAACAAATGAAGTTACCTGTAATGTTACTGTTAATTGATGATAAATAATAATTAAACAGCGTTATTTATTTAATTATCAAAAAAACTTATCATCTAAATTAATGTGTGTTTCTATTTATTTAGCATGAATAAATACGCAAAAAAATATTCTTTACCTTAAAAAATATCCAAATAATACTTTTTAATTTTGAATAAAATAGAAAATATAGAAATTAAAGAAGTAAATAAAATAAAAGCCTGCAATAAGAATTGCAGGCTATAGGTAAAAATTATTTCTTTTTATGTCTATTTTTTCTTGATTTTTTCTTTCTTTTATGTTTATTCATTTTTGATTTTCTTTTTTTCTTTAAAGACCCCAAAAAAACCTCCTAGAATATTTTTTATAAGATTTATTTCATAGTAAAATAAATACACATAAAATATATACAAAGAAAAATATTTTTTCAACTTTTAATTTAAAATTCTTGACTTTTTTAAAAAAAAATTATTTAATTTTAAGAGAAAAAAGATTAAAACAGGGTATAAAGATGAGCCACAATAAAATGGAGTCATACTTTTTAAAGCTAGAGTCATATATAAACTCTTTGGAAGATAAAAAAGGGTCATTGATAGCAGTGCTTCACAAGGCCCAGGAAATTTTTGGTTATCTTCCAGAAGAAGTGCAGTCTTTTGTTGCTAAAAAGTTAGGTATACCAAGGTCTAAAGTCTATGGTGTTGTTACTTTTTACTCTTTCTTTACTATGACACCTAAAGGTAAACATCCTATATCTGTATGTCTTGGTACTGCTTGTTATGTAAGAGGGGCTGCAAAAATACTTGAAGAGTTTAAGAGAAAGCTTGAAATAGACATTGGTGAAACAACAAGAGATGGCTTATTTTCATTAGATGGATTAAGGTGTGTTGGTGCATGTAGTTTAGCACCTGTTGTTATGGTAGGTGATAAGGTTTACGGAAAAGTAAGTGTAGAAATGGTAGAGAAAATAATATCTGAATATAAGTCAATGGAGGTAATATGAGAATAAAGTCAATAGAAGATCTTTTAGAAATTAAAAAAAATATATTAAATAAGAGAAAAAATGAAGAAAATATGATTATAATCAAAGTCTCTCTTGCAACCTGTGGTATAGCAGCAGGAGGAAAACACATAAAAGAATACATAATAAAAAAGATGAATGATGAAGGTATTAAAAATTACATAATAAAGGATGTTGGTTGTATGGGTTATTGCTACCTGGAACCTACAATAGAGGTTATGTTACCAGGATATCAACCAGTAGTTTTTGGAAGACTTGATAAAGAAAAGATTGATGAAATATTTGAAAAGTATATTAATAGACATGAAATTGTTGATGGGATTGTTCCAATAAATTATAATACAATATAAAAGAAAGGAATTAAAGATGAGTTATCAAAGATATTGTTTAATATGCAGATCTTCTAAATGTAATAAATTTTCAAACTCAATAGGAGAGAACTTTAAAGAGATATTAAAAGAGAAAGAATTAAAAGAGAGTGTAAAAGTGGTTTTTACAGAGTGTTTTGGCCTCTGTAATAAGGGTCCTATTGTTAAAATAATGCCTGATAATACTGTTTATACTGGTGTAATGCCAATGGATGTAAGAGAGATAGTGGAAAAACACTTGATAAAAGGCGAAAAGATTGAAAGGTTAATTCATCAAGAAAATAAACCAAAACAGATAAAAATAGTCCTTAGAAACTGTGGTTTTATAGACCCAGAAAACATTGAAGAATATATTGAAAAAGATGGTTATATGGCTTTAGCAAAAGTCTTAAAAATGTCAAGAACAGATTTAATAAATGAGATAAAACTATCTGGTTTAAGAGGGAGAGGAGGCGGTGGTTTCCCAACTGGCTTAAAGTGGGAATATGCATATAATGCTAAAGGAGATGAAAAATATGTTGTCTGTAATGCTGATGAGGGAGACCCAGGGGCTTTTATGGACAGGTCAGTATTGGAGGGAGACCCACACTCTGTAATTGAAGGGATGGCAATATGTGGTTATGCAATAGGTGCTAAAAAAGGTCTTGTTTATATAAGGGCTGAGTATCCTCTTGCAGTAAAGAGACTTGCAAAGGCTATAAATGATGCAAGAGAATATGGCTTTTTAGGTAATAATATACTTGGTACTGATTTTAGCTTTGACATAGAAATAAAATATGGTGCAGGTGCTTTTGTGTGTGGAGAAGAGACTGCATTGATAAAATCGATGGAAGGTGAGAGGGGTGAGCCAACATCAAAACCACCATTCCCAGCAGAAGCAGGTTACTGGGGAAAACCTACGAATGTAAACAATGTTGAGACACTTGCAAATATACCTGTCATAATAAACAAGGGTGCAAATTGGTTTAACAAAATAGGTACTGAAAAGTCAAAAGGCACCAAGGTTTTTGCATTAGCAGGTAAGATAAATAATGTTGGACTTATTGAGGTACCTATGGGTATAACACTAAGGGAAATTATATTTGATATAGGCGGTGGTATAAAGGATGGAAAAAAGTTTAAGGCTGTGCAGACTGGTGGTCCTTCTGGAGGTTGTCTTACAGAGAAAGACCTAGACACACCGATTGATTATGATACACTACTAGCTAAAGGTTCAATGATGGGTTCAGGTGGAATGATAGTTATGGATGAAGATGACTGTATGGTTGCTGTTGCCAAGTTCTATCTAGAGTTTACTGTTGATGAGTCATGTGGTAAGTGTACTCCATGTAGAGTTGGGAACAAGAGACTATATGAAATGCTTGAAAAAGTTACATCAGGTAAAGCATCTATGGAAGACTTGGAAAAGATAAAACTACTTTCAAATGTAATAAAGGATACTGCTTTATGTGGTTTAGGACAGACTGCTCCAAACCCCGTCTTGTCAACAATAACAAACTTTTGGGATGAGTATCTTGCTCACGTAAGAAATAAAAAATGCCCATCAGGTCAATGTAAAGAACTTATAACTTATACAATAAATAAGGATAAATGTGTGGGATGTACTGCATGTCTTAGAGTATGTCCTGTGTATGCAATCTCTGGAAAGGTAAGAGAACCACACGTTATAGATCAAGAAAAGTGTATAAAGTGTGGTGCTTGTTATACAACTTGTAAATTCAATGCAATTGAAAAAAAGTAGGAGTTTTTTATGGAAAAGTGTAAATTAGTTATAGATGGAAAAGAAATAGAAGTTGAAAAAGGAACTACAATACTTGAGGCTGCAAAGAGACTAAATATAAAAATACCTACACTCTGCCATTTAGATTTGCATGATATAAAAATGGTAAACAAGGCTGCATCCTGTCGTGTATGTGTTGTAGAGATTGAAGGTAGAAAAAATCTTGCTCCATCATGTGCAACCCCCGTTTCTGATGGCATGGTTGTTAAGACAAACTCAATTAGAGCTTTAAATGCAAGGAAGGTAGTGTTAGAACTACTATTGTCAGATCACCCAAAGGAGTGTTTAACATGTGCAAAGTCGGGTGAGTGTGAACTTCAAAACCTTGCTGAAGAGTTTGCAATAAGGAAAATAGACTTTGAAGGAGAAATGTCAGAATATAGAAAAGACTATTCTCCATCAATAATAAGAGATATGGACAAATGCGTAATGTGTAGAAGATGTGAGACAATGTGTAATGAAGTACAAACTGTTGGTGTTTTATCAGCTATTAATAGGGGATTTGATTCTGTTGTTGCAACTTTTTTTGAAAAAAACCTTGAAGATACTACGTGTACATATTGTGGTCAGTGTGTTGCTGTATGTCCAACTGGTGCATTAACAGAGGTTGACTATTCATGGGATGTTATAACAGCAATATCGAATCCAGAAAAGATAGTTATTGTACAAACAGCACCAGCTATCAGGGCAGCATTAGGAGAAGAGTTTGGGCTTGAACCAGGTACACCTGTAACTGGTAAAATGGTTGCAGCATTAAGAAAACTTGGTTTTGATTATATTTTTGACACTGACTTTGCAGCTGACCTAACAATAGTAGAAGAAGCATCTGAGTTTTTGGATAGACTTAATCGGTATCTTAATGGTGATAAGTCTGTTAGACTACCAATTCTGACATCTTGTTGTCCTGCATGGGTTAAGTTCTTTGAACACCACTTCCCAGAACTGATAGACATACCTTCAACAGCAAAGTCTCCACAGCAGATGTTTGGTGCAATTGCCAAGTCATATTTTGCAGAAATTTTAAATGTTCCAAGAGAAAAAATAGTAGTTGTGTCTGTAATGCCTTGTCTAGCGAAAAAATACGAGGCTAAGAGAGAAGAGTTTAAGGTAAATGGAAATCCAGATGTTGATATATCAATAACAACAAGAGAGTTGGCAAGGTTAATAAAACAGGCTAAT
>Ga0308407_1001001_pt1 | contig 17077 bp, 20 predicted proteins | sample HotsprSampleMSe2_FD_203476 | JGI IMG/M metagenome (GOLD analysis project Ga0308407, IMG submission 203476) | Hot spring phototrophic mat microbial communities from Mushroom Spring, Yellowstone National Park, Wyoming, United States - 20060911_MSe2 ...
CTTGCCGGAACGCGTGCTGGCCACAACGCGCTCGCGCTCGAGACGCTGCGACGACGCTACTGTCCCTCCGCCGAGGACGCGCGCCAGCGTTTCTTCCATTTCTACCTGCCCGCCCTGTGTGCGCGGGAGGGGCAGTCGGGGTGCGAGGACGTGCCGCTGAACTGGGTGCTGTCGAAGCGGATGCGCGACCACATCCTCGCCCAGATGCGCACCGACCCCTGGAACCGCGCGGAAGCGGACCGGCTCGCCGCGCTCCTCGGCCGCTGACCGGGCGTCTTGCCGGCGCAAACGGCGCGGGCTGCACGCCACAGCCTGCCGGACGCGGCGCACGCCGAAGCGGCGGCGGCCGAGCTCCGCCCGCCGCACGACCGTTGCGTCCCCGCCGATCCGCGAGGTGGCGCGCTTGACGGTTCTCCCTCTCGGCCCTTAGGGTCAGGATACGGGAAGGAAACGGGCATGACGGAAGCGGCGACGGCCGTGCCGCGCGGCGGACCGAAGGTGATCCGCGGCAACGAGGCGCCGTCCTACGCGCCTGCGAACCATTCGGGGACACGCAACCGACGCCTGATCGCTCCCGGAACGGTCGGCGCGCGCGGCCTCGAGGTTGTGCTCGGCGAGATCGTGCCGGAAGGGGTCGCGCACCGCCACCTCCACCCGGAGCTCGAGCAGGTCTGCTACCTCCTCGAAGGCCGGCTCCGGATCGAGACGCCGGACGGAACGGCCGAGCTCGAGCCGGGGGACTGCTGCTATTTCGCGCCCGGCGAGCCGCATCGCGTCGTCGCCACGGGGCCGACGGCGGCGCGGCTCCTCGTAATCTATGCCCCGCCCTACGGCGAGGACCCGGGGCGAACGGTCGTTCTCGACGGGCGGACGGAGGAGGGAGGATGAGACCGCTTGATCGACGCCGGCTGATCGCAGGGGGGCTCGCGGCGCCGTTCGTCGTCGCCGGAACGCGGGCCGTGCGGGCAGCGTGGCGGCCGGCGCGGCCGGTGACGCTGGTCGTGCCGTTCGGTGCCGGTTCGGGCACGGACCAGGTGGCACGGACGCTGCAGCCGGCCGTCGAGGCCGCCCTCAACCAGCGCCTCGTCATCGACAACCGTCCCGGTGCCAACGGCACGCTGGCGGCGACGGCGGTCGCCCGCGCGGCACCGGACGGGCATACGCTGCTGTTGACGACGAACACTCCCCAGGCGGCGGTGCTCGGCCTCATGCGTCAGGTGCCCTACGACCCGGTGAAGGACTTCACGCCGATCCAGCGCTGCGGCAACTACGTGTTCTGGCTGACGGTCGGGCCCGAGTTTCCGGCGCGGACGCTGGCCGAGTTCCTGGCCGAGGCGCGCCGTCGGCCGGGGCAGGTGACTTATGCCTCCGGCAACTCCACCGGGATCGTCGCCGGGGCGGCGATCGCACGCCAGGCCGGGGTGCAGATGGTGCACGTGCCCTACCGGAGCACGCCCCCGGCGATGCTCGACGTGATCGCCGGGCGGGTCGATTCCATCGTCGTCGATGTCTCGGCGTCGCGCGGCCATGTCGAGGCGGGGCGGTTGCGCCCGCTCGGGGTGACCTCGCGGAACCGAAGCGCGCTTGTGCCCGACCAGCCGACGCTGCACGAACAGGGGCTCGCGGGGTTCGACATCGTCGCCTGGGCCGGGCTTGTGGGCCCGGCCGGGCTGCCGGGCGGGATCGTCTCGGCGCTGCATGCTGCGTTCGACGGGGCGCTCGCGGATGCGACGGTGACGGCGAAACTCGCCGCCCTCGGGTTCGAGGTCGTCCGCGACGGGCCGGAGGGGTTCGCCGCATTCATCCCGGCCGAGATCGAGAAGTGGACACGCCTCGTTCGCGAGGCGGGGATCGAGCCGGAGTGAGGCGGAAGGGCCGGGCAGCCCGCCCCCCGATCTGTCGCCCCTCGATCTGTCACCGGAGTGTGACGCGCGCGCGACGGCGGCACAACCTGGAGGCGAGCTTCGGCGTGCGTTGGCCCCGAGCCGGCTCAGCGACGACGGCGCGCCGCGGCGAGGCCGGCGAGACCACCGAGCAGGAGCAATGCTGAAGCAGGCTCTGGCACAGGGGTGGGTATAGGCACAGGGTCGGGGGCTGGCCGTGGGGTCGTCGCGCTGCCCGACAGGAAGCCTGACTCAGAGAGGAAGGCATAGCCAGGAGGCAGTGTGGCGCGGATCACCGCCGTGTCCCAGAAGTCGAGATGGGTCGTCGCGGCCCCGGCTGCTGCCTCGCTGTTGACCGTGGCGCTGAGGAAGAGATAGGCGGAGAACTCGAGCGTGCGGGACTCGCCGATCGCTGCGAGCAGGGCATCGACCGGGATGTCGGCTTCGAATCCGAAGCGGCGGCCCTCAGCCAGGTCGGCTAGGAAGATGTCGTTGAACGTCTCGCCGCTGCCGACGGTCGGCGTGAACAGCGTTGTCTCGCGCCGTCCGAAGCGGAACGCGTCGGAGATCTCCTGAAAGTAGCTGATCACGTTCGGGGATGGAGCGTCTGGGTTGCTGGGATCGAACAATGTCGGATCGCGCAAGCTGAAGCCTGCGAGGACGACGAAGTCGGCGATCGCGAACGGCGAGCCGGGCGAGACGATCCTGCCGTCGATCTCGAAGCGAAGCCTGAGCGCATCGCCGGGGGCGACGCCCGACACCGGCACCGCGAGTGTGACGCGCTCGTTGAAGGCAACTTCCGACGTGCCGAAGCTGTTGCGCGAGGGGTGCTTCGGCACGAGCACCTCGGCCTTCAAAGACGCATCGGGAAGGCTTGCGCGCCCGCGAGAGATCGCGTCCTGGGGCGCATACCAGTTCGCCGACGGATCATCCGGCGTCCTGACGGACGCCTCGGCGACCGTCCGGTCGGACACCGTTTCGCCGCAGCAGACGAGATGGTCGCGCAGCGTGGCGTTGACGATCACGCGCGTGCCAGGCTCGAAGATCGGCCCTGCGGCTGCGGTGTCGGCAAAGAACGGAGCGGCGGCAAAAGCTGCCGCGGCGAGGCAGAAGCGGAAACGCGATTCCTTGATCATGTGAACCCCTCAAGCTCAGGCGTGCTTTGCGTTCCGGGCATTGACCGATCCTGGCCGCGAGCCCCAAACACCCCTGGCGTCTCGTATAGCCGCGGCGCGCAGCACCGGGCAAGTGACGTTTGGCGATCATCCTCCGCAAGAGAAGCGTTGCAAAACCGAACAGGGAGATCGCACAAAAATCCGCCACGAAAGGTAGTAATCACGCCTGGTTGGACGACAGTCACGTTTACGTCCGAGCGTCGTTTTCTACCGGCGTGCTCTGCCGGGGGCCGTTAGAGGATGAACCGGGAGAGGTCAGCGTTGGCGGCGAGCGGGGCGACGCGCTCGCGCACGTAAGCCGCATCCACCGTCACCGTCTCGCCCGGCCGGTCGGCCGCTGTGAAGCTGATCTCCTCCAGAAGCTTCTCGAGCACGGTGTGCAGCCTCCGGGCGCCGATGTTCTCCACCCGCTCGTTGATCTCGGCGGCGAGGTCGGCGAGCACCTCGATCGCCTCGTCGGTGAAGACGAGCTCGACCCCTTCGGTCGCGATCAGCGCGCGGTACTGCTTGATCAGCGACGCCTCCGGCTCGACCAGGATCCGCTTGAGGTCGTCGCGCGAGAGCGGCTTGAGCTCGACGCGGATCGGCAGCCGCCCCTGGAGCTCGGGCAGAAGGTCGGACGGCTTGGCGAGGTGGAAGGCGCCGGAGGCGATGAACAGCACATGGTCGGTCTTCACCGGCCCGTGCCGGGTTGCGACCGTCGTGCCCTCGATCAGCGGCAAGAGATCGCGCTGCACGCCCTCGCGCGACACATCCGCCCCCTTGAAGCCGCCTTCGCCGCGCGCGCAGACCTTGTCGATCTCGTCGATGAAGATGATCCCCTGGTTCTCGACCGCGGCGATCGCCTCCGTCCGCACCTTCTCGTTGTCGAGCAGACGGTCGCTCTCCTCCTGCGCGAGCACGCCGCGTGCTTCCGCCACCGTCATCCTGCGCGGGCGTGTGCGGCCGCCGAACAACTTCTGCATCATTTCGCCGATGTTGCCGAGCTGGTTCGGCGGCATGCCGGGGAGGTCGATCTGGCCGATCGGCAGCCCGGGCGCGGGCTCGGCCACCTGCACCTCGATCTCCTTGTCCTCGAGCCGCCCCTCGCGGAGGAGGCGGCGGAACTTCATCCGCGTCTCGGCCGAGGCGCCCTCGCCGACGAGGGCGGTGACGAGCCGTTCCTCAGCGGCGAGCTCCGCCTTGGCCGAGACCTCCTTGCGCAGACGCTCACGCGTCATTGTCATAGCCACTTCGACGAGGTCGCGCACCATGCTCTCGACGTCGCGGCCGACATAGCCGACCTCGGTGTACTTGGTGGCCTCGACCTTGAGGAACGGCGCCTGGGCGAGCCGGGCGAGGCGGCGGGCGATCTCGGTCTTGCCGCAGCCGGTGGGGCCGATCATCAGGATGTTCTTGGGCAGGACCTCGGCGCGCAGCTCCTCGGGAAGCTGCTGTCTACGCCAGCGGTTCCGAAGCGCGATCGCGACGGCGCGCTTGGCCTCCGCCTGGCCGACGATGAAGCGGTCGAGCTCGCTGACCGTTTCGCGCGGGGAAAGGTTCGTCATCGCAAGGTCTCCGGGAGGCGGGGGATCATGGCGTGGCCCCTCGCACCCTCCGGCGTGAGTGCCGCCCTCACGCTGGTCGGGCGGCGGCCCGCGACCAACGGGAGCGGGCCTCTCACGCCTGGGGGTGCGGTGGGAGGCTGCCCTCCCCCGCTATAGGGTTTCGACGGTCAGCCGGTCGTTCGTGTACACGCAGATCTCGCCTGCGATCGCCATCGCCCGCCGCACCAGCGCTTCCGCGTCCATGTCGTCGCGGTCGATCAGGGCGCGCGCAGCGGCGAGCGCATAGTTGCCGCCCGAGCCGATGCCGATGATCCCGTCCTCCGGCTCGAGCACGTCGCCATTGCCCGTCACGACAAAGCTTCGCCCCTTGTCGGCCACCGCCATCATCGCCTCGAGCCTTCGGAGGTAGCGGTCGGTCCGCCAGTCCTTGGCGAGCTCAACGCAGGCGCGCTCGAGCTGGCCCGGGAAGCGCTCGAGCTTCGCCTCGAGACGCTCGAGCAGGGTGAAGGCGTCCGCCGTCGCGCCGGCGAAGCCCGCGAGTACCGCGCCGCCGCCGATCCGCCGAACCTTGCGCGCATTCGCCTTCACCACCGTCTGGCCGAGGCTGACCTGGCCGTCACCAGCCATCGCCACCTTCCCCTCCTTGCGCACGCAGAGGATGGTGGTGCCATGCCAGCCGGGGTCGCCCGGCCTTCCCGTCCCGTCCATGCCCTGATAGATGGCCTGCCCGCGGGCGGGCGGCAAGGAAGGGGGTGGCCGGGCTGCGGGCGAGGGCGTAGAACGCGCCGCATGACAGCCCCCGCCGTGCCCGTGCCGCCGCGACGCGCAACCCTCACCCGCGCCACTGCCGAGACGCGCATCACCGCGACCGTGGATCTCGACGGAGCGGGCCGCGCCGAGGTCGCCACCGGGATCGGGTTCCTCGACCACATGCTCACCGCCCTTGCCCGCCACGGCCTGATCGACATCGCCCTCACGGCCACGGGCGATCTCGAGGTCGACGCCCACCACACGGTCGAGGATGTCGGACTCGTGCTCGGCCAGGTGGTGGCGCAGGCGCTCGGCGACAAGCGGGGGATCACCCGCTATGGCGCCGCGCTCGTGCCGATGGACGAGGCGCTCGCCGAGGCGGCGGTGGACATCTCCGGCCGCCCCTTCCTCGCCTGGAACGTCGCCTTCCCCACCGAGAAGGTTGGCGCGCTGGACACCGAGCTCTTCGCCGAGTGGTTCCGCGCCTTCGCGGTCAACGCCGGCATCACGCTGCATGTCACGCTCAAGGCGGGAGCGAACAGCCACCACATCGCCGAGGCCTGCTTCAAGGCCCTCGCCCGCGCCTTGCGCCAGGCGATCGCGCCCGACCCGCGGGCGGCCGGGGCGATCCCCTCCACCAAGGGGGTTCTCTGAGACGATGCGGGCCGGCGGATGACCATCTGGACGGTTCATGCGCGTGGCGCGGGAGAGCCGGTGCTCGTGCGCGAGGGGTTCTCGCCTTGGGCCTTCCTGTTCGCCGCGCCGTGGTTCGCGCTCAAGCGCATGTGGCTCGTTCTCGTTCTCTACCTCGCCGGGTCCGCGATCCTCGGGGTCGCGCTCGCGCCGCTGCCGGAGGCGCTCGCAGGCGCCTGCGCCGTCGCCGTCCAGCTCCTGATCGGCTGGCACGCGCGCGACCTCGAGCGCTGGACGCTCGCGCGCAAGGGGTTCCGGATGATCGGCGTGGTGGCCGCGCGCGGCGGCGAGGACGAGGCCTATGCCCGGCTCTATGCGGCGCGGCCGGAGCTCCTCGCCTGGGCCAGGGCGGCCTGAGGGCGATGGCCTCCACCGTCGCCGTGATCGACTACGGTTCGGGCAACCTCCGAAGCGCGGCGAAGGCGCTCGACGCCGTCGCGCCGGCAGGGATGGAGGTGGCCGTCACGGCGGACGCGTCGGTGGTGGCGCGGGCGGGGCGGATCGTTCTTCCCGGCCAGGGCGCCTTCGCCGACTGTCTCGCAGGGCTCGCCGCGATCCCCGGCCTGCTCGAGGTTCTGGCCGATGCGGTGCGCCGGCGCGGCGTGCCGTTCCTCGGCATCTGTGTGGGCATGCAGCTTCTGGCCGACCGCGGGCTCGAGCACGGGGTGCACCAGGGCTTCGGCTGGATCGGTGGTGACGTGGTCCGGCTCGACACGCTCTGGGGCGGCACCGCTTCCCCCTTGCCGATCCCGCAGATGGGCTGGAACAGCCTCGCCTGGGACGGGGCGTCGCACCCGCTCCTGGAAGGGGTTCGGCAAGGTGACCATGTGTACTTTGTGCATTCCTACGCGCTCCGCGCCGCCGAGGAGGGGGACGTGATCGCCGTGACGGACTATGGCACCCCGATCACCGCCGCCGTGGCGCGGGGCAATGTCGCGGGGGTGCAGTTCCACCCCGAGAAGAGCCAGGGCGTGGGGTTGCGGATCCTTGCCAATTTCCTGCGCTGGTCGCCGTGAGCGCAGAGCTTGAGAAGGGTTTGAGGGAGGAACCGTGCCGTGGACGCTGAGACGACGCGCGAGGGCGAGGCGGGTCGGCGCGAGAGGGGCGCTGACACGCCGCGGCAGAATGCGCCGAGCCTCGCTGTGGAGCGCGTCACCGAACTCGGCGACGAGGCGATCGCCGAGCTCTGCGAGGCGGCGGCGGCCGCGATCATCGACGGCGGCGGCTTCGGCTGGGTCAAGCCGCAGCCGCGCGAGGTGCTCGCCCGCTACTGGCGCGGCGTGCTGCTCGTGCCCGAGCGCGAGCTGTTCGTGGCAAAGCTCGACGGGGCGATCGTCGGCGCCGCGCAGCTCGTCCGCCCGCCGCGCAACAACGAGGCGCAGGCCTTCGCCGCCACGATGATGCACTTCTTCATCGCGCCGTATGCGCGCGGGCACGGGCTCGCCCGCATGCTTGTCCGCCGGATCGAGGAGGGCGCGCGCGCGCTCGGCTACAAGGTCCTGAACCTCGATGTGCGCGCGACCCAGGCCTCAGCGATCGCTCTGTTCGAGTCGATGGGCTTTGTCCGCTGGGGAACCCACCCGGTCTATGCCCTGGTCGAGGGCGAGGTGATCGCCGGGCATTTCTACTACAAGCTGCTCGACGGCATGCCCGGTCGGAAGCGCAAGGCGAGACCCGGGGGCTGATGGGGCTGACCCTCTATCCGGCGATCGACCTCAAGGGCGGGGCCTGTGTGCGGCTTCGCCAGGGAGAAATGGACGCGGCCACCATTTATGCGGAAGACCCTGCCGCCCAGGCGCGCGCCTGGGCTGAGGCGGGGTTCTCCTGGCTGCACGTGGTCGATCTCGACGGTGCGGTGGCGGGCGAGAGCCGGAACGGCACCGCCGTGCGGGCGATCCTCCGCTCCGTCACCATCCCGGTGCAGCTGGGCGGCGGGATCCGAACCATGGCCGCGATCGAGGCTTGGCTCGAGGCCGGCGTCGCTCGGGTGATCCTCGGCTCGGCGGCGGCGAAGGACCCCCCGCTCGTGCGCGCGGCCTGCCGCCGGTTCCCCGGGCGGATCGTGCTCGGGATCGACGCGCGGAACGGCATGGTCGCGACCGAGGGCTGGGCGGCGACCTCCACCATCCCTGCGCTCGACCTCGCGCGCGCCTATGGCGACGCCGGCGCGGCGGCGATCGTGTTCACCGACATCGGCCGCGACGGCATGCTCACGGGCCTCAACCTTGCCGCGACCGAGGCGATCGCCCGCGCCGTGCCCATCCCGGTGATCGCCTCCGGAGGTGCGGCCTCGGTCGAGGACGTGCGCGCCGTGCGTGCCTCCGACGCGCCGATCGCCGGCATCATCCTCGGCCGCGCCCTCTATGACGGCCGGATCACGCCCGCGGAGGCGCTCGCGGCCGCCGCCTGACCGCCCGGCTCGACGACCTTGCCACGTGTCGCGACGGCGTCGCCGCGGCGAGGCGGGTGCCGGGCTCCGTTACGGTTTTTTTCGTTTGCAGCGCCGAGGCTCCGGGCGCATAGGCGAAGGTTCAGCCGCGCGCCGGAGTCGCCCGCTCGAGATGCTCACCGTCCGGATCATTCCCTGCCTCGACGTGAAGGACGGGCGCGTCGTCAAGGGCGTCAACTTCGGCAGCCTCCGCGATGCCGGGGACCCGGTGGAGCAGGCCGCCCTCTACGACCGGGAAGGCGCCGACGAGCTCTGCTTCCTCGACATCACCGCAAGCCACGAGCGCCGCGGCACGATCCTCGAGGTCGTCTCCCGCACGGCGGAGCGCGTGTTCATGCCGCTCACGGTCGGCGGCGGGGTGAGCGAAGTCGAGGATTTCCGACGCCTCCTGCTCGCCGGGGCGGACAAGGTAAGCGTCAATTCCGCCGCCGTCGCCCGGCCGCGGCTGATCGCCGAGGCGGCGGCGAAGTTTGGCAGCCAGTGCGTGGTGGTCGCGATCGATGCCCGCCGCCGGGCGGACGGGTCCGGCTACGAGGTCGTCACCCATGGCGGGAGGAGGCCAACGGGGATCGATGCGGTCGCCTGGGCCGTCGAGGCCGCCGCGCTGGGTGCGGGCGAGATCCTGCTCACCTCGATGGACCGTGACGGAACCGGGGCGGGGTTCGACCTCGCCCTCACCCGCGCCGTGGCCTCCGCCGTGCCGGTTCCCGTGATCGCCTCGGGCGGGGTGGGCAGGGCGGAGCATTTCGCCGAAGGGGCAAAGGCGGGTGCGACCGGGCTGCTCGCCGCGAGCGTATTCCATTTCGGACAGATCACGATCGCCGAAGCCAAGCGCGCGGTGGCACGCGCGGGGCTTCCGGTTCGGCTTCCGCGCGAGGCCGCCTGAGCATGGCCAAGCCGCCGAAGAAGGCCAGGAAGAAGACCGAGAAGAAGGGGGCGGCCAAGCGCGCCCAAGCCGCCGCCCCGCGCCCCGCCGTACCGCCGCCGTTGCCGGGGCCGGACGGGGCGATCCTCGACCGGCTGTGGGCCACCGTCCTCTCCCGCCGCGGCGCCGACCCCGAGCTCTCCCACTCCGCACGCCTGCTCGCCCGCGGCACCGCCAAGGTGGCGCAGAAGTTCGGCGAGGAGGCGGTGGAGGCGGTGATCGAGGCGACGCGCGGCAACCGCTCCGCCTTGATCGGCGAGAGTGCGGATGTGCTGTACCACCTCATGGTGGTGTTGGTCGATGCCGGCATACGCCCCGAGGAGGTGTGGGCCGAGCTCGAGCGCCGCGAGGCGATGAGCGGCATCGACGAGAAGGCGTCGCGCGCCCGCCCGCTCACGCTCTCCGCCGTCGCCCGTCGTCTCCCTCCGCGGGGGCGCAGCACGAAGCTCTGGTAGCGGGGTTTGCCGGCGCGCGGGCGGCGGTGCACTCTCGCGCCCGACCACGCCCACACGACGCACGGGAGCAAGTCGATGCCCGTCTCTGGCCTGCCGCCCTATGATCCCTCGAACGTGTTCGCGCGCATCCTCCGCGGCGAGGTCCCCTGCCGCAAGGTGGCCGAGAACGACCATGCCCTCGCCTTCCATGACATCGCCCCGCAGGCGCCGGTGCATGTGCTCGTGATCCCGAAGGGAGCCTACGTGTCGCTGTCGGATTTCGCCGCCAACGCGACGGAGGCCGAGATCGCCGGGTTCTGGCGTCTGGTCGGCCAGGTGGCGAAGGAGCTCGGCCTCGAGGCGGGCGGCTATCGCGTGCTGTCGAACATGGGGGTGCACGGCCACCAGGAGGTGCCGCATTTCCACGTGCACCTGTTCGGCGGCCGCCCGCTCGGTCGCATGCTGCCGCGCGAGGCGCTTTAAGGCGAGGCCGTGGCGGCGCTTTGGCGCGGCCGCAACGGTGCTGCGCGTTGCGCTAGCGGCTTCGCGGCCGTTCTTGAACCGATCGCGGATCGTTCGCAGGATCGGGCCATGCGCCGCGCCCCTGCCGCTCTCGCCCTCGCGCTTCTGTTCGCCGCGCCCGCCTGCGCGCCGGTCGTCTCGCCCCAGGCGCTGGCGCTGAAGGCCGGTGCCGCCGTCGGCAGCATGGCGCTGCAGGACCGTGGCCTCGACGGCGCGCTCGCCGACAACGCGCTCGCGCTTGCGATCAACGAGGCCTGGCTCGGCGCTGACCCGGCGATCTTCCGCAAGGTCTCGACCTCGATCCACGACGGCGTGGTGGTGCTCACCGGATCGGTGCGGTTCCGCGCCACGGCCGAGCGTGCCGAAGAGCTCGCCCGCAGGGTCGCGGGCGTGCGCGAGGTGGTCAACCACATCAAGGTGGAGGAGGAGGGCTACGGCCTCGGCACCGCTGCCGCCGACCGCTGGATCACCCTCCGTCTCCGCTCGGCCTTGACCTTCGCGCCCGACGTCAACGCGGTGAACTATGCGATCGACACGGTGTCGGGCACCGTGGTGCTCTCGGGTGTTGCGCGCGACCAGGAGGAGGTGGACCGTGTCGTGTCGCTTGCCCGGTCGATCCCCGGGGTGAAGGCGGTGGTGACGGTGCTCAGGCTTCGCTCCGAACCGGCGTCCCGTGCCTTCGCCGATGCCTCCGCCGCGCACCCTGCGGCGGCCTCGGTGCGCGCAGGGGCGCCCCCTTCGCCGTGACGCCGGAGGAGGTGAAGGCGCGCAGCCGTGCCGCTCTCGAGGCCCTCGGCGCCCTGCCCGACGAGCGGATCGACCTCGCCGAGGCCGCTCTCGCCTTCGCGCGGATCGACCTGCCGGAGGAGGACCCCGAGCCTGTGGTGCGGCACATCGCCCTTCTTGCGCGGGAGGCGGGCGTCTTGCCGCGCGCCGGGCCGGCGGAGAGCGCGCGTGCGCTGCGCGACCTCCTCGCCGTTCGCCACGGCTACCGCGGCGATTCCGAGACCTATGACGACCCCGCCAACGCCAACCTGATCCGCGTCGTCGCGCGCCGGCGCGGCCTTCCCGTCGCGCTCGGGATCCTCTGGCTCAAGGCCGCCGAGGCCGCCGGAGTCGAGGCCTGGGGGATCGACTTCCCGGGCCATTTCCTCCTCGGCGTCGGCGGGGCGGGGGCGGGGCAGGGCTTCGTGGTCGTCGATGTGTTCGACGCCGGCGCCCTGCGCACGGAGGAGGAGCTCGCGCGGATGCTCGGGAGCTTCCTCGGCCCCGGCACCCTGCTCGGCCCCGAGCATCTGAGGCGGATGACGCGGCGCCAGGTCCTGCTTCGGCTTCAGAACAATCTGCGGCTTCGCCGCGCCGCCGCCGGCGATCTCGAAGGCGCGCTCACTGCCGCCGAGGACATGCTGAGGGTGGCGCCCGAGGCCGGGTCGCTCTGGCGCGAGGCGGCGCTGCTTGCCGAGGCGCTCGAGCGGCCGCGCACCGCGCTCGCTGCCTGGGAGCGCGCGGCCGCTCTCACCGGCGAGGACGAGGCGGTGGCGGCGCTGGCGCGGCTTCGGGTTCGGCTGAACTGAGGGCGTTGCCTCTCGCCCGTGCCGCGACGGTCAGGGCCTGCCGCTTCCTCAGCAAGGCTCCGCTTCGCCCGGGTTCGCTCCACCCCCCGCCCGCTCCGGCTCCAGCTCCGGCTGGCCGAGCAGGCCTTCGGCGCGGGCCAGAGCGAACAGGTCGGCGGTCGCCTCAGCGGGTGCGACGCGGCAGAAGGGCGGCAGCATGTGGCCCGCCAGCCCGTCGATCAGCGCGAGCAGGCGCCGCGCCGCCCCGGCGGGATCCCGCGCCGTCATGCTCCCCTCCGCCACGCCGCGCCGGATCAGCGCCTCGACGCGCGACTGCCAGGCGAGCATCAGTTCGCGGCAGGCCTCGGCGATCTCGGGGTCGTCGCGCGCGACCGTCCAGGCGTCGAACCAGGTTCGCCACGTGTCGTCGGTCGCATCCGTCAGCACATCGGCGAGGAAGCGTCGGAGCGTCTCGGCCGCCGACAACCCCTCCTCCATGGCGAAGGCGGAGGCGAGGTCGCGCTCGGCGATCCGGGCAAAGGCGGCGGCCCTCAGCGCCCGGGCTGACGGGAAGTAGTGGAACAGGATGCCGACCGAGAGGCCGAGCCGGCTGGTGACGTCGCGCGTCGTCCAGGACTCGAGCCCGTTCTGCAGGATGGCGGCGCAGGCCGCCTCGAGGATCTCCTCGCGCCTGTCCTCGGCCGGCTTGCGTGCCGTCATCCTTGCACCCTTGACTCGACACCCCGTGTTGAGCGTATGTTCATTTGAGCGTTTGATCAACGCTTCCTGATGGAGTTTCCCCTTGTCCTCCCGCCATGACGTCGTGGTCATCGGCGCCGGCTTCGCCGGGCTGGCCGCGGCGCAGCTGCTCGAGTCGGCCGGCTGCCGCGTCTGTCTGATCGAGGCCCTGGCCCGTCCGGGTGGGCGTGCGGAGACGGTCACTGGCGTCGATGGCCGGCCGTGGGACGCCGGGGCTCAGTTCATCAACGGCGACATGCGCCGCGTGCTCACGCTCGCCCGGCGCTTCGGGCTCGGCCTCGTCGCCGCTCCCTTGGGCGGGCGGCCGGCGCTGCACGCCCCCGGCGCGGGCGAGGCGCAAAAGCGGCTCGCGCTTGCCGAGGCAGAGGCCTTCGAGGCCTCCGTTCCGTCCGACCCCGCACGCATCCCAGCCGACGCCTCGCTCGCCGACCTCGTGGTGGCCGAGCGCCTTTCGCCGCTCGGCCGCGCGACCGTTCTGTCGGCCATCGCCGAGCTCACCTCTGCCGCGCCGGGCGAAGTCTCCGCCGCCTGGGCGGCCTCGGGGGACGCGCGCTACGGCTCCGATCGCGGCGATGTCGAGTTCTTCCTCCGCGAGGGCTTCGGCAGGCTCGCCGAGGCGTTGGCCGCGTCGCTGCGCGCCCCGCCTCTCCTCGGCACGCCCGCGCTCGGCCTCGCGGTCGAGCGCGCGGGCGTGGCGGTGGCCACACCGCGCGGGGAGATCCGCGCCGCTGCCGCCCTTCTCGCCCTGCCGCTTCCGGTCGCGGCGCGGCTTCCGGCGCAGGGCCTGCCGCCGGAGGTGCGGATGGCGCTCGCCGGGTTCCGCGCCGGCGCGGTGGTGAAGCTCGCGCTGCGCTATGCCGAGCCGTTCTGGCGCTATGGCGGGTTCTCGGGAACGCTCCGCTCGGCCGTGCACCAGGGCCTCTGGTTCGGCGACACGACCGCGGGCGAGGGCGGGGTGCTGACGGCGCTCGCCGGCGGGCCGCTTGCGCGCCGCCTCGCCGCCATGACGCCGGCGGATCGTCTCGCCTTCGTGTCGGCCGCTGTGGCCGAGGGCTTCGGCGGTGCCCCGCCCGTTCTGTCGTCGGACGAGCGTCTGTGGCTCAACCACCGCGCCTTGGGCGGCGGCTACTCGGCCCATCTCGCCGCCGGCGCCTCGCCCGACGCCGAGGCCGCGCTCGCCGGGCTCGACGCCCCGGTGGCCTTCGCCTCGACCGATCTCGCGCCCGAGTTCCCGGGCTTCGTCGAGGGCGCTCTCGCCTCGGGCGAGGCGGCTGCGTCGCGGCTGCTCGCCCGCCTCGGCGCCACCCGCGCCACCCCCCTGCTCGCGGCCTGATCGAGGCTTGCGCGGCCGGGCGGGGGCGGCCACCGTTGCCGGCGCAACGGGAGAAGCGCATGGACCGGTCACTCGCCGTCGCGATCCAGATGGATCCGATCGAGAGCATCAACATCGACGCCGACAGCACCTTCGTGCTCGGGCTCGAGGCGCAGGCGCGCGGGCACAGGCTGTGGCACTACCTGCCGCGGCATCTTTCCCTCTCTGCGGGCCGGGTGGTGGCGCGAGCGCGCCCGCTCGCGCTTCGCCGCGAGCCGGGCAATCATTTCACCCTCGGCGCGTGGGAGGAGCTCGACCTCGCGACCATGGACGTGGTGCTGATGCGCCAGGACCCACCCTTCGACATGGCCTACATCACTGCGACCCACATTCTCGAGCACATCCACCCGCGAACGCTCGTGGTGAACGATCCGGCGGCGGTGCGAAACGCTCCCGAGAAGCTCTACGTGACGCATTTCCCCGACCTGATGCCGCCCACCCTGATCACGGCCGACCCGGCGCAGATCGCCGCCTTCCGGCGCGAGCACGGCGATATCATCCTCAAACCCCTGTTCGGCAACGGCGGCGCTGGCGTGTTCCACATCCGGCCCGATGACCGCAACCTCAACGCGCTTCTCGAGCTGTTCACGGAACGGTCGCGCGAGCCCTTGGTGGTGCAGCGCTATGTTCCTGAGGTGCGTTCGGGCGACAAGCGGATCATCCTCGTCGACGGCGAGCCCTTGGGCGCGATCAACCGCGTGCCTGCGGAAGGCGAGGCGCGGTCGAACCTCCATGTTGGCGGCCGGGCAGAGCCCACGACGCTCTCCGACCGCGAGCGGGAGATCTGCCAGCGGCTGGGGCCGGCCTTGCGCGAGCGGGGGCTGATCTTCGTCGGCATCGACGTGATCGGCGGGTATCTGACCGAGATCAACGTGACCTCGCCGACGGGTTTGCAGGAGGTTGCCCGCTTCGACGGCCGCCATCTCGAGGCCGACATCTGGGACGCCATCGAGGCGCGCCTGGAGCGGGCGTAGCGGGGCCGTGCCCTTGTATCCCGCAGGCGGTTGTGTCCATCGTTTCTTGATGCCCGATTCGTTCGCTCCCCCCCTCCTTGACGAGGCACTCGCACGGACGCTCGCGGCCATCTCGGCCGACCTTCGCGACGAGTATCTGAAGCCGCACGGCTTTCCCTGGATCGTAGGCTTCTCAGGCGGCAAGGACAGTACGCTCGTCGCCCATCTCGTGTTCGATCTCCTGCTCTCGCTGGCGCCGGACGACCGAAGGCGCCCAGTCCACATCGTCTCCAACGACACCCTGGTCGAGAGCCCGCTCGTGATGGCCCACATCGCCAGCGTGCAGGCGGAAATGGCGGCTGCTGCCCGCGCCTGGCGGCTCCCGGTGACGGTGGTGACGACGCGGCCGGACCCGGATGCGACGTTCTGGGTGAACCTCATCGGCCGAGGCTACCCACCGCCGAACCGCTCGTTCCGGTGGTGCACGGATCGAATGAAGATCCAGCCGACCAGCCGCTACATCCGTGACCAGGTCGCGGCCTCCGGCGAGGTGATTCTCTTGCTCGGGGTCCGTCGCGACGAGAGCGCGACACGCGCCGGCAGTGTCGCGCGCTACGACAATGGCGCTCGGCTCAATGCCCATAACGACCTCAAGGGCTGCCTTGTGTTCCGGCCCATCCTCGAGCTCTCGACAGACGATGTGTGGGAGTTCCTCAGTTGCGTTCCTCCACCCTGGGGCGGAACGCACCATGCCCTGATCCAGCTCTACCGCGATGCCGGCGGCGGCGAGTGCCCGGTGGTGACGTCGAAGGACGATGCGCCGTCCTGCGGCACGTCGTCGTCACGTTTCGGGTGTTGGACCTGCACTGTGGTCGAGAAGGACCGCAGCCTCGAGGGGTTCGTCGAAGCCGGCTTCGCGGAGTTCGCGCCGCTGATCGCGTTCCGCGACTGGCTCGCGTCCATCCGGAACGATCCCCGCAGGCGGCTTGCGCGCCGCCGCGACGGGCGGATCACGATCACGAAGGAGGGGGTGTTCGTTCCCGGGCCATTCACGTTCGAGACCCGACAGGAAATCCTCGACCGCGTGCTCGAACTCCAGCGGCTGACGGGCCGCGTGCTGATCAACGAGGACGAACTCGGTCGCATTCGCCGCATCTGGGCCGAGGACGTGCTGGCGGCCACCTCGGTGACCGCTTGAGGAGGAGATATCGCAGACATGCCGAAGGAATTCGTCACGCTCTTCGCACAGAAGGATGGGCAGGTGCTCGTGCGCCGGCACTGCCGCACCGTGGGGCTTGAAGTCTCGGACCTCAAGGAACTCGTCGAAGAGGTGATCGAGAAGGACTCGCTGCAGAGGCGGCACGGACTCTGGCAGTTTTTCGACGAGAAGCTTGACAGCATTGCCGAGGAAGAGGGCGCCGCTACCGCCGGGAGGGACGACGGCTGATGCATCTCCGGACGCTCACACTGCGCAACTGGAAGGCGTTCAATCAGGCAAGGTTCGACTTCCCGGCGCCATCCCCAAGCCGAAACGTCATCCTGATCGGCGGCAAGAACGGCCACGGCAAGACGAGCCTCTTCGAGGCCCTGGCGCTCGGCCTGTACGGGCGTGACGGGCTTCGCCTCGTGCAGCGTGCCGGCCCCGCAGCGACAGAGGAGCGGCTTGCCCAATCCTACCGCTCCTTCATGACGCGCGCGTTCAACGCACAGGCGGCACGGGAACAGCGGGGTTCCGCGCATGTCGGCCTCGTCTTCGAGAACGAGGAGGGTGAGAGAATCGAGATCGAGCGCACCTGGTACTTCGGCGCCTCGGGCGACCTTCGCCAGAACGATCCGGAGACACTGCGGGTGCTGATAGGGGACACGCGGCGTGTGGTCGAGCCGCCACGCACCGAACAGGACCCTGACGGATGGTGGCGCGAGTGGATCGCCCGAACCTTCCTGCCGCCGCACCTCGCTCCCTTCTTCCTGTTCGATGGCGAGGCCGCGTCCGCCTACGCAGAACGGGACATGGGCGCGCAGGTGAAGGAGGGGATAGACGGGCTTCTCGGGTTGGTGTGGC
>Ga0308407_1001003_pt1 | contig 17029 bp, 15 predicted proteins | sample HotsprSampleMSe2_FD_203476 | JGI IMG/M metagenome (GOLD analysis project Ga0308407, IMG submission 203476) | Hot spring phototrophic mat microbial communities from Mushroom Spring, Yellowstone National Park, Wyoming, United States - 20060911_MSe2 ...
GGTATAAATAATTGTTTAAATTTAAGTTTCAAAGTAAATTAAAATCTTTTTACCTAAGTTATTCAAAAATATTGAATAAGACTCGTTATTACTTATTTTTATTTTTTCCCGATAATAAAAAGTGTAGAGGATCTTGTATGTTTAACGAGTTTTTTAACATTGGGTATATAACATCTTCTCTTTATGGGTCTTATGAAAAATACAGTGAAAAAGACTTTATTTTCCATGACAGCAAGTTTATAGAGACAGGAAATGATATAACTCATTATATAGAATTGTATGACCCTAGTAACAAAAAAAATATAATACTACTTCATGGTATAATGGTAAATCTTAACACATGGAAACAGCATTTAGACATTTTTAGCTCTTCTTATAATGTTTTTACTATAGACTTTCTCGGCCATGGGCTTTCAACAAAAAGAGAAATATCTTTAAAAGATATTGTTGATCAGATTCATCTATTTATCCAAGCTAAAAATATAAAAAAACCAATAATTATTGGCCATTCTTTGGGTGGACTTGTTGCAAGTATTTATGCTTCTACATATGCTTGTGAACTAGAAAAATTGATTATAATAAGCAGTATAGACTATACACATTTTAATAGTGATATACTTAGTAAAATAGGAGCATCTTTGTTAGACTTTGTTGAACCTTTTTTAAACTCTTATACACTCCCCTTTATCGTAAATACTATAACAAAAAAAGTTTATAATAATCCATCAAGGTTTATTGGTAATTTTGAGGATTATTTGTATCATTTAAAAATAAAGGGATTTAAAAAGTCAATTATTTCCTTAATGAAGAACCATGAGTACCCTGGTTTTAATTCGCTTAAGTATTCTAACATAAAGTGCCCTACACTTATTCTTCACGGTGATAATGACAGACTTATATTTCCTGATAATGCTAAAATACTTGAGAAGAATATACCTAATTCTCGATTGACTATGATAAAAAATGGGTCACATATGATAATAGATGAGTTTCCTTTCGATTTTATAAGTGCTGCAAATGAATTTATTGAATCGTGAAGTTTTAACTTATACATTATCTTAAAAATGTGCAGGCTATATTTTTAAGCAATAGATAGTAGAACTTTTAACTAATCCATTCGAATTATTAAAAATAATTTCTATATCTAATATCTTTATATCTTTGAGCAGCAAAAAAGGGAAATAATGGTTTTAAGCGATAAAACATACTTTTTGATTTCTGTCTAACTGTGGTATTTTACCTTCCCACTGCTACCTACATTTTAAATATTAACTGTTTATCTAATAACTTTATTGTAAATTTTTTTGATGAGTTTTTTGTATTATCTTAAATTTTAGTTTATAAATTCCCAAAATATAAAAACTTTTTGGAGTAGATTATGAATAGGATAGATAGTCTTATGCCTTTAATAGATGAATGGACAAGAGAACCTTTTGATGAAGAAACAAGTAAAGAGATAAAAACACTACTTAACAATAAGGAATATAATGAACTTTACGACAGGTTTTTTAAGATACTTGAGTTTGGAACTGGTGGGATGAGAGGAGTAATAGGTGCTGGGATTAATAGGATGAATGTTTATACTGTTGCAGCAGTAACTAAGGGGCTTGGTGACTATTTGATCTCTAAAAATAAAAAGTCTGTTGTTGTTTCATTTGATACAAGAAACAACTCTAAATTATTTTCTGATGTAGTTGTTAAGGTATTGTCTAACATGGGAATAAAAACTTTTTATTTTACCAAACCTTATCCAACACCTTTTTTGTCTTTTATGACTAGGAAACTGAGTGCTATTGGTGTTATGATAACAGCAAGTCATAATCCACCAGAGTATAATGGATATAAAGTATTTTGGGATAATGGCGTACAGGTTTTGCCACCAAATGACATAAATATAGTAGAGTCTATAAAAAAAGTTAATATTAAAGATATAATAGATTTTATAAAACTAGATTTTAATAAAGACTATTCTGAAGACATTACAGGTAAGTTTGACAATGATTACTTAGAAACTGTTATTTCTTTTCTTGACATATCAAAGTTTAATGGAACAATAAAAATACTTTACACTCCCTTATACGGTACTGGTAAAGAATTAATGGTTAAACTTATGAATAGAATTAATATTGGTATTGACCTTGTTGAGGAAGAGTCAAGTTTCGATGGCAATTTCCCTACTGTTAAAGTACCTAATCCTGAGGACCAAAGCGTTTTTAAACTTGCATTAAAAAAAGCAAGTGACTATAAAAAAATATATGACTTAATAATAGCTACTGACCCTGATGCCGATAGACTTGGGGTCTGGGCTAAACATAATGATGATTATATATTTTTTAATGGTAATCAGATAGGTACTATTATACTTTATTACCTATTGTCTAATAGAAAAAACAGTAAAGGTTATGCAGTCACAACTATAGTGAGTTCAGATATAATAGAGCCTATTGCTAAAGACTTTGGAATAAAGTTCTATAAAACTTTAACTGGTTTTAAATACATTGGGGATGTTGTTTTTAAGAAAGATGGTTTTATTTTTGGCTATGAAGAGAGTTTTGGGTATCTTATAGGTAATTATATAGGAGACAAGGATGGTATATCTGCTGCTGGTGTATTAGCTGAGATCTGTTCATATTTGAAGAGTAAAGGAATGAGTCTATATGATTATTTAAACACTATTTACAAAAAATATGGTTATTACTATGAGAGTCTTAGGTCTATGAATATGGAGTTTGAAAAACAGAAAAAGATTATGAAAATGTTTAGAAAAGAAAATAAGGTTTTAGCAGGTTTTAAGATAAAGAAAAAGATAGACTTAAAAAAGAGAAGAATATTTAAGACAGGTCTTTATTCATCATTACCTAAGAGTGATGTACTTATTTTTTACCTTGAACCAAATTATAAACTTGCAATAAGGCCAAGTGGCACAGAACCAAAGATAAAGTTTTATTTTGGGATAAACTCTGTTAAGGATTGTAAAAGTATTTTAGACTTAAGAAAAGATATAGAGACTTTCGAAAATAAAGTCCTAAATTATATTACGGAGGGTTTGCCTTGAGGAAATTACTTTATATATTAATACTGGTGCTTTCTTTTTCTTTTGCATTTTCTCAGAGAAACAGTTTTGAGAAGATTATAGGCAAGACAGCTATGAATCTTGAGCCAAATAGTTTTAGATTTGCTCTTGGTTTTGAATATGCTGCTGATAAATGGGGTGATGGTAACTACTCAAGTTTCGTAATACCTATAGGTTTATCGTTAGGTATTAACAAAAATATGGAGATTGGGCTTTCATCTGATTATTCAAGACCTTATTCTTTTGTTGATGGTATATCTATAAAAGATAAATACAGTTATCACAATCTTACTCCAACACTGAAGATTGCTCTTAATCCAGAAACTATAAGTGAAAAACCTGCATTAGGTCTCCTTTTTGGTTTGTTGTTTCCTGTCCATAAATATGAGTCTTTAAAACCTTTTACTTACTTCCTTATGTCTTCTTCTATAGGGGCTGTATTTTCTTGGAACTTTAATCTTGGTCTTTCATGGTATATGAGTAAGATGGACTATGTGTATGAAGGCCAAGAGGGGGTAAGAGGTGGTTTTGAGGTTAATCCTAACATCGAAATAGGTTATATTTTTTCTGACTTTTTAAAGTTTTCGACTGGCTTTGATACTAAGATTCACTTTCTTGGTAAAAGATATTATGCTGACAGAAAAGAAGATATTGAAGACTTTACCGGATTTACTTGGATAAATGCTTTCAGGTTAAAACCGTTTTCACTTCCTGTAGTTTTTGATATGGGGGTTAAGATAGGACTTAATGAGGCTTCTTATAGGAGTATAGGTGTTTTTTTTAGTATGCAGCTTATACCTGATACATCAGATGCTGAGTGGTAAAAATTTTTTATAAAAAACTATTGACAAATGAATAAAAAATATTTTTTTATTTAATTTGAAAATTATATATTTTTATATAATAGCAATTTTTAAAAGACTTTCAATAAAAAATTAATAAGGAGAGAGTATGAAAAGGATAGTTTCTTTCATATTTTTGAGTCTGCTGTTAATAGTATCTATAGCAGAGATAGCCAAAGGATTTGGCCAAGCTGTAAACATACAGACAAGAAAGATAGAAGGTTTTGAAGAAAAAGGTGGCTGGGAAGTCAAGTTTTCGAAATTTAGATGTAGAAACTGGAACAATGAAGACAAAGAAAAACCAGATGATGCTCAGTCATGGATAACCTGGATCGAAGCAAATGAGGCTGAGGGTAATATATTACCCGATGGGTTACCACCTGAAGTAAGAGGTAAAGAAGAAAAGACTGTTATGGGTATAAAGGCTTGTTTTTCTAATAAGGGTTATAACTGGATTGTTGTTGAACCTAAGAAACAGATACTACTAAACGGTATCACAAAAGCTGTTGACCTATGGGTATGGGGTGCAGGATATGACTATGACTTGTACATAGTACTTAAAAACTGGCAAGGGCTTTACTATTCTTTATATATGGGGAATTTAAAGTATTATGGATGGAGAAATTTAAGAGTTGAAATACCTGATTATATAAGCCAATATACTCAATACGTACCAAGATTGAAACCTCTTGAAATAATAAGACTAAAACTTATTGCTAATCCTAATGAAAAACCAGATGACTTTTATGTCTATTTTGATTATATGCAGGCTCAGGTAGATGTATATGAAGAAAGATATAATGGTGATGGCCTTAATAAAAAGAGATGGTAAAAAATAAAAGGAGTTTATAAATGAAAAGAAAAATAATAATATTTTTTGTTTTGGTTTTTGTGATAGCTTTGTTTGGGCAGGATGCGACAAAGACTTCAACTGCTGAAAAGAAAGACAAGATAGACTACGGTGGAGTTGAAGATGAATCAGGAAGACTTGAAAAAGGTACTCTTGAACAAAGCTTATATAAGATAGTTATTGATACTTTTGAGAAAGCTGGAGAATGGTATGGGTCAATGCCTGTAGATTACGGTCTAATAAATATTAAAGAAATACCTGGTGCACCTTATGAGCTTGCTCAAATGAAACCACAGACTGTTAAAGTACCACCAAAATATGGTGAACAAGGTGGAAACAAGAATAGTTATTTTGAAGAAGAGGTAGATAACCATAAACAGATATTAGGTGCAAAGATATCGTTTATGATGAGAACTTATAGTTGGGCAAGAATAAATCCACCTTTCCCTATAAATCTTGAAGGTCTTGTAAAAGGATTTGAAGTGTGGGTGTGTGGAAGAAATAAGAGACATACTCTATATATTGTTTTAAAAGACTTTTATGGTGAAGAAAAAATACTTGAAGTAGGTGACCTTGCTTTTATGGGATGGAAAAAGATGACTGTTCAGATACCTTATACTATTGTACAAGAAGACTTTAGATATTCTACAAGAAGAGGTTTGACTTTCTTAGGATTCCTAATTAAGTTTCATCCAGAGGAGACAAGTGGAAGGTATTATATATACTTTGATAATTTAGCTGTGGAAATCTCAAGATTCTTAGAAGAAAACAGAGATATTGATGATCCATTAGATACTTGGTAAGATTCTGAGAGAGGGCTATTGCCCTTTCTCCTTTATTCTTATCTATTCTATTTTATCTTTAACTTCCTTAATATCTTTTTTATTTAAAACTTGAAATTTTATAGTTAAATTTAATTTTAATTTTAGATTTTGGTGGTAAGGAGTTTTTTATTATGCAAAAGATCTTAGTTACCAGTGCTTTACCTTATGCAAATGGACCAGTACATATAGGTCACTTGGCGGGTGCATACCTTCCTGCTGATATTTATGTTAGGTTTAATAGACTTATGAAAAATGATGTTATTTATATATGTGGAACAGATGAACATGGAGTACCTATAACAATAAGGGCTGATGAGGAGGGAGTGAAGCCTAAGGATGTTGTTGATAAATATCATGATATAATAAAAAAGAGTTTTGATGTAGCTGGAATAAGTTTTGATAATTTTAGTAGAACCACAAAGCCACATCACTATCAACTTTCTCAAAAGTTTTTTAAAGACCTACTTGAAAATGGTTATATAGATACTGATACTGAAAAACAGCTTTACTGTAGAGAGACTAATAAGTTTTTGCCTGATAGGTATATAGAGGGTACATGTCCTAACTGTGGTTATGAGAGGGCAAGGGGTGATGAGTGCCCTAAGTGTGGGAAATGGCTTGAGGCTATATCCTTGATAAATCCTAGGTCAAAACTTTGTCCTGGAAACTTAGTACTGAAGGATACAAAGCACTGGTATTTAAGACTTGATAAGATGCAAAAGAATATAGAAGATTGGATAAAAGAAAAGGACTGGAAAGATAATGTTAAAAATTTTATAATGTCCTGGCTTAAAGAAGGGCTTAAAAAGAGACCTATTACCAGAGACTTGAACTGGGGGGTACCTCTCCCGATAGATGATGATGATGCTAAAAACAAAGTTATGTATGTATGGTTTGATGCACCAATAGGGTATATATCCAGTACTATAGAATGGGCAAGTAAGATAGGAAAACCTGATAAATGGAAAGATTATTGGTTTGATAAAAACACAAAACTTGTTCACTTCATAGGAAAGGACAATATACCATTTCATGCAATAGTATGGCCTGCAATGCTTATGGGACAAAAAGATCCTTATATCTTACCATCTGAGATACCTGCTAATGAACACTTGACAATAGAAGGTGAAAAGATATCAACCTCTAGAGGGAACATGATATATATTGAAGAGGTTGTTGATAACTTTGGCCAAGACTATTTAAGATACTACCTTGCTGTAAACTCACCTGAATCAAGAGACACTGACTTTAGCTGGAAAAACTTTCAGTCAGTTATAAACTCAGAGCTTATAAATGTTTTTGGAAATCTTGTAAATAGAGTTATAAACTTTATCTACACAAGATTTGATAAAAAAGTGCCACAGGTTTATGATAAAAAGATAACAGGTTATGACGAAGACATGTTAGACCTTATAAAGACTACTATAAAAAAGGCTAAAACTTATTATAGTGAGTTTAAGGTTAGAGAAGTAACAAGAGTTCTTTTTAATCTTGCAAAGTCATGTAATCAATACTTTCAAGATAATGAGCCTTGGAAAATGATAAAAGTTGACAGAGAAAGAGTGTCAACTGTTTTAAACATTTGTTTTAGGGTATTAAAGACCCTTGTTTTGCTTTATTATCCTATAATGCCTAATGCTAGTAAGAATATATGGAAATTATTTGGAGGAGATAACATAGAGGAGATTAATCTTAGAACTATTGAGGATATTGATGACCCTGTGGATATGAATGTAAGAAAACCAGAGTTACCTTTTAAAAAGGTGGAGGATGAGAAAATAAATCAACTATTGGATATACTTAAAAAAAGAATAGACAAGACTAATATAGATAATACTGCAAAAGATAAGAATAATAGCCAAGAGAAAGATATTGAGATTGACATAGAGGACTTTGCAAAGTTAGATATTAGGGTTGGGACTGTGATTGAAGCTAAAGAGATAAAAAACAGTAATAAACTTCTGGAAATGAAGATTGATATTGGTAGTGAAATAAGGACTATAATAGGAGGTATAAAAGAATATTATAAACCTTCAGACCTTATAAATAAAAAAGTGATTGTATTAGCTAATCTTAAACCTAGAAAATTGATGGGTAAGATTTCAGAAGGTATGGTTTTGGCTGCTAAGGACGGTTCTTCTCTTAGATTACTTAGTGTTGATGGGGTTAAAAATGGTGCAAAAATTAGTTAAAAGTTTGTTATGTTTTTTATTGATATTTGTATCTTGCTCAAAAAATAATAATGAAAATATAAATAATGATTCTAAAAAAATATCTTCTATATTATATAAAGATGAAACAAACATTGAATCAGTTTTAAATGACTTTGAATACCTTGTCAAAGAAAAGGATATAAAAAAAGCAAGGGAAGTCCTTCTCTCTATTAAAGATAGGATTGAGCATAAAAAGCTTGAGTTTTATTATGGAGTTTTAGACTTTGAAGAGGGTAAGTATGAGGATGCCAAAAAGAGATTTAAAGATGTTGATACCTCACTCAGTGCACAGGCTTTGTTTTATTTGGGGCATATTGCAAGAAAAGAAGGTAAAATAGATGAAGCGATTAAATACTATCAAGAATCTTATAAATACTCTAAAAACCCTGAGTTATTAAGCTCTATTGCTGACTCTTTTATGGAAAAGAAAGACTATAAAGAAGCTAAAAAATATTATGAGGAAGCAATATCATATAAACCTGACTCTTATGTGGACATGTATTATCTTGCAAACATATATTTTATGGAGAAAGATTATATTAAGAGTAAGCAGATTCTTGAAAGATCGATAGAAATAAATCCTGCATTTAAAAAGTCTTATATAGGTATGTCTGCTGTTTATGATAAACTTTCTGACAAGATTAACTCTTATTATTACTATATAAGAGCATTGTTACTTGATAGAAACTATGAAAAAATTGTTGACTTTATAGAAAAGAACAAGATTGAATATAGTGATATGAGGATAAGCAAAATATATATTGTATCTCTTTTTAACTTGAACCTTATTGAAAAATTAAGTCATGTTATAGAAACTGCTATTAAGACTTATCCTAATGACCCTGATATGATGGTCTATAAGGCAATAATTCTTAATAAAAAGGCTAATGAAAAAGAGGCTGTAAAATTATTTTTAGATCTGCTTAACAAATACCCTAACAATTTTAATATAGTTGCTGCTTATGCTGACTTTATCTATGAGAACGCAAAGAATGATGAAGACTATAAAAAAGCTATTGAGTATTATGAAAAGTCTTTGTATATAGAACCAGTTAATACAAGTTATAGGTATAAGCTTGCAGAGATTTATAGAAAAAGGAATGAGTTTGATAAAGAGCTTTTTCACCGTGGTATACTATACTTTTATCAAGGACAGTTCAGGGAGAGTATAGAGTCTTTACTTAATATAAAGGAACCTATGGATAAGGCTCTCTTCTTTTATTATCTTGGAATGAGTTATTCAGAGGAGGGAAAGTATAACGAAGCTATTGAAAGTCTAAAGAATGCTATTTCTTTGAGGAAAGACAGAAGGTTTTATATGGAACTTGCATATAATTATGTTAAGGTTGGTCAAAAAGAGGTTGCTATAAAAGTATTAAAAGAATATCCTAACCAATCTGATTCTGAAATAAGCAAGACCCTAGAGTATATTTCAAAAAATGTGTTTTATAAATAAAGACTAATGTCGATTATTGAAATAGAAATATTAATTAATTTTTTATGGAGGGTCTTATGAATCCTTACTCTCAATACAAAGAAACACAAATACTGACAGCAGGCCCAGGGAAATTATTACTTATGCTTTATGATGCTGCTATAACTTCTATGGAACAAGCATTAGAGTTTATAAAAGATAAGAAAAAGTATGATATAGTTAATAGGAACCTTGTAAAGGCTCAAGAAATAATAGGAGAACTTTTGGCATCACTTGACCTTAAAGTTGGTGGAGAGTTTGCTAAGAATATGCAGTCTTTGTATGCATATATGATAAAAAGACTTATAGAAGGTAATTTGAGGAAAGAGGATGGACCAATCAGAGAGGTTTTAAAATATATGAAGGAACTTAAGGAGAGTTGGGAAATTGCTGTAAAAAAAGTAGGATCTGACTTTCCTAAAAATAATAATGAAAATACAGGTGTTAATATATCAGGTTAAATTTTTTTAAAGAATTTTAATTTATTTACTTTATAATTAAAAACTTGAAAAGCAAATGCTATTTTATACAAATAAAAATTAATAAAAATTTGTTGAAAAATTTAAAATTAAAATTTAGGTGATTAATTAATATAAGCCATCTTAATTAAAACTGACTTTTTGATAGGATATTCTACTTTTATCTTGTTACTTCTAGAATTAAAAATGATAATGCTTGAAATGATTAAAGACTGTTTTTAAAGATTGAAAATATATTTTTTAAATTCTGAATGATTTATAACTCTTGTCTATCTTATTTTTATTTTTTGTAAGATAATACACAAGATTCTATCTTTTTATTACTATTAGTAGTGATATAATACTTATAATCCCCATTACTATACATGCTCTTATTATCATTTTCATTTTTTCTCTTTTATCAATATTCTTATTTTTCAGTATTATAAAAAATGGAGTGAGGAAATTAAGTATTATTATGGTTATAATTACATATTTAGGTGTTCTCATATATAGTAAACTTTGTCTTTTTTGTTTACAAAAGATTTAACATATTTATAACCTATTAAGAATCCCGCAATGTGTGCAATCCATGCAACATTTGAGTAGGGAATCACAAGTGATGTGAGTGCATTTATTATCTGGAATATAAACCATAAAAATATAAATATTAATGCTGGTATAGGTAATGGTATAAAAAGGAATACTGGAATTATTGTGAGTACTTTTGCATATGGATATAAGACAACATATCCTCCAAGCACACCTGATATTGCACCACTTGCCCCTATCATGGGTATTGATGAGTTTGTATCAAATACATATTGAGTTAGGCATGCACCTATTCCGCTTAATAAATAAAAAAACATGTATCTTATATGCCCAAGTCTGTCTTCCACATTATCACCGAATATGTACAAGAACCATAGATTTGAAAATATATGTACCAGATTGCCGTGTAGAAACATATGGGTAATTAGTTGTTTATAAGTTGCTAGTTCAAAAAGGTTATTCTTTAAGTTAAATCTAAAAACTTTTGGAATAAATCCATATGTATATATAACATCTTTAATTTCAGGTATGGATAGTGTAAGCTGATAGATAAATACAATTATATTTGCTATGATTAAAGAATAATTTACTATTGGTTTTGTGTTTGATTCAATATTGTCTTTTATTGGAATCAATTATATTTCCTCTGGTATTTCGAAAAGGTCTCTTTTTGATGAGACATAGTTTATAAGGAAGTCTCTTAATATATCGCTCATTTTTTCTTTTACATTCATTGCTTTATGAATTTCTTCAAAATTACCCTTTATCTCCAATTTGTCATCATTTACCGTTATATAAAACTTGCATAAATACTTTCTCATACCTATTTTTTGAAAAAGTATTTTCTGTGATGTTGTTAAAGTACCTTTAGATAGTATATTTTTTATAAGATAGTCTCTTATCATATCCTTTGCCTTTTCTTCATTAAAACCAATACCCTCTATCTTGAAATTTTCTCTATAAAAGTCTTTTTCTCCATTCTTATTCTTTACTGTGAAAATATATGGCTCAGCCTTTTTAAAGTAGGTTATTATGTATAGGACTTCTACCTCAAATGTTTTCTTTTCCACTTTAATACCCTTTTTTCGTATCAAAATAATTTTAATTATTCGGAATATAATATTCCTAAAGTTAAATTTAATAAATTAATATTTAATTAAGGTCAAGAGAGGTTTATATTTTGGAAAAAATAATAGATGGAAAGCAGTTGTCTCTCAAGATAAAAGACTATTTGAAAGAAAGAACAAGTTTTTTGTTTGCTAAGACAGGTAAGAGACCATGTCTTGCTGTTATACTTATTGGTGATGACCCAGCATCTTCTGTTTATGTCTCAAATAAAGAGAAGTCATGTGGTGAGGTTGGTATAGACTCAATGGTTTTTAAATACAAAAAAATTACTAAAAAAGAATTGTTGGACCTTATACAAGACTTGAATAACAATTCTTTAGTAAATGGCATACTTGTTCAATTACCAATACCTGGTATTGATGAAAAAGAGATTATAGAGGCTATAGACCCCAAAAAAGATGTTGATGGTTTTCATCCCTACAATGTTGGCAAGTTATGGATTGATGGTAATCCTTATTTTTATCCCTGCACTCCTTATGGTGTCTTTAAATTACTTGTAGAGAATAATATAGAGATTCAGGGAAAAAATGTTGTTATAGTTGGTAGGAGTAATATTGTTGGTAAACCACTTGCTTCTATTATGCTAAACAATAATGCTACAGTTACTTTATGCCACAGTAAGACTTTGAACTTAGAGTCTTATACAAGTTCTGCTGACATACTGATTGCTGCTGTTGGAAAACCTAATTTTATAAAAAAAGATATGGTAAAAGATGGGGCAGTTGTTATTGATGTTGGTATAAACAGGATTTTTACTGATAATAAGTCAAAAATTGTTGGTGATGTTGACTTTGATGATGTTTTTGATAAGGTCTCAAAGATAACACCTGTTCCAGGTGGGGTTGGACCTATGACAATAGCTATTCTACTTGAAAACACTTTAAAAGGTTTTATGATCCAGAACAATATTAAATATTAGTGAGGTTGTTAATGGCTTTTCTTTTTGAACCAATATACTATACTGAAGACTCTGATGTTATTAAAATGGGGTTTTCTACAAGAGTAGGTGGTGTTAATCCCGAATGGGGTTTTAACTTAGGATTTAACACTGGTGAAGACCCAGAAGAAGTTAAAAGGAACAGAGACATATTTAAGAGTTTGTTAGGCAATAGTCTTGATTATGCTTTTGCAAGGCAAACACATTCAAATAAAGTGATTTACGTTAATAGGGGTGGGGAGTATGATACTGATGGATTTGTTACTGATAAGAGAAAGGTTGTCTTAAATATACTTACTGCTGATTGTTTTCCTATACTTGCCCATGATGCTCAGAATAAGGTTATTGGTGCTTTTCATGCAGGGTGGCGTGGTATAAAAGATGGAATAATAGAAAATGGTATACAACTTATGTTGAAAAAGGGAGCTGAAATTAAAAGGATTTTTGTTTATATAAATCCTGGGATAAAATGGTTTGACTATGAGGTTAAGGAAGATATGTTATCATTTTTTCCCGATGACGTTTTTATCAGGGAAAAAGGTAAACTATTTCTTGATCTTGAGAAAGAGATTATAAAGAGACTTAAGGCCATCGGTGTTGTAAATCTTATGAGTAATTTTAGGTCTACTCTTAGAGATATGGCTCTTTATTCTTACAGAAGGGAAAAAGATAAGGCTGGAAGATTTTCAAGTTTTATATTTTTGGTGTGATCATGATAAAAAATTTTTTTAATGAATTAAAATTACTTGTAAAAAATAATAGCATTACTATTATTCTGTCTTTCCTTTTGTACTATTTACCACTTGCCATAGTATTTACACTTGTTTTTAATAGGATTTTAAACTCAGAAGAAGTTAATAAAACCTTTTTTATTATTTTTTTGGTTGTTTATAATATACTGGAGAGTTTTTTTATGTTTTCACTGGTTATATTTGCTAAGTATAGTGATACTAAGCTAAGGTTAAAATACTTTTTTGGTTTTTTATACACCAAGTTGTATCACTATCTGGTTACTATAACACTACTATTTGCACTTGTTTTATTTGGCCTATTATTTTTTATTGCACCAGGTATTTTTATAAGTATGTTTATCCCTTTTTCTCTTTTCTCTGTTTTTTATCTTGACAAGTCAGGTTATGATGCTGTTAAATCAGGTTATTATATTGGTGTTAGTAATTTTTTTGCTCTTCTATTCTTTTTTTTAATAACTAATATAGTTCCTTTTGTTAATCTTTTTTTTATAAAGCAGATTTTTATTAACAGACACTTTCTTATTGAGATGAGATTATTCTTTTTTTTGATTATATTTTTAATAGGGGTTTTTGAGTTGATAATCTATACCTTGCTGGCTACTCTTTTTAAGGTTTTAAAAAAATAAATAAACAATATGTAAAGAGTTTTGGATTTATGAATAAATACATTAAAAGTTTTTTTATAGTTTTACTTAGTAAATTAAAAGAGATACTTATTATATTCTTCAATTTTTTTAAACTTGGTCTAAGAAATATAAAAGAAGCATATTTTTTTGTTAAACAATCTAAAAAATTTTCTTGTATAATTAAGTTTTTATTACCATTATTAAGTGTTATAGGAAAGACAATAAAAAGTGTAAGAGTCTTGTCTTTATTATCTTATCTTTTAAAGACATCTAAAAAAATTATTTCTAAAAAAATATCTAAAATCCTTGATATAAAACCTTTTTTAAAATGGTTAGGTCTATTCATTAGAAAAATACATTTTAAGACACAGAGAAAAAACCGTAAAAATATACTATTTAGAATTGGTTATTTTTCTATACATTTTGTTGTTTTTTTACCATTTTGGGTCGTCCGCTTATTTTCCTTTTTTATACTAATTTTTAAAAATTTTATAATAAAATTTTGTTTTTACTCAAAACTCTTAATAAAAAAATTGTTGAAAATAAGGCTTAGGTACTATATAAAACTTATTTTATCTTTTGATAGGTATGCTCTAAAGAATAAGTTTTATTTAATTAAAAGATTTTATTATATACTTATTCCAATATCAAATTATATATATATAAAGATTAATATTCTTGTTAAAATTATTTACTCTATTGTTAGACTTTCTTCAGTTTTTAAGATCATTATTATTTTCTTTAATTCTTTACACAAGACTATAAAAAGACTTAAGTTAATAGAGTCACTTCTGTATTTACTTATCAATTTTAAGGCTATGTTGATAAAAAGAATAGAGTCTATAGAGCAATTTGTTTATAGAAAAGATAAAAATAGGATATTAAGGCTTTTATTTATAAATAAAAGGTTTAAAAAAATAAGACTTGCTTTTAATCTTGTTTCTCATTTTCTTTTATCCCTTCCTGTTTTTATTAGATTTTTGTTACCTTATTTACGAAACAAGATTTTAAAACTTAAGTTAAAAACATACAGTACGTTTAAGTTAATTTTATTTTTTTTAAGGTCTGAGACAAGATTTAATAAACTTTTAAAAACTATAGGCTTTTTTATTAAAAACAATTCTTTTACTCTCCTTTTGTTTTTAAATAAACCTTTTAAAACCTTATTAAGAAGATTAAATTTATTCAAAAATAAGATAATCTTTTCAATAGGTATAATAAAAAGACTTCTTAACTATAGTTATTACAGGGGTAAAAAACTTTATTACTTTTTAGCTAGATTCAAGTCAATATTTGTCTTTGTTAAAATATTGTATTTTTTAAGGCCATTTTTATCGTTTTTAAATAGTTTTCTTAGACTTTTAAGATATTTTGTTATATTATGTTTTAATTGGTTATTGGACATATTTTCAGGATTCAAGTCATTTTTAGTTTTTGTCTATGATAAAGTAACATATTATATAATAAGACTTGTTTCATTTATAGACTCTTTTAACATTAGGTCTTATATTTCGTTGTTTAGGTTTTTTAATAAAAAGTTTGTGTTTACAAAAAAGTTTTTTAATATAAAACTTGCTTTTATAAGGATAATTGGTTTTGCTAATTGGCTTAAACACGGTTATTTTTTATCTGTTTTTCTTGTTGTAAGCCTTCTTGGATTTTCATTCAATGCTTTAACATTCTATAAAGACAACAATAGAATTAAGAAAGACTTTATATCAATCTGTTATGAAAAGGATTTTGAAAATAAATTTGACCTTTCTTTTCTTGGAAGTGTAAAGAGGATAAATGAGTGCTCAAATTCTGATGTTGTTATTACAGATAGATTTGGTGATAGGTCTATACCTTTATATATTGATGCTGCTGTAATTGTTGGGCCTGAAGATATTCATAATTTACATTATAAAGACTTCTTAGATTCTATAAAAAAAGGTTATTTTAGAGATTATAAGATTTATATTACTACTAAAGCTAAGAAAAGTTTTTTTAAAAACGAGATTATACCATCTAATGATGAGATAAAAAAAGATGCTATATTTATAATATCTCTTGAAGAGCTTAATCCTTATATGAATGTTATAATGATTGATGGTTATTATCCTGCAAAAAGCATGATAGTTAATGGAAAGTACTCTCTATCACATGTTATATTTGCAAGATTTAACAACAGTGACCTGTATTCTTATACTGCCAATGGTTATAAAGACTTTTCTTCTATTGTTATTGGTGGAGATATAATGCTTGATAGAGGAGTTGGTGAAAAGATAGAAAAGTATGGTTATGAATATATTATAGAAGACTTAAAGGAGATTTTTAAAACAGGTGACATATCTTTTGCTAATCTTGAGTGTCCGATATCTAATAGGGGAAAGATGTTTAATCTTGAAAAGGGAATATTTTTTAGGGCAAAACCTGAGTATATTAAAGTGTTAAAAGACCTTAAGATAAATATTGTAAGTCTTGCAAATAATCATATACTTGACTATGGTCTTACTGCAGCACTTGATACTATCGGTTACCTTAAGTCTAATGGGATAAATTATACTGGTATGGGGCTTGATAGGCAAGAATCTTTGCTTTCGCCTGTATTAGATATTTCTGGGAAAAAAGTTAGGATAATTGCCTATAATGATATATATCCTTACAGCTACAATGCAGAGGAGAATGTACCAGGACTTCTCATTTTAAAAGACTCAAATATTGCAGAAGACATATCTTTAGCTAAAAGAGGGGTTGATTATCTTTTTGTAAGTGTTCATACTGGAGAAGAGTTTATTTTATTACCTGAGAATAATAAAGTAGAGTTGTTTAGAAAAATAATTGACTTGGGAGCAGATGGTGTTATCGGTGGTCACCCTCACACGTTTCAACCTTTTGAGTTTTATAAAGGTAAGCCAATAATTTATTCAACAGGCAATCTTATTTTTGATCAGTATAGACTTGGTAAAAATCTACAGGAACAGGTTGTATTTGAGTTCAATTTTTATAACGGGAAATTAATTTACATATACCCACACTTTTTTAGAGTAAGACCTGACTTTAAGCCTGAGTATTTATCTGGATTTTATGATGACTTTTCTTATCTTATATCACGTATAAAAATGGATTATTCAAAACTTGTTGCCCGTAAAAACTAAAGGATAGAAAATGTTTTATTTTAACTTTAGAGAAGATTACGAACCTTTTATTCCTTCTTTATCTACAGTTTCTTACCTGAAAGAGGATATTGTTACGAGTGTTTCTTCTAATTCATTTTATGAACTTATTTTTGTTGATGGAGTTATGAGAAAAGAACTTAAT
>Ga0308407_1001004_pt1 | contig 17022 bp, 15 predicted proteins | sample HotsprSampleMSe2_FD_203476 | JGI IMG/M metagenome (GOLD analysis project Ga0308407, IMG submission 203476) | Hot spring phototrophic mat microbial communities from Mushroom Spring, Yellowstone National Park, Wyoming, United States - 20060911_MSe2 ...
CCTTCTTTACTACCCATGGAGAGGTTTGGAGTAACCTCTCCAGGTTAACCAGGTTTCTACACTTAGAAGGTCAGCCCCCCTGGGGGCTATACCCTCTACTATAGGGATGTTTGGAGAACCACCCCCATCGATTGTGACGGAGACATAATAGTCTCCGTCAAGATTTTCCTCTGCGTGGATGCTCCACACAGGGAGCATCCTGCCTTCTACGTGCAACATCATCCTTCTCACCTCCTTTCTTATTCAGATTCTGGGCTCATCGCCCAAAATTCCTCATCCGCCAATGGCGGCAAATAGCCGCCATGGCTTTCCATCAAGCTCAGGATACTGTCTACGACCGTCTCTTCGAATATATCACCGTAGTCGCACTCTTCACCGTAGTAAGAAAGCATTTCTGCTTTCTCTACGGCTGACATTGGCTCCCAGTTGGAGCCAATGCCTTCTGCTCCAATTGCCTGGCAATCGGAGCATTTTTTACTTCTGTCTCCGGCCTCCAATGGCCGGTAGCGACAGGTAGAACATCCCATCACTTTACTATCCGCAAACTCTTCGCGTGACGGAGTTACCTTTCTCCCTCGATGAGGGAGAAGGTTTTCACTCTCTTTCTTTTTCTGTTGCTTTTGCTGGATCTTGTATAACAAGAACGACAATCGACCCAAAACATACAATCTGGAGAAAACTTCGTCTCCAGATTTAACCTTTTCAACCTTGACTCCAGTCAAGTTTGAAAGAACTGAAGCTATATTCCATAGTTCTTCAATACTCTCTTTCCCTGAGAGAAAGAGAGTATGTTCTACTTTAAGAATATCATCAACAACAAGGTCATAGATAGCAATAACCTGCTGTTCACTGCTTGAAACAAGGGCTTCAAGCAGTCTGAGAGACCTTTTGGGGCTATAGAATGCAGCTATAGCCCTTGCAATAAAAACCCTACCTATGTTTCTCTCATTGTCGAGTTCTCTGACCTTATTTATCATATCCCTTATTTTTTTTACTTCTTCGTGCGTCCAAATACCTATTTTCTTTTTCTCCTTCATTTCTCGTCACCTCTTTCTTTTTTTTTTCTACCTATAAATTTGCTGGCGGTCGCCACGTAACAGCGAAATTGCGGAAATGCTTGATTTGTGCGGATTTTAGCTGTTTTTGCTATGCGAAAATTGACCATGCGATGTCCACCCACCCCCAGACCTTTTTTCCTATTTTTTGAAATTGCCCAAAGCACCTAGAAACCTATTTCTAGACACAAAAACACTAGATAGAGAGATGATGGACTTCTTTTATACTCTCTGAGACAATTTTGCGGGGCTATTTTTCTGTCAGTTACCAACGACTAAAGTTGTGGGCTTCCCTGCTGTATTTATCGTGATTTATATCTTCCAGGTAGGACAAGAACTGAGTTAGTGGACTAATTAAATTGAAGAGATAGTGAATTTAACTGAATATTACACCTGTAGAGTTTAATTAAAAGAACAGAAAAGAACTCAGAGAGATATTAAATCAAAGAGCTGTGGAGTTCAATTGATTTTAATGCCTGTATAGTTTGAAAGTGGTGATAATGCACTCAATAATATGGGGTAAAGAGGGGGGTATTTTTCCCTCCAAAGGGTCAAACATCGATGGAGAAATTTTGGTGGTCTTATAGGGCTTCTCAGAGGCTATTTTATGGGGGTGTTATTTGGTTTATATTTCTCAGATTCACCTTTATTTGGCTTTTTGAAGGAGGATAGTGTTGAGTTCAGTTAATCTTAAGAAATATAGAATTTAATGAGTGATTTTATTGGTTTTTTGAGGGTTTTTTGTTTCTTTTAGGGGTTTATGAGGGGTTTTTTGAAAATAAATTTCTTAACATGGTAGAAACTGGTTTCTAGGTATTTGTCACTTTTCACGCCTCATCTGATATTTATTATCGAGATGAGATGCACGGTATGTGGGAAAGAAGTTGAAGGTTGCACATTTATTGAGATTTACGGTCTAGCTTCCTGGTGCACAGCCCTGTGTGATGACTGTTTGGGTAAGCTCTACGGGATCATTAATCTATTCTTGAGGAGTCGGCATGAGTAAGGCTCTGGTACAGTTCGATCGGGACCCAGAGTACGAGAAGTGGTTGGAAGAAGAGTTACAAAAGTCCATCTACGGGGAGGAGTTTGTTTCTTCCAGTAAGAAGAGAAGAAAGAAGCCTAAGGCGTGGGACTTTGATCCTATTGCCATCATTTCCATTTTCGACTACAAGGAGAAGGATCCTACCTTATCGTTTGAGTTGTTGCGGAGAATGGCTGAGCGAAATATTGTGGTTTGTTCGATTATCAATACCCGAATCAACCAGGTGAGCCGTTTTTCGTATCCTGCCAGGGTGAGAGAGGATAAGATTGGGTTTAAGATACGACCAAGGGATCCACGAGAGAAGATTACCGATGCAGTGAAAAAGAGGATTATCGAGATAGAAGATTTCCTCCTGTATTGTGGGCTTCTGGAATACAACTATATCCGAGATCAGTTTGGGGATTTTCTGAAAAAGATTGTAAGGGACAGGTTGATCTATGATGCTATGGCAGTGGAAGTGGTCAGGGACCGGAATGGGCGTTTGGCCATGTTCCATGCTGTGGATGCCTCTACCATTCGGTTGGCAGTACCGGATGATGTCTACCGAGAGGATGGACGTTTTCGAGAGTTAAGCCCTACGGATATAGGGTATGTGCAGGTGGTGCAGGGAAAGAGAGTGGCTGAGTTCACTTTTGATGAGTTAGGGTATGGGGTGTTCTATCCCCGTACTTCTATCGATGTCTACGGGTATGGATTTTCGGAACTGGAGATGGCCGTCAAGGAGATCACCTGGCAGTTGTATGCTTCCTCGTATAATGGGCGGTACTTCTCTCAGGGGGCTTTGCCTAAAGGGATTTTGAATTTTAAAGGTGGAAACTTGACTAAGGAAAAGCTGGACGATTTCCGGAGGCAGTGGCAGGCCCAGGTGGCCGGACTGACTGGGGCCTGGAAGATGCCTATCGTGTCCTCTCCGGACATCCAGTTTATAGAACTGCAGAAGTCCAACTCCGATATGGAGTTCAGCGCCTGGATGGACTACTTGGTGAATGTCATCTGTGGGGTCTACTGTATAGACCCTTCGGAGATTAACTTCCCCTCCCGTGGGGGGAGTGGAGATTCCCATGAGTCGGCACTGTTTGACAACTCCTATGAGGTAAAGTTGCGTCAGTCCCGGGACAAGGGTCTCTATCCTCTCTTAGATTTCATTGCCAACTTTATCAACCGCCACATCGTCTCCAAGATCGACCCTGACTTTGTGTTCGTGTTTGAAGGTTTAGACCGGAGGATGGGGATTGACCGGCTGAAGGCCCAGGAGATTGAAGTCCGGACTTTCAAGACCATCAATGAGATCCGAAGGGAGGAGGATATGGAACCACTTCCCGATGGGGATATGCTTCTGGACTCCACTTTTGTTAACTACCGTCTACAGATGAAGCAGATGGAGTACCAGCTCAAACAGCAGGAGTTGAAGCTCCTGGCGGAGGCGGTGGAGTTGAGAAAGAAACTGGTGGAGTTGGCCCAGATGGAGGCACAGACCGGAGTGGATACGAACAAGGATATGGAGGAATTGGCTGAGCAACAGGATGAGATTTTACGGTTAGTGGAAACCATGTTAGGAAGTATGAAGGAGGAAGACGATGAGCAAGGAGAATCCCATCAACCAGACCTCGGTGAAGCCGGATCTGAAGACGGAGAAACCAGGGACGAAGGGGACCCTGAAGACGGGGAAACCCCAGTTCGAGACCAATAAACCGAATACCAGTGTGTAACGGAGGTTAGAAAGGTTTGGGTCTTACCGGCTACAAGACCGGCTATACCCGGACGGACCCTCGTACGGGTAAGCCGGTGATAGTTCCCGCGTACCTCTCCCCTCAAAAACAGAGCCTTCCTTCGAAGGAAGGTACCCTCACCCCATCCCACCTCTCCCACCTCCCGACCCCGGAGGGTCCCTCACCCTCCGGGGGTGTTTCCAAAAAGGTACGGGACTTCCTTCGGGAAGTGGCCGGAAAGTACGTTGAGAGTGTTGACCACAAGAGTGCTCTGCGGATACTGCGGATGATCCACAGTGGTCTGCTCACCTATCGCAAGGCCCATTTGGTGCGGATCTGCGGTCGGAAGAAGGTCAATCCCAAAGATCGGTTGAGTAATGTGGTGGTGGAGACTGAGAACTGGAAGAAGTCGGTGGAGCTGAGGGAGACCATGCACTGGATTCGGATGGTGGACCAGATCCAGGCGGTCTTCAAGCGGAAAAGGCAGAAGTTCTACGACCACATGGTGATGCGCACCGTTTCCGATCCTGATGTTATCCTCCGGGTACACCAGAACAGGATCCTCTACCTGCGCTACTGGGTGGATCGGGATGGAGTCTTGGGGAAGAAGGGTTTTCTCTACGTCTCCTACTGCTATGGCACCCTCAACAATACCAAGCCATATAAGCCATCAATCAGTGAAGGAGAGGGGGTGTTCTACAAGCTGATCTCCGAAAACAAGTCTTTTCTGTATTTCCGTGGCGTCAAGAAGGCACCCATGCGTGGTGTGGTGACCCTGAAGGGTTGCGGGGTGGTGCCTCTAAACCGAGACAAAGGGTGATGTAGGAGTGGATTTACCGATCGACTTTTCACAGTATTTTGTTACCGAGATAGATATCCAGAAATCATACAACGACTCCGGAGAGGGGAAGAGATACATCTTCGGGGTGGCCTCCACCCAGACCCGTGATGAGGACGGGGAGGTCATCCTCCAGAAGTTCGTGGATTTGGAACCATTTGTAGAACGAGGGTTCTTCAACTACGAACACCAGAAGGAACCCGACTACATCATCGGCTTCCCCTACAAGGAAGAGTGCTACGTGAACGACCAAGGGGTGTATGTGGCCGGAGAACTCTTCCGCGGTCACCCCATGGCCGACAAGGTGTGGGATCTCATCACCTATATGAAGAAGAACGCCATCCCCAGGAGGCTGTACTTTTCCATTGAGGGTAAAGCCTACCGCTTCCTTTCCGACCCACCCGGACTCATCCGTTCTTTTCGGGTTTACGATGTGGCCATTACCAAGAGGCCGGCCAATCCCCAGGCGGTGATGGATTTTGCCCTCAAATCGGTGCAGGTGGATGGATCCCCAGCCCTTTACATCATAAATCCCCATGAAATGGTCTCCGGACATTCGGCTCTCCGCAGAGAGGTGGTGGATGACACCCTGCGGGTGATCACCTACCTACTCAAGAACCGGGACGGGATCCTGGAAGAACTCCGTTCCAAAAAGAACCTCTCCAAAGAAGAGGCCATTATCTACACGCTACTCAACAGTGAGAGTATTACCAAAGTACTAGATCTTTACGGAGGTGTCTCAAATTGAGCATCAAAGAAAAATTCCTCAGATCGATTGAGGAGCTGAACCGCATCCTCGGCCTGGGAGAAGCCCCGGTAGTGGAAGACTCCCAGAAGAGTGTGAGCACGGAGGAAGTACAAGAAGAGAAGAAGGAGGAAGCTGTGGATGTCTCTGAAGCCCAGAAAAGTGTCGATATTCCCGAAACCCAAGAAGAGCAGAATGGCGGGTCTGAAGCCGCCCCGGAAGCCGAACCAGTCAACCAGGAGGCCGGTGGGGACGAAGCTCCGAGTGAGGAAGACCGAGTGAAGAGCGTCCAGCTGGAGACCCTCATGGACATGGTGGTGAAGACGGCGGAGAAGACCGCCCAGATTGGAAAGCAGTTCGTGGATGCAGCCAAGTCCATGGAGGAGCGGGAAAAGGTCATCGTCAGTACCCTCACTAAGTCCATTTCCGTCCTCTGCGAGAGTGTTGATACCTTAGGCGAAACGGTCCTGGAGATGAAAAAGAGGATGGAAAAGTTCGAGAAGGAGCCGGTGCGCAAGTCGGTTTCGGTGGTGGACCGCTTCGGAGAGGAGAAGAAAAAGAGCGTGAACCTCTCCGACATCAGTAATCGCCTCTTTGACCTGGTGGTTGCTGGTTCAGTACCGGCTGAGGAGTTGGCTCGCTTTGATGCCACTAAGTCGGTTGATGTTTTGAGCGAACAAACTAAGAAGCTCTTAAACCTGTAGAAAACCCTGGAGGTGCACTTATCAATGTTATTATCTGGTGGAATCAACAAGTTAGAAGACGGGTTCGGCTTTGCCGACCAGCAGATCATCTCCGAGGTGAAGAAAGCCACGGAGATTGGGTATGAGATCAACCCCTTCAATTTAACTGCCGGTGTAGCCCCTCTGCGGGCCGAGGTGGTTGAGCAGACCTTAAAGACCATCACCTACACCGAAGACCACTTCCGCTTCTTCCGGGAAGTGCCCAAGAATAAGGCCCTCTCCAATGTGGTGCAGTACATCAAGCTCTACGGCTACGGGCAGTCCGATAACCTGTTCCTGCCGGCCGGCGAAAACCCCCTCTACGAGGACCATGCTGACTTCGCCCGTGGTATCTCTTATGTGAAATATCTGGGGAACCTGCGTATTGTCAACCATGTGGCCACCCTGGTGCAGACCCACATCATGGACGTCATCGCCGCCGAGAACATGGCCGGTGCCCGGCACATCGCCAGACAACTGGAAACCGCTCTCTTCTGGGGCAACTCCAAACTGGGTCCCAACGGGAGTGAGTGGTACGAGTTCGACGGCCTCTACAACCAGGTGGAGGCGGTGTTCGACCTGGCCGGTGAACCCCTCACCGAACCGGCGGTCAACGACATCGTCCAGGTGGTCCTGGACAACTACGGTTTCCCCAACCGCCTGTATCTGCCTCCGGTGGTCTACTCCGACCTCATGAAGCAAATCATGGGTGCCCAGAGAGTATTCCTTCCCACCAAAGAAGGTGGATACTCCATCGGTGCCCCCATTGATGTGATCCGCACTCAGGGCGGGCCCATTGGGGTAGTACCCATCTTCTTCCTGGGTAAAGGCGACTTCCGTGGCCCCTTGAAGACTCCTCCTCTGGCCGCCACCCATACCAATGCCGCCACCGCTCCGGCCAGCGTCTCTGTGGCTTTAAACACCACCGCCAATGGTGCGGAGTGGAACAAACTGCGGGTGGATAGTGCCTCCGTCAAATACCGGGTGACCGCTGTGAACCGCTACGGGGAGTCCGCTCCGGTAGAGTCTTCGGCTGTGGCCCTTACCTCCGCCGACCTGGGTAAGAGCATCAACCTGACCATCACCAATGCCGCCAGCCTTACCAATCCTCCATCCTACTTCAATATCTACCGTTCGGACAACGGAGGTACTTTCTACTGGGTGAAATCCATCCCCACCGCTTCGGTGGTATCTAATGGAACCACCAGCTGGAGCGACAAGAACGAGCAGATGCCTGGATACTATACTGCCTTCCTGGGTGAGTTCAACAACAACGTCCTGGAGTTCCTTCAGCTCATGCCCCTTACCCAGGTGCCCCTTGCCCAGATCCAGCCAGCCATCCGTTGGCTCCTGCTCATGTATGCCACCTTTGTGGTCTACGCTCCGAAGAAGATCGTCACCGTGCGGAATATCGGAAGAATCGATAACAGCACTATCGTCTAATTGTTGGTGGGCCCCATACCGGGGCCCACTTAAGGAGGAACACCATGCCTAAGATTAAAAACCCCAACCTTGCCGGTCAGTATGTTGTTACCGCCTATGGAGACATTAAGTTCGATCACAATGGCATCGGCGAAGTTTCCCATGAGGAACTCTACCAAGCCCTGCTCAAGATCTACGGTTTTGAGCCGGTGGTGGAAGAGGAACCAAAGGCGGAGGAAAAGCCTGTCGAAGTGCTGGTGGAAGAGGAAAAGAAGAAGGTGGTAGAGGTGGAGGAATTCACCGAAACCACTTCCAGAAGATTCAAGAAGAAGAAAGAGGAACCAGCTGAGGATAAGGAGTGATAAGCCATGGGACTCCGCAAAATGGTGGCCACCGACCTGGGTATGGCCCAGACCCAGGCCTATCTCAACCGAGGTTTCGTGGTGACGGCCTCAGGTAGCGGTAGCGCTTCCTACATCATGGCTACCGATCCCAACATGATGGTCACCATTACCGATGTCCTCATCTCCGGGAGTGGTACCTTCACCATTTCCGAGGGTGGTGAAACCGTTCTGAGCGTGGATGTGAATGGATCCTTAGTCTTCTCCCCTAAAGCCTTCCTCAACCTGGATCTCAAAAACCAAGTGGTATTTTCTCTGACCGGAGGAAGCGGTCAGGTGAAGATGAACATCATCGGTTTCTTTGTGAGGAAGTGATCCCATGGCCATCATCACTCCCCAGTTCCTCCGTGACAACTACCTCTGGGGACTGGAAATCTACAACGCCTCAGGAACACCCCTTCCGGATACCGTTTTAGAAAACCTGATCATGGCCGCCCAGGACAGGGTGGAGCGCACCCTGAACATCGTCATTGAGCCCAAAGAAATCGTGGAGATGCACGACTACTACGCCCAGGACTATGCCAGCTGGGCCTATATCGATCTCTACCAGCGTCCAGTCATCGAAGTGATCAAAGTGGAACTGGTGTTCGGAGATCAGTCGGCCCTCATCATCGACCCTTCCTGGGTGCGGATGAGTAGTGGTCAGGGTCAGATGCAACTCTTTCCCATGTGGGGGAGGATGGGGCAGATGATCATCACCGGTCAGGGGTTATGGCTCCCCATCATCTTCCGCCAATGGCAGTATGCCCCCAAGCTTTGGCGGATTACCTATAGAGCGGGGTTTGTGGATATTCCTCAATCACTCAAGGAGATCATCGCCAAGGAGGCCTGTGTGTCCCTCTCGGAGCTGTTCATCGACCTGGTGGTGGGACCCAGCGTGGGATCCCAATCCATCAGTGTGGATGGAGTGGCTCAGAGTACCACTCTCCTCTCCGACCATCCCCGGATCAAGCAGTACCGGGAGGATATTCGCAACTTCTACGATCAAGTAGCCCACTCCTTCAGGGGGATTGATTTCGTTGTCGCCTAGTGCCATCAAGACCGGAGGCATCCGGATACCATTCCAGTACTCCAGACAGCAGAGCACCGCTCCGGACGAATTCATCGCCGAGCGGGGAATCACGGTGGTGTGGCAGAAGAGCCTCATCTGTCCCTGTATGAGGGAGTACGGGACTCCCGATCCCTACTGTAGCACCTGCTCGGGTAGGGGCTTTTTCCATAAGGAGGGCACCACCATCAAGGCCATCTTCACCGACATCCAGGGAGTACCCCAGTTCCTCAGACCGGGATTCTGGTTGTGGGGAACTGCCTACATGACCACGACCTCCGGAGTGAAAATGGCCTTCCGGGATCGGATCACCGTATCCAACTACCTCACGGCATATCTGGAAACCAGAAAGTCCAGTCCCCAGGGAAGGATTTCCTTCCCCTACCGCAGACCCTCCACCATAGAGTACCTGGGTTATCTCAACTCTTCTGGTAGTATTGCCTTCCTCCGTCCGGGTGAGGACTACACCTACTCCAATGGGGTGATCACTCTCAATAACCAGGATCTAGCGAACACCACCTTCACCGTACGATATCTGGCCCCCCTCAACTACATGGTGGTCAACCTCCTTCATGAAGTGCGGGGTTGGAGGGACTCCTCAGGAACAGAGATAAACTTCCCCAACCAGTACCTGGTGCAGAGGGAAGATCTGGTCCTAGAGGAGAAGAAAGAGGCGACTACTGATAATGGGTAAGGATTCCCAGAATGTAGCGAACACCAATACGGTTGTCCGTGATATTGTCAGGAAAGCTAAGAAGAACCTCACCCAGCCTTTGGAAAGCCTCCTGAGCGGTCTACCGAGTGAACTTTCCCAAGGGATCATTGATTACCTCAGTAGGGGTCTTGAAGAAGCCCTTGCCGAAGGATTACTGGGTCTATTCGAAGGAATTCAAGCTTCCTTGAACAATTTGATCTCCTTCCGTAAGGAAGTCGAACAACTATATCGTACCTTGGATGACAATACCAAAAATGCCCTGGAATTATTGAAGAAAAACAAAGGTAGGGAGCTCGATACGAATACGGAGAGAACGATCAGAAAACTCATCGATGATAGTATCGAGGCTACCCAGGACTTCATCAAAACCGCTCTTCTGGAGTATTCCAACCGTGCCGAAATCATTTTGGATTCTCTGAGCAGGGTTGACGTCTCTGGGGTGAGAAAGGTTTCCATGAAGGACATCCAGCTTGGTGGGTCGAGCTTCAGTATCAACACTCTGAACGATTTCGTGGTGATCATAGAGTCCCTAGCTGAGGCCCACCGTAGGGGCCTCAACGTCAAAGAAATTGAGTCCTTTGTCTCCAAAGGTGGGGGAATAAGAGCCACTGGGAAGAACAAATCTAAAGGTTCTGGCGAAACCCAGATCGACTACAATAAGGTCAGGGAAGAGATATCCAACAAGAGAAAAGAGATTGAAGACATTCTAAATAGCTCTAAAGAAAGAGTTATAGAGCTGTTGAAGAAAGAAATCAGTGGTACAGGAAGGGGTAGTAATAAAGTCGGAAAGTATCTCGAGGCCTATACCAAGCTGAAGTTTAATGACCTCGTTGACCTTCTGGGTGAATCCTACGAAGATCTGTCCACCATAATAGCCATACAGTCTGACTTCAGTAAAGTTCTGAAGCCGGTCCTTGATGAGGAGATTGCCACCATAGATAATATCAAGAAGACGTTGAGTGGTGAAATCCTCAACAGCCTTTCACAGTTATTTACCGACATTATCCCAACCGTGCGGGATGTAATCTCCAGACTCATCTACATTGAATCCACTAAGATTCTGGTGTGTCCTTGGCACCAGGACTACATCCTCAAAACTCCCCTTGAGTATTTTCTGGAAATCAGTTCCAGAAAGAAGCACGGTCTTTTGAGCTTTAAATGCCCCAAATGCCAGTCAGAGATGTTTGTCCTGGAGAAAGGTGAAGAGGGGAACCTCAACCAGCAGTACCTGAATTTAGTACTCAACTATCTTACCAGCGGGAAATTCATGAACGAAGCCTACAAAGCTGTTGCGCTCGACCAGGTCTATGCTAGTATAAAAAAAGCCAAGCAGGAGTACTACAAGCAGGTTTTCAAGGAGAAGTACGGTAAAGAGTTTAGCTCCATGCCCAGGAGTCTGAGTGAAAGCACCGAACTCCTTAAATCTCATGGTCAAGAGGAAACCCCCAAACCATACCCCGATACTCTCTCTACACACCGGCTGGTAGCTTTGCTTCCTTCCTTGCCCAGAGAGATCGACAACATCATCGGGTACACTGCCGACAATACCAGAAAGAAGATCAGTAAGGTTCTATCTAAAGAGCAAATGCGGAAATTCCTCCAACAGGAGGTGAGTCGCTTCCTGGGGAACGACTTCCGGGTGGACGTCTCTGGGAGCCTCATCGAAGAGAGAATGGAGGAGGTGGAAGTCGAGTCGAACATAGTGATGGATGTGGAACGCAGGATCCCCAAGAAGGGCCAGATGGTGGTGACCGGTTCAAGAGAAGAACCCAGTGAGGGGGGAACCATCGATAAGTCAGAGATTGCTGAAGGTAGGATGGTGGTGGAAGGAGCCGGTGAGACTTACCTCAGGAAGGAGAAGAGTAAGGTCTCCAAGCTGGTGCAGATTTTCAGTCCTACCATAATACGGGAGGAGAGTAGGTACATATCGGACAAAACTCAGGAAGTGGTTAGGCACTCCCTCATCGCTCTGTATCACCATGCCAGTAAGATCCTCAAGACTCCCAGACAGGTGGAAGCATACCTTCGGGGGATATACCTCCTTATCCAAGGAAACAGGATTGAAGCCCTGGTTACTCCTGGAGTAGCCATGCGTCTGGAGAAGGGTTTTAGTGGTGGCCATCTCTGGAAATACCTCAAAACCAGTAGTAGACTTCGTGGATACGTCACCATCCCCGTGCAACCACAGGGGGGAGAGAAGAATGTCAGACCGTTCTCTCCGCAGAGCAAGGAGTCTTACTTTGTGAAGGGTACCCCGACTTCCTTCGGTAAGAGTGCTCTCGAATACCTCTCCTCCTACACCTCCAGTTCTTCAGGTATGGGAGTGGGCGGAAATGTCGGAGCGCAGGCTGAGGGAGGTAAAATGGTTACCTTTCGGAATATCACCGCCGAAAACTCCACAGAGAAGTTCATCCTTCCGGGATTTCCTGGGGTATACGGTATTCCGCTTCTGAAAGAGGAGATCGATAGGAGAACCAGGGAGACCATTGAGGAACTGACCACCAAGTACCTGGGAAAGGCTAGAGTCTCCCTCGGTCAGGCTGGTCTGGCGGAAGTAGCCATAGCAAGAAACGACTTGGAGCAGAGGTTGCGAGAGATCTTTATCTCCTCTGTGAAGGTTGGAGAGAGTGATGAGCAGAAATTCCAGAATCTCATGAAGAATATAACAGTACCAATATACGCCCTTCGTCCTACGGCCACGGTACGAACCCTACCCGGAGAGATAAAGAGGGGTATTACCTGGGAAGAGGTTGAAAATACTCTGAAAGGTCTGGGGATACCTAACACCTCCATTGAGGAAATATCCAGGTCTTTTCAAGAGGGGGTAAAGAGGAGGGGAGTCTCCTACACAATAAAAGGGGTCAACTGGTTTGGGGAGTACCGGAAGAGTGGGAAACAACCCTTCGACCTGATAGGTAAGATCACCATACAATCGTTGAGTGGGGATCAGGGAAAGTACCGGATGTACATCAACAACCGGCTGGTCTTCAACAAGCAGTTCCTCCAGTCACAGATGCGTCCTCTCCTCGATGGGGTAGCCAAAAAACTCTCCGAAAGTGCCCGGAGAAAGAGCGTTCTGGAGATCAATGTCGAAGAGGTTCGGAGACTCCTCTGGTCACTGATGCGGAAGGTTTCCAAAGAATCCGGAACTGGTGGAGAGGTGGTGGTGACCTCTCCGCAGGTAGAATGGATTGTACCAGGAGTGTTAGGGAGGAAACTGGCCATCAGATACTCTCCGACAGAGGAGAGTGATCTCTACCAGTTGGTGGAGAAGATCATAGTGCACAACTCCACCGAACTCTTCAACCTCCTCTTTGGGTACTACAGTACCATAAAAACCCCAGCCCTACAGAGGAGGTTTCTGGCCCCCAGACTTGCCGACGTGTCATGGGAAGGCCTCCTCGATGCCCTCCAAAATATTACTTCCATATCCTACCGGAGCTACTTGGAGAATGTCACCAAACAAGTCTCCAGAGAGATTCTGCCAGAGCTTAAGGTTAGCCTCAAGGAATCGGTAAGGGTCGAATCCATTGACGATCTGAAGGAGGAGTTCAACAAAATTTTTCAGAGTGTCTTAGATGTTCTCATCGCAAAACTCAGTAAGGAAAGGATTATCCCCAACCAGAGGGAAAAGATACCCAACATTCTGGTCCGACACCTGGAATCCGCCTTGAACAACCTGTTCAACTCCCCGATATTCAATCAACTATCGAGTGAGGAGATCAACACCAAGAAGAGGAGAATCGTTGATCTCGTCATGAGTAATCTGAGCGGGGGAATACCTTCCTAGGAGTAGATCGTTGTGGGCATACCTACCGTAGAGCATTTCTTTCACCTCTACATAACCAACTACTTCGATTTCTTGAAAAGAAACCTCTACTTTGTAGACTATATTCTAGGTACTTCTGATGTCCGGCTTAAGGATCTAGCTAAGAAGATTGTGCAGAAGACCCCCATCAAGTGCTTCATTATGTACCCCCGTACCAATGTGAAGTCTCCCTTCATAGCCATCAGCATCGCCAGTGAAGTGGTAGCCGCCAACTACATAGGGGACAACATTGGAGGATTCATCCCCATCCAGGAAAGTGAGGTGAAAAGAGAAACCCTACGATTTACCAATGGAGAGACCCGGTTAGCGAATTTCCCAGTGAAGACTGTGAAAATCTTCCAGGACGGTCTGGAAGTCAGTCCCGAGGAGTACCTCATCGACTACCGCACCGGTACCATCATTCTGGGAGACCGGTACAACAGCACTTCCACCTACACGGCAGACTATACCTACTTCCAGAACTACAGCGATAGTTTGGTCTACCTCAACAGCTACAGTGTGGTTTTTGAGGTGTGTAGTAACAATATGGATGAAACAGTCATCCTGCATCGTCTTCTTCATCATCTCTTCCTCTCCGATCGGGCGTTTCTGGCTGGGATCGGAATGAAAAACCAGACCCTCTCCGCAGGAGAGGCTGGAGCGGACCGGTCATTCTCTGATCAGCCCGAACCACTATACGTCCGCACTCTGCACTTCAACTTCGACATGGAAGTAGGGGGAATAATCTCTCACCGTGTGATCAAAGACATACTCGTTGAACGTCAATAAAGGAGGTTTCATCAATGGCAAGAACTTTTGGTGGTGTTACGATTAATCTTCCGGGTGTGTATACCTCAAACGATGTCTCCGCCTTCACCGCCCCCTCTGTGGGAGGGACGGTCAATGTGGGTATCATCGGCCCGGCCAAAGGTGGACTGATCAATACGATCTATAAGTTCAACTCCTACCGGGAGGCTTCCGAAGTCCTGAAGGGAGGAGAGCTGTTAGATCTGATCCGTCTTCTCTACAATCCCGGTGGTAGTAATGGTGCCGGAACGGTGTTTGCCGTGCGGGTTGCCGGTAGTGGTGCCACCCAGGCCAGCAAAGAGTTTGGATCCCTGAAGGTCAAGGCCATCGACTACGGTACCGTGGGGAACTTTATCAAGGTGGGTGTGGCCGACGGGACCAGCGTGGGAAAGAAGGTCACCATCTATGATACCCTCTCCAATGAGGTGGAGACCTTTGACAACATGGGTCCGGTGTTCTCTATCAGGTATACCGGAGGGGGAGCATCCTGTACCCTCTCCATCAGCGTGGTCAACGGAAATGCCACCACCCTCTCCCTCAGTGCTCTGGACTCCTCCAATGGCCCCATCCCTGCAGACTCCTTGACCTTAGATCTCACCAGCACCAACTACAACACCGTGGGTAAGGTGCTCAACGCCATCTCTCTGACCGGAAAATACCAGGTAACCGTCTCCACCTACTTCTCCGATACCAGCCTTCCCTCCTCTTACCTTGACGCCGTGAGTAGTCAGGACGTAAAGACTAACGCCTATACCGTCACGGCGACTCTGGGAATCTGCATCAACACCATCAACAAGAATTCCAAATTCATCACCGCAGAAAAGTCCAATGCCTCTGCCACCAATCCTCCCACCAACGGAACTCTGGACTTTTTAAGCGGTGGTAACGATGGCGGAAGCCCAACCACCCAGGATTACGGGAACGCCTTGAATCTCTTTACCAATCGGGACATCCAGATCGTCTGTGTGGCATCGGGAGACACATCGGTTCACAACCTGGTGGTTGCCCATGTCAACGACTGCAGTTCGGTTACCGGAAAGAGAGAGAGGATGGCCTTCTTAGGATTGGGTAACCCCAGCGCCAGCAAATCGGACTACATCGCCGCTGCCGTCCCCTACTCAAACAACTACCGAGTAGTGCTCTGTGCTCCCGGTATTGTGGAAAATGTGGGAGGAACCCTGGTGCAGAGACCTTCCTACTATACCGCCGCACTCCTTGCCGGACTCAAGGCCGGACTCCAGCTGAAGGAGAACATCACCTACAAGAATGTGGGTGTGTGGGGTCTTACCCAGGAGTTCTCCATGCGGGATCTTGCCGATCTCATGAACTCCGGAGTCACCGTCCTGGAGTACGACGAGAACGACACCTACCGGGTGGTCAAGGGGGTTACCACCTACCGAGCGGATGAGAACCTAGCCAAGAAGGAGATCTCGGCCATCTTGATCATCGATGCCATTTCCAAGGACATCCGTCGGATGCTGGAGCGGAAGTACCTTGGTGCGGCACTCACCTCTACCATAGCCAACTCCATTACCTATGATGTGGGAAGCGTACTTTCCGAGTATGTCAGCAATGGAGCCCTCATCGGCAATCCTCCCTACAGGAATATCGTGGTGGATGTCCGTAACGAGGTTATCTATATCTCCTTCGAGGCCTCTCCAGCCACGGTGGCCAATTACATCTTTGTGGCCCAGACCTTCGTACCTGCGTACTCCTGGTAAGCAAATGGTCGAGGCTCCCCCAGAGCCCCGACCTATGAAATTCCTTCATTTTCCTTATTTTTCTTATCAAGGAGGTTTTATCCATGGATACGTATCTTCAACAACAAGAAGGTGTAACCAAACCAAGTAACTACGAAGATACCACAAAACAAAAGTACTATGATTATTTCGGAATGAGGAGCTACGGAGGAACCTATACTCCAGAAGGTAAACTCCATCGTTCCATCAGCGCCCATGAGATCATCCTCTTTATTATTGCCCCTGATGGTAAAGAGTATCCAATTGGTCGAGCCCAGAGACTCTCGGCCCGGAGAGACTTCGGAACTGAGCCAGTATTTGAGATCGGCTCCATGAAGCCCCAGGAGTTCGTTCCCCTCCGTTACGAAGGAACCGTTGATCTGGAGCGGTACCTGGTGCGGTTGGACGATCTGAAGGGAATTATGGATAGGGTCGGCATCAAATTTAGTCTCTCTGATGAGGGGAAGATCCTCACGCACTCCACACTAGGGTTCAACATTCGTGTCCAAGATAAGTATAATGATAAAATCATTCGAGAGTACAAGAATTGTGTGGTACGGAGTTGTGATGAAGAAATCCGGGCCGGAGCCATCGTGGGCGAAACGATGTCTCTGTACTACTCGGAGTGTATTGACCAAAACGATAGGAGCACAAAGTGAAAAATCCGTAAGAATCCGAATAATGAAGTTGAGGTGGCTGGGTCAAACCCAGCCACCTTACAGAACCAGCGCGGGAAAGCCCACGGCTGAAGCCGTGGGATGAAAGCGCTGCTTATCTTTTAGCGAACATGTGTTACTGTTGTGATCCAAATCTGCTATAATGCAACTATGGAGCAGAAATAATTTGTCCACTGTGGTCAATCTTTCAACGCCGACCTGGTGGGCGCATACAACATTCTGCAAAGGTATCTCCGTGAGGCCGGACTGGCTCTGCCGGTATGGCCGGGAGTAGTGGGCGCTCTGGCACGC